>Ga0123336_10000412_pt1 | contig 43823 bp, 39 predicted proteins | sample SSSSmetaG_FD_96466 | JGI IMG/M metagenome (GOLD analysis project Ga0123336, IMG submission 96466) | Glacier valley bacterial and archeal communities from Borup Fiord, Nunavut, Canada, to study Microbial Dark Matter (Phase II) - ​SSSS metaG | ecosystem: Environmental > Aquatic > Freshwater > Ice...
CTCAATAAGATAGTTCCAATATTCCGAACCAGTAAGTTGTTTTTGCTTCGTGTACCATTCTTTCGCTTCATACCAGGCAGCTTCGACATCTTTTTTCAATTTCAATTTTTCAGGGTCATTGCCCATGACATAGGTTCTTCCAAAGTCCGTTTCCCACCCCTGGTAGTTGGGTCCAAAGTCTAAAATTACAATATCATCTTTCTGGATAATCCGGTCTGTTGGATTTTTACTATACGATTCAAGCGTATTGACTCCTGCCCTGACGATCTTCTTATGCCAATGCTCCACCATTCCAAATTCGTCTTTCGCAAGCTTCACTATCTCAGCACTGAGTTCACTCTCTGATTTTCCAGCAACGATTAAACCGCGATCTTCCACCATTTGAAATAGCGCTCTCGTTTTACTGTCAGCAAGAGTTAGTTTCTCCTTCGTCTCTTTTTCCATAATTGAGTTTTCAAATTTTGGCTCTGCATTCACCAATATCTTATCAGACTTTGTTTTCCCAGTTACAATCTTTTCCTGTGCCTGTACAGTGATAAGAACTCCAGATAAAAAGAATAAAGGAAAAAGCTTTTTCATTTTTCAGTTGTAATAGGTATCAATTTTTCAAAGTTCTGATATCCCTGCACCAATCCTACACCCCACCTTGCGGTAATTGAATGATGGTATTTTAAAAGCTTACCTGAATAAAAAGTAGTATTCATGTTCAATGTATAGAAATAAATTCCGCAGAGCATCAATTATCTCTTTTTGATAACACTAATTGAAGGGTCAAATCTCCTTTAAAACAATGCTGGCTTACTATGAGTATTGTTCCATTAATTGGCACTGGTGTCCATTTAACAAATAAAAGGTAATGAATTGCTGCTGCAATAAATGGTTCCTACTGGCATTGTCACCGAAAAAACATCATAAGAAATAAGAACTTGGAAAAGCTTTTCTAAGTTCGTGTGATAACTTCGCAAATGTCACAGCCATCTTTCACCATTACCCCCATCAGTGAGCGTGCCGTAGTGATATCATTTGGGAATGTTATTGACATTGAAGTTCATTCTATCATTTGGGCACTGCATCTTCAAATTTCCAATCATAACTTTGATGGCTTTACTGAATCCGTTCCTGCATATAGTTCCCTGGCCGTTTTCTATGAGCCTAACATTGTTCTTCAAAATCAACCAAAAGGAACATTAGTATTCGATTGGGTAAGTTCTTTTATCAAGAAATCATTGGAATTTAGGTCGACAGATCAAAATTCATCTTCGCGACTAATTGAAGTTCCTGTGATATACGATGGACCTGACCTTAAAGATATTTCCAATCAAAAAAAGATCAAAATTGAAGACGTGATTCAACTACATTCTTCAAAAGAGTACATGGTTTTTATGATGGGATTTCTCCCTGGATTTGCCTACATGGGACTACTCGATCCATTGATCGCAACTCCAAGAAGAAGTTCACCACGCACCAATGTACCTGCAGGTTCCGTTGGCATTGCAGGAAACCAGACTGGAATTTATCCGCAATCCTCTCCCGGTGGCTGGCAATTAATAGGAAGAACTCCATTAAAAATATTTGATGCATCAAACGAATCGCCTTGTCTGTTCCAACCAGGTGATATCGTAAAATTTTATTCAATCGATACTATTGAATTCGAAAAAATAAATGAGCATTAAAATCATTAAACCTGGATTGTATTCCACGCTTGTTGATACCGGCAGAATCGGTTACAGGAGCAGTGGTATCGGACCCGTTGGAGCAATGGATACTTTCGCCATGACCATTGCAAACTCCCTTGTCGGAAACAAAGATGATAGTGCTGTGATCGAAATGCATTTTCCTGCGTCTGAAATATTGATAGAAGATTCTATGATCATCAGTATTACGGGCAAAGGCTTCGATGCATTTTTAAATGGTGAGAAAATCGCTTTATGGAGAGCAATTGCAGTAAAAAACAGGACCGTCATAACTTTTAAAAAGAGTGGCAATGGAGCGAGAGCTTATTTTGCTGTTGCTGGAGGATGGAAAGCTTCCAAATGGCTCAATAGTTACAGTACACATATTGGAATACAATCCAGCGGATATCACGGAAGAATTTTACAAGCGGATGATCTTATTGAAACATGCAGTGAATTGGGCACTGGAAATCCAAAACATTTTCCATGGGGAATTTCATTAAACATATTGAATGAAGTTTACCATACGAATGATATAAGATGTGTTGCCGGACCTGAATCTTCGTTTCTCACCACTGACTCATTAAATAAATTTTCAACCTATGATTTTAAAGTTGATTACAAGAGCAACAGAATGGGTTACAGGCTCAATGGTCCCCTATTAAAATTATCTCAGCTCATAAGCCTCGTTTCTTCACCTGTCGACTTTGGAACAATCCAACTTCTTCCTGACGGAACCTTGATCGTTCTCATGGCCGACCATCAAACAATGGGAGGTTATCCGAGAATTGCTTTCGTTTGCAATGTAGATTTACCGAAGCTTGCGCAATGTAATGCCGGAGATTCCATTAAATTCAGAATAATATCTTTCGCTGAAGCTGAATCCGAATTACTTTTAAGATCCAAGATGATTAACGACCTTAAGAAAAGTTGTCTTCGACATTATCAATGATATGCTGATGGAATTTAAAATTGATCTTAACTGCGATATGGCAGAAGGAATCGGAAATGAAGCATTGATAATGCCATGGATCAGTTCAGCAAACATTGCCTGCGGTTATCACGCTGGTGATGAAGATCTGATGAAGTTCACAGTAGATCTCTGCATGGAACACACTGTTGCCATCGGTGCGCATCCCTCCTTTCCAGACCGTGCGAATTTTGGAAGAACTATTATGGAACTTCCTTTGAATCAATTATTTGACATTGTTCTAGAGCAAATTACACTATTGAAAAAAATTACGGATTCATCCGGAGCCAGACTCCATCACGTGAAACCACACGGAGCATTGTACAATATGGCTGCAAAAGATCCATTTCTTTCAGAGGCCATTTGCAACGCAATCATGCAAATTGATGGGTCACTGATATTTTATGGTCTTTCAGGAAGCAGTATGATTGACCAGGCAAGAAAGCAAAATCTGATTTCTGTGAATGAGGTATTTGCCGACAGAACTTATCAATCAGATGGATCATTGACTCCGAGGACACAAAAGGATGCGCTTCTGACGGATGAAGGCTTAGTAAGGAAGCAAGCAATACGTTTTGCAAAAGATGGTGAAGTGATTGATATTCATGGTAATCAAATACGGCTTAAAGCAGATTCGATCTGTCTTCACAGCGATGGAGAAAATGCAGTAGCGCACGCAAAATCAATTCATGAAGCATTAGTCAATCACGGAATACGTATTCAGGCATTGAAAAATTAGGAATGAAAAAAATCTCTATCTTCTCCGGCCCACTTATCGGAGCTGCATTTCTAATGGCAACTTCCGCAATAGGACCAGGTTTCATAACACAAACAACTCTTTTCACAGAGCAATTGAAGGCGAGCTTTGGTTTTGTGATATTAATCTCTCTCCTGCTTGACATCGGTGCACAAGTCAACCTCTGGAGATTAATTACAGTGAGTAAACATTATGCGCAGGATCTTGCCAATAGAGTCGCTCCAGGAGCAGGATATGTATTAACAACGCTGATATTACTTGGAGGATTTGCATTCAATGCTGGTAATATCGCAGGTGCCGGATTGGGATTTGAAGTTCTGTTTGGATGGAGACCCCAACAGGGAGCAATTGTAAGTTGCATCATCGCAATAGTTGTGTTTCTTATTAAAGATACCGGCAAGGCGCTCGATTGGTTTTCGAAGGTGTTGGGAGTATTAATGATTACCTTAACTCTTTTTGTTGTATTTCAATCAGGTCCGCCAATGGCTGAAGCGATTACAAAGACGTTTCTACCTGATAAAATTGATGAGCTGGTTATTCTGACAATCGTTGGGGGCACCGTTGGTGGCTACATAAGTTTTTCGGGAGCGCATCGTTTATTGGATGCCGGAATTACCGGACAGGAAAATATAGGAAAGGTTTCAAAAAGTTCTGTGTCAGGTATTGTCATTACTTCGATTATGCGTTGGATTCTTTTCCTTGCAGCACTGGGTGTCGTGTGGAAAGGAATTCCATTGGGAAATAAAAATCCTGGAGCAGTTGTATTTGAGTCAGCCGCTGGTATGCTGGGATATAAACTTTTTGGCTTGGTTCTTTGGAGTGCAGCAATTACATCTGTTGTTGGTTCTGCATTTACATCAGTATCTTTTGCAAAATCCCTTCATCCGTTCTTTGAAAGGAATTTCCGTGGATTGATCATAGCATTCATTTTGATATCCGCTGCACTATTTTTCATTGCAGGAACTCCGCTTAAAGTTCTTGTAGCAGCAGGAGCAATTAACGGATTAGTGTTACCCATTGCACTTGCAATCATTTTATGTTCTTCCTGGCGCAAAGATATTCTTGGCACTTACAAACATCCTCTATGGATGTCGGTTGCGGGGTGGATTGTTGTATTTGCGATGCTTTATATGGCCGCAAGAGGAATTATGATTTTCGTAGATAGTTAATTAGAAACTTCGTATGCATCTACTCTATTCTTGAAGAAAGTGGGAACAAAAAGAAGCTTCTTAGAAGGTATGTACTCAATATCTGCTGCACTTACTGAATCGGGACGTGTGTCAAGTACCATTGTATTTCTGCCGTCGGGGCTAATGTAATGGACCATTCCATTCCAGCTCGACACAAAATAACCACCATCTCCTACTGCTTCAATTCCATCAGGATTATCAATGCTGTCTGTCATTTGTGTTAACTCTTTTGATTCCAGATTGATGCTATTCAATGTTTTGGCATCCCAAAGTGCTATTAATAGCTTATCATTCTCAACCAGCAACCCATTCGGATTTGGTTGAGATGTCCACAAACTGATTTTTCCATTCTCAAGCAACAGAACCTGGCCAGTGCCGGAGTCGCTTACAAATACTTTACCATCAGCACTTATCGCAATGTCATTAAGAAATTTAGCTCCTTCAGCTTTGTAGGTATTTATAATATTTCCTGAAGCGATATCGATTTCATGAACGCGATCAATGTCAGAAACATACAGTTTTCCCATATTAATCCCCATTCCTTTCGGTGCATCCATTCCTGTCACCCATTTGAGATTAGTGATCTTACCATCGAGATCAAGCTTAGAAATAAATCCGTTTCCATCTTTTCCCGAAGGATCGCCATTAATGTTAGCGACGTAAAGGATGCCGTTCGACTCATCGAAAATTACGGATTCACATGTCGTTAAAAGGGTATCTGTCTTCCACTTCAATTTAAGAGTCGGAACTCCAGTGGTAGCTTCTGACTCTTGCTTGGTTGTTTGGCATGCAAAAATTACAATAACTAAAATAAGGGGTAGAACAAGGTTTTTCATAGATTGTAGAAAGTTACAAACCAAAGATAGGTATTGGCGGATACTGTTTTATAACCGCTGATAACAATGTTCAACGGTACGGCACAGTTTTTTTAAACAGCTAACAGATCTGAGTCATTCATTATGAAAAAATCATTTCTTCTTTGTCTGGTAATTATTTTATATGCTACTGGACGTTCCACCGCACAAAACACAAAACCTTCTCTTCCACCACCTTACGCAACCAAATCGGCTATAAAATTCAGCAACGTTATTGGCTGGGAAAATGGAAAAACTCCGGTTGCTCCACAAGGCTTTACGGTAACGGTATATGCCAAGGACTTTCAAAATCCGAGATGGACTTACTCCCTTCCAAATGGAGATGTCCTTGTTGCAGAAAGTAATTCCAATCACGGCTTTTTTGAAAAGATAGGCGCCCGCGTCATCGGCGCATCCAAGTCAAACAGCATGACCGAAAGTGCAAACCGTATCACGCTTCTTCGCGATAGAGATAAAAATGGAATCGTTGATTTCAGATCTACATTTCTTACAAACCTTAATCAACCTTTAGGAATGCTGTTGCTCAATGGATGGTTATATGTTGGTAATACAGATAACATTGTACGATTTGTGTATAAAGAAGATCAAACAAGCATAGCAGGGGAAGGAGAAAAGATTGTTGATCTGCCAGGCAAAATGAGACATTGGGCAAAAAATATTATTACAAATAAAGAAGGCACAAAAATTCTTATTGGCGTTGGCTCTGCTTCTAACATTGGTGAAGATGGGCTGGATAAAGAATTACTACGGGCTACTATTCTTGAAATGAATCCCGATGGAAAAGATCTTAACGTCTATGCGAGTGGAATACGAAATCCAATGGGCATGGATTGGTCTTCCGATGGAAAATTGTGGACAGTGGTAAATGAACGGGATGAACTCGGCGATGATCTTGTTCCTGATTATTTTACTCACATTGAGCGGGGAGGATTTTACGGCTGGCCCTATTTATATTGGGGCAATCATCCTGATCCGCGGGTAAAAGATAAAGCACCTGAATCGGCATTGAACGTTATTACTCCTGATATTTCGTTAGGTGCGCATACAGCTTCGTTAGGACTGGCATTTTATTCGGGCAAGATGTTTCCGGAAAAATACAAAAACGGGGCATTCATTGGTCAGCATGGTTCATGGAACCGTTCAACATTATCAGGTTATAAAGTGATCTTCATTCCATTTGAAAATGGTAAGCCGTCAGGACCAGCACAAGATTTTCTTACAGGATTCATTAGCAATCTTGCAAAAAGAGAAGTTCATGGAAGACCAGTAGGCATCACCGTTTTACAAGACGGATCATTGCTTGTTGCTGATGATGTATCAAATGTGATCTGGAGAGTAGCCTACACCAAAAACTAAATTTTAATACCGCTTACCGGATGGAGATTAAAGTGATACATTTTTCACTGGAATTTCTCATTATTGCATTTTAACATATCCATAATGACGAAGAGTGAATTGCTCCATGAACTAAATGCAAATACGTTTGTAGTATTAAGACCATCACTTATTGAAGGAGTTGGTGTTTTTGCCATACGTGATATTCCAAACGGTTGCAGGGACATGTTTGGCAAACCTGAACCCGATGATACGTGGATTTCAATTTCAAAGAATGAAGTTGAATTACTTTCTTCTCATGCTCAATTTCTAATCGGAAATTACTGTCTCTATGATGATGAGAATTATTTCGTGCCAGAAAAAGGTTTTAAAAAAATTGATGTATCCCTTTGTCTAAATCATTCAGATACACCTAATATAATTTCAATCAACGATGGCGATTATTTTGAGGCAATAAGGGAAATTAAGATGGGTGAAGAGCTGCTGATTGATTATGGGCAAATCGTCGACCATGAATAAATGGAAGGCCTTGCACTTAGGCTCCGGCGTATCGACTTCTTATTTCCTAGTCGCATCCTTGGCGCATAGAAAACTGTAATGGCATGATTTTTTGACATTAGCGGAGTGTTATCTTCCCCTCTATCACATAACAGTATGAGTGATTCATCTTTAAAATTTCCTATTTATGCTAAGCTGGCCCAAATAACCATTGGACTCATCGGTATCTTTTTCATTTTATACATTGGCCAGGACATACTCATACCTGTTGTTTTTGCAGTAGTCATTGCTATTCTTCTAAATCCTATTGTCAACTGGCTTGTAGCGAAAGGAATTCATCGCGTTGTAGCTATTGCTCTTGCATTGCTTGGAATTATGCTCGTCTCTGCGGGACTGGGATACTTCATTGGCTCGCAGATGGCCATGTTCAGCGATACGTTTCCACAATTCAAACAAAAATTCGGTGTTCTTCAGGATGATTTCGTTCAATGGATATCGTCTACATTCAATATCAGCGAATCAAAGATTCATGCAAAGATAGCGGAAACTAAAAAAGGAATTGATAGCTCAGCGATCGTTACGAAAGCACTTAGTGCATTATCTGGCTTATTTGTCCTTTTTATTCTCCCGGTTTACACTTTTCTGATATTATTTTATAAACCCTTGTTAATGGAATTTATCACAGAGCTTTTTAAAAGGGATGAAAAAGGTGTAGTAACAGAGGTATTAAAAGAAACGAAGGGACTTATACAAAGTTATCTTGTTGGCCTATCCATTGAGGCTGTTATCGTAGCAACGTTAAATTCCATCACCCTTCTTATCATTGGTGTGGAGTACGCTATTCTTCTCGGAATAATTGGAGCGTTGCTAAATCTGATTCCGTACATCGGTGGTGTAATTGCTATTGCATTGCCAATGCTAGTCGCTCTCGCCACAGGAGCACCTTCAGACGCGCTATGGGTGTTCGTCGGATATATCCTGGTCCAATTTATTGATAATAATTTCCTTGTCCCCAAGATTGTTGCATCAAAAGTCAAGATCAACGCATTGTTTTCAATATTGGTTGTATTGATCGGTGGATCATTATGGGGCGTTCCTGGAATGTTTTTATCCATACCCTTAACAGCAATTCTAAAAGTAATTTTTGATCGGGTTGAGCCATTGAAACCGTTTGGATTGTTGCTGGGAGATGAACAACCTGGAGAAGAAAAGATTAAGCTGAATGTGCGAAAGCGAAAAACAAAGCCTGAAAATTGAAATCGTCAGTATCTTCCACACAAAAAAAGTAGTATACGTTGAATATTACTTCGTCCCGGCAAATCCATCCGGTAAAAAATCCAACGAGATTGTGTTCATGCAAAATCTTTTATGCGTTGGAGCCGGTCCATCATCAAAAATATGACCGAGGTGTGAATCACAACGTGCACATGTGACTTCCGTACGCTCCATGCCGTACGATTTATCAACTTTATAGTTCACGCTGTTCTTCCGGATCGGTTCAAAAAAACTCGGCCATCCGCAATCGCTTGCAAATTTTGCATCTGACTTAAACAAAATATTTCCACAAACCGCGCAGTAATAAGTTCCCTTTGTAGAAGAGTTCCACATCGTTCCTGTAAAAGCAGGCTCAGTGCCTTGCTTACGTGCTACTGCGTAAAGTCCCGGCTTCAATATATTCTTCCACTCCTTATCAGTGACACTCAAGTGCTTTGTATCAATCGTGGAATAATACGGGTTATTTTCGTGACCTTTTGTCGTCTTTAGATTTTGAGCAATCGCAGGTAAAATGTTTGAAAATATAAAACACAGTGTTATCAATGACCTCATTTTGATTGTAGCTTTAAGAAACTTCGTGTTAAATAACGATTTAATTTACTAAAAATAAAAACTGTGTAAATTTCTCTACACTATCGCTAAAACATGTTAAAAGTGAAATATTTGAAGCGTTAAAACGTTGGCATAATAATCTCTGACCGGATAGTATTAAACCAAACACAACAACAATGAATTCAAGTCGAAAATCTTCAGGATTGATACTACTTGCCCTTGCGCTGATACTCTGCGTAACAGGCTGTAAGAGTAAAAAGAAGGCTATAGAAGCTGCAGCGGAAAAGGCACGCATTGAACAAGAAGCTACAACAAGAAAACAACAGCAGGAGGAGGAAATGCGCCGTAAAGAAAAGGAAACTGAAGATGCGGCGAAAAAACAGGCAGAAGCTGATGCAGCTGCCGTTAAAAGAGAGGCTGATGCAACGGCAAGTACTCCTAAAGTTAAGTTAACTCAGTATTTTAACGCTGTATCTACGGCGCCAAATGTTGCTTCTGCTAATAGCACAATCAATGAAACTCTGGCAATGTTCAGTTCAGCTGACACACCGGTGCTAATCATCATTAGTGGTGATGGATCGCAGAAGGACTATGATAAGCCAACTACCATAAAAACGTATTTGAACTATTTGAAAGATCAAAAGAAGAATGCTAATAAAATAGAGAATCTTCAATTTAATAGTTCTGGAAAGATTACGGAAGTAGAATTAAGGAAAAACTAAAAAACATAAATATTAAAACCATGGTCAATGCCAGATTAAAATACATTGTATCTGTAATCATTATCATACTCAGTACGGAAATACTTTCAGCTCAAACCGCAGAGATCAGTCCACAGCGCAAGCAGGCGATCGACTCCCTCGCGTTGGAAAAAGTGAGAGATCTCAGTAAATATATTTCAATCATTGGAAATAAGAAGACTCAATTTTCTGAAGCAAATCGCGTGATGGATCGTGCTGAAGAATTATTCACGCCAGGAAGTGAAATGGGAGTGTCGTCCTTGAAAAGAAAAGATGTTACTTATTTTAAAGTTCGCAAATACTTCGAACGCTTAATGGCACTTAGCTACGATCGTGTTACAATAGAATGGTATGATATCCATTACATCAGTGACCTGGAAAGACAACCCGATGGAAAATATGTTGGCGTTGTTACGATCTACCAGCGATTTGAAGGAACATCGGATGATGGAATGAAATACAAAGATACTACGAAAAAGGATATTACAATTTATGTAGAGCGTAAGAAAACGCAGATCGCAGGAAGAATAATTGAATTCTGGGATGTGTTGTTAGGTGACATTAAGGTCACTGAGACCAGCGCATAATAATCTCGTTACATTTCCCACAGATTGCATAAACTTGCTTTATGGAATCTGTGGGAACTTTTTAAAATCAAAAACCTATCGAATGGATGTTTGCAAATCCTTATTTCTTTTTTTTATCGTTTTTACTTTCATCCCACATTTTTCTACTGCACAACGTATCGACGACAAGGACGAAACGAGATTATACGCCCAATCCAAACAAGTCAATCAATTCTTCCGCCGGTTTAATGGTGAGGAAGATGAGAAAGGGAACCGTATTTATCCGAACGATAAGCAATACAGAAGCAGCAAGCTTCGTAAAAAGTATTTAATTACACTATTCGATGCAAACAATACCGGGGTTACGGATGCATTGAAGAATGAATTTGTTACCGTTTTGCTGGCCAGGCCTGAAGCAACAATATTGGATTTTCATGGGAAAAATTGGTTCTCGGAAGTTCAAACGTTGTTCAATTCCAGTGGAAAGGAGCAAACGGTGACCCTTTTTATGGAGCTTGAAAAAGATCATCTGGGAAGCAAATGGGTAATACAAAAGGCGCATGCAGATATGCTTACTCCGTATTTTTACAGGGATACCACAAAGGTGGGCCGGTTCCTGCATCCAATGAGTCACGAGCTCGATTTTATGAATCTGCGTAAGGCATTTGTTGCAACGGACAGCCTGAGTCAGTTTACTGTAAAGAGTTTTAAACCAGATCATCTTTCTGTGCTGTTATATGAAATCAAGAAAGGAAATCTTCAATTCAAGTCTGTTGCGCAAGTGAAATTTCATCTCTTTCAGATTGATGGCTGGTACTTTGAAGTTTCCGAGTTTAACAGATCTGGCTATAATACAGGTTGGCTGATCTCCAATCTTGTCAAATTGAAGAATCCTTCTGAAAAAGAAATTTTACTTAACTACTTGCAGTATGAGAACCGGTAAGCTGTGGTTCATGACAGTTTTTTTTGTCTTTATAATTTCCGTTGTAGCGGAAGCGCAGAAGTCTTCATCAAAAAAGAATACGAAGAAAACTGAAACGAAACCTGTCACGAAGACAACGCAGGCAAAGAAGACGGAAACAAAAAATGCTGCTAAAAATCCGACTAAGAAAACAGTTGTTCAAAAGACGACTGTCCCTGATCCCACTCCCGACGTCGTAGAAGATCAGAAGAAGGTCCGTAATATTGTTTCGATTCTTGGCTATATGCTTAACACGCTTGGAAGCAGTTCCGCTTCATCGCGGGATAAAGAGGTTGTTGTATCCGAAAGCTATTCTAAAATATTTCGTGATGATAAAGTGCAGGTTGAAGATGACCTGGTTGCCGACAGGCTTGTTGTTACCAATAAAGATATTACAGCATATTTAAAAGACGTCGACTTCTTCTTTACAGATGCTGTATTTGAATTTATCATTGATAACATTCAAGGCGGAGTAAATACCGATAATAAACATTTTTATAAAGTAGCACTGACACGCAATCTAAAAGCAACCACTACGGATGGTAAGGTCATCAATACCACGATTCCAAGATTTATAGAGGTCAACTATGATCCTGAATCCCAGGACTTGAAAATTGTGAGTATGTACACTACGGAGTTCAGTGGAAAAGATGCATTGGCCAATTGGTGGAAACAACTGCCGTATGAGTGGAAGGGAATTTTCAAAAAGAAACTATCTATTGTTGACAGCGCATCAACTTCTGACATCAAAAATATAGCAGCATTGGAAGAACTTGATCTAAGCAGCAATTCCAATATTACAAATATTGATCCCCTCTCCTTTCTTACAAAACTGAAGACACTCAATCTTTCGCATACTACTATTTCTGATCTTACTCCTATTCGTAATCTGACGGAGTTGAAAGACCTGAATGCATCGTATACAAAGATCATTGATATCAGTACATTAAAATATTCAGCAGGAATTACGAAGCTCAATCTTGCTAATACGTCAATACGTGATATCTCCGTTCTCGAAAAAATGTCCCATCTCCAGTCACTTGATTTGAGTTATACAAATGCATCCGATTTATCCTCTTTATCAGGTCTTGGTGAACTTATATACCTGAATCTGCAAAGCACAAAAGTGTCTGATATTTCACACATTGGAACTTTACTACAGCTTGCTGAGGTCAATGTCTCACAAACTTCTATTCGTGATGTAAATTCATTGAAGGCTTTGAAGGCCCTGACCGTCATTGATATTGATAGTACAGGAGTAAGCACAATTGCTCCGTTAAGCGATCTCAGCAATTTGAAAATTCTCCATGCTAATTATACCGGGGTCTCAGACCTCCAACCGTTACAAAAGCTCACGCAACTAGAAAAGGTGTCTGTGGATCAATCATCTGTAACACACTCATCAGCAGATGCATATATGGCTGCCAATCCAACAGTTCTTGTCGTGTATGATTCAAAGGATTTGCAATCCTGGTGGGTTGCTCTTGGTCCTGAATGGAAGGAAGCGCTGAGTAAAGCAGGTAATTTGAGTGCCATTCCAATGAAAGAGGAATTAGCGCGTCTTGGTACCATTGATTCACTCAATATTGGAGGTAATATGCGCATCAAAAGTCTTGAGCCAATTCGAAAACTTCAAAAGCTTTCGATACTTGTTGCCAACACTACAGGCATTATGGATCTATCACCATTAGAGACATCAACAGGACTTACCTATCTGGACATAAGTGAAACAGGCGTGGCGGATATTACCGCTCTACGTAGGCTAACGAAACTTAAAATTCTTCGCGCCGATAAAAGCAAAATAGAAAAACTTGATGCACTCGCGAAATTAACATTATTACAACGGGTATATGTAGATCAAACCGGTGTTCAGGATTTTAGTATGCGTGATTTTATTGCAAAGAATAATAAAATACTGATTATTTATAAAACGATTCATGTCAACAGATGGTGGGGTGGACTTTCATCGAATTGGAAGACGGTATTCAAAAAGCAGATGGGTAATGATAGTACATCTTCAAAAGAAAATCTTCATACATTAATTGAATCAACTTCATTGAATGTTAAGGATGTTCCAATAGGAGATCTTGCGGCATTAAGCGAATTTGTTGCATTGAAAGAACTTAATCTATCCGGAACAGCCATTACCGAAATCCCTGCAATGGAGAATTTAATGCTTCTTACGTCAATGCACATCACGAATAGTCCATTGCAGCAATTGAAAACAATTAGCTCGATCAAGACACTCACAGATCTTGATATCTCAAATACTCCTGTCGATGAACTTAAAGATCTTGCTCCACTCGAAAATATAAAATCATTTAACTGTGCTGGCACACAGGTAAAACGACTTGATCCATTACAGAACTGGAGTTTACTTGAATCCCTGGATTGTTCTAATTCCCGTGTTGGAAATCTTGAAGCGCTGATTGCTCTTCCACTGAAGACGTTAAAGTGTTACAATACAAAAATCTCCGAGAGACAGATCGAGAACTTCAGAAAGATGAAGCCCGAGTGTAATGTTATTTATTATCGATAACGGAAGACACGGTCTGCGGAATTCTTTTGCAAATGATTTTAGATATTTTCCGGTGCTGCTATTACTTTTCCATTATCATCGTCACGCCCTGACCACCTGCGGCACAGATCGAAATAAAACCGCGACCGCTACCCTTTTCATTTAATAGTTTCGACATCGTGGCAATTATTCGCCCCCCGGTTGCTGCAAAAGGATGTGCTGCGGCAAGACTACTCCCTTTGATATTTAATTTACTCCGATCAATACTTCCTAATGGCTGGTCAAATCCGAATGTCTTTGTGAGTTCAGCACTTTCCCATATCTTCAGCGTAGCCAATACCTGGGCTGCAAATGCTTCATGAATCTCGTAAAAATCAAAATCCTGAAGTGTAATACCAGCTTTCTTCAACATTCGTGTTGATGCATAGATTGGTGCCAGCAATAGATTTTGCTTGTTCTCTACATATTCGATTGCAGCAAGTTCGGCAAACGTAATGTATGCTATGATTGGTACATTGTGTTCTTTCGCCCAATCTTCACTTGCCAGTAAAATACAGGAAGCTCCATCCGTGAGAGGTGTTGAATTGCCCGCGGTAAGCGATCCATTCACTTTATCAAATGCCGGTTTTAATTTTGCAAGCTTCTCCATGCTTGAATCCGTTCTTACATTATTATCTTTTTCAAGACCGTTGAATGGAGTAATCATGTCTTTGAAGAATCCTTCAGCATACGCTTTGGCAGCATTCTGATGACTTCGAAGTGTTAACCAATCCTGGTCTTCGCGGGAGATTCCATAGTACTTCGCTGTTATTTCTGTATGCCCACCCATTGACAGGCCTGTGCGTGGCTCTACATTCGCCGGAGCGGTGGGTGAGAAATCTTTCAATCTGATCTTAAGGAATTCCTTGATCTTTCTTCCTATTGTCTTTGCCCGGCTCGCGGCCAATAAAATCTTTCTTAATTTTTCACCAAGCACCAAAGGAACATTACTTGTCGAATCAACACCACCAGCAATTCCAACTTCAATTTGTCCTAAAGCTATCTTGTTTGAGATATAAATAGCAGCTTCGATACCTGTATCACATGCCTGCTGAATATCACATGCAGGCGTTGCTGGATTTAATGAAGTACTCATAACGCACTCCCGCATCAGATTGAACTCACCGCTATGCTTTATAACTGCTCCTCCCGCCACTTCACCCAGTAATTTACCGTCAAGATGGCACGTATCAATCAAGCCTTTCATCGCTGCCACCATCATATCCTGATTACTGGCTGTTGCATAAGCGGTATTTTGCCGTGCAAACGGAATTCGATTGTAACCCACTACTGCCACTTTTCTTGGTTGTTTGTTAGGAAGCATTTTTGAATTATTAATACTATGAATAAGATGCTCTAAGATATCAGATGCCTTCTCAATCCACAATGTATATGTTATCGAATGAATTCAACCGTTGGAAGTCCTTTCACGCTGCAATTCTCCAATACAAACAGTGATCCTGCCAATGGCTGTTGCTTTAATTGCTCTTCGGTCAGCTCTTTGCTTGCTGTGGTAATGTATAAGTCCTGAAGTGCGTCACCTCCGAAAGTGCAGGAGGTAACGCGGGCAACAGGCATCGCTACACGAAGAAGCTTCTCTCCTGTTAACGGGTTCCATCGACTTACCTGCCAACCGTCCCAATGTGCCACCCATACCATCCCTTCTGAATCGATGGTCATTCCATCCGGGAAACCATCTTCTGCAGCGATCTTAATAATTGATTTTCTGTTTGTGATATTTCCACTTGCATCGTCATAGTCAAAGGAAAAGATCTGCGATGTGGGAGTGTCGATGTAGTAAAGTATTTTCTTATCGCTGGTCCATGCAAGTCCATTCGAAATAGTAGAACCGCCAAGCTTCTTCGTGACTTTCAAAGCAGTGTCGATCGTGTACAAACTACCAGCACCATTTTCTTCCGCTAATGACATTGTCCCAGCCCAAAACCTTCCCGTTGGGTCACACTTGCCATCATTGAAACGATTACCTGGCAAATGGGATTCCGGATCATTTATCTCTTCAATAATTTTACCATCTCTTGAAATAAAGGCAAAACCATTTTTGCGTGCTGCGATGAAACCACCATCGTTGCAAAGAGCAATGCATCCAATCACCTGGTTTACAGGAATGACAAAATGATTTTTTTTCTCTGGCGAGTATTGATGTATTTCTCCTCTCAGAATGTCAATCCAGCAAATGATCTTTTTTTTAAAATCCCAGACAGGCCCTTCGCCGAGAAGACATTTATGATCTAAAACGAGCTGTGGACTTAACGATGGGAGGTTGGCCATTTATGTATCAAAGAAATGAATAAAAGGACACAAAACGCGTATGTTTATTTCAGATGAAAGGCCTTTGGCTTTGTAAAAGCCCTTAATCCTGCATGACCTAACGTTGACCCAAAACCAGAGTGCTTTCGCCCACTCCATGGCAGCGCAGCACTTACCCTATCGCAGCAATTCCAGTAAGCAGTCCCTACATTTAACGCACGAAGAATTACATCAGCACGGGATTCATCCTGGCTGTATACCGCCGCTGTCAGTCCGTAATTCGTATCTGACATCCAATCAATTGCCTCTTTGTCATCTTTCACTTTCATGATTCCAATAACCGGACCGAATGATTCATCGCGCATCACTCCCATCTGATGCGTCACATGTGATAACACGGTTGGTTCAAAGTAATATCCCAGACCTTCAACACGCTTTCCGCCGGTATGCAATATTGCACCATACTTCACTGCTTCATCCACCTGATCTTGTAATAGATCAAGTTGCGATTTACGTGTCAGTGGCCCGATATAAACACCATCCTCCTTTGGGTTTCCAAGCTTAAATCCCTGAACTTCCTTTACAAATTCCTCAACATACCGTTCATAGACATTTTCATGAACATAAATTCGTTCAACAGCACAACAGCTTTGTCCATTGTTATAAAATGCACCATCGGCAGTGGCGGCCGCAACTTCTCTAATATCCACTACATCATCTGCAACATAAACCGGGTCTTTACCACCGAGTTCACATTGACATGGAACCATCTTAGAAGCAACCTTTTCATAGATATACTTACCTGTTTTATAGGAACCAGTAAAGAAATATCCATCAAGAGGCATTTCAAGCATACATTCTCCCACTGTTCTTCCACCCACTGCGATCATAAACGCATCATCAGGTACACCGGCATTTTTTAACACTCGGCAGATCTCAACGCCGGTAAGTGTTGAAAATTCGGAAGGCTTATACAGCACCGCATTGCCTGCAAGAAGTGCCGGAATAAAAACATTTGTTCCAACGAGATACGGATAATTCCAGGCAGAAATATTTCCAATTACTCCAAGAGGCTCGTACGAAATTTTTTCTGTCAATCCAGGTTCGCTTGACATTACTTCATCAGAAAGATATGGAAGTGCATTCTCAGCGAGCCAATTTGCTCTTGCCGCCGCGCCGTTGATCTCATTACGTGATTGCTGTAATGGTTTGCCAACTTCAGAGGTAAGGATTTCCGCAAGATGTTCAAGATCCTGCTCCAGGAGTTTCGCAAATCGCAAAACGATCTCTATCCTTTTTTTTAATCCAATCGCATACCACTCAGGCTGCGCCGTCCGAAGTTTTTGAAGTTTCCTTTCCAGCGTCTCGCGAGTGTCTTCTGCCAGTTCACCAATGATTTCTTCTGTTGCGGGGTTTACTATAGTCATACAAATTCAATTTTTTTAAATTCAAAATTACGGTTAGTGAAAATCACCAACAGCGGCAACGTGTATTCAACATTTGCGAAATCTGCACTCCTTGTGTAAAAAGCACCCGAACACGATCAACAATCTCTAGCCATTTGTAATCGCTTCAACAAAACAATCCCTTATTCCCTTCGAGAAAACACTCTGATCATCAACCATCCTCTCCGGATGCCACTGGACTAGTAACAAAAATGAACGGGTGCTTTTATCAGCATACTCCAACCCTTCTATTGTTCCATCTTTTGAAAATGAATTGATGATTAGCCCATTCCCGACTTTATCTACCGCCTGGTGATGCGCACTGTTTATTTCCCCATGCGTCCTGCTAATTTTCTGAAGCAGCGTATTTTTCACAACTTCAATTGAATGATAGCGATCTTTGCCTTCTTCATATTTTGCATGATCCGGCTTCCCGAAAGAAGCAATGTCTGGAATTAATGTTCCACCAAAAAAGACGTTCGCAATTTGAAGTCCCCTGCAAATACCAAGCAATGGAATTTTTTGAGCATGGGTAAGAACTTCCAACTCAAACTCATCACGCGCGACATTAAAATCATTGAGATGATACTCATTAACGTATTCGTTCCTATTGTAAAATTTAGGATGAACGTCTTCTCCTCCGGTTAATATAATACCGTCGCATTGCATCACTTTCGTTGCATTATTATTTTTATGACTCAAGCAAATTATTTCTATTGAAGAGATTTCTGAAATCCACTTTACGTAGTTTTCATATTTTCTACCCTCTGTAATACCAATTACAATTTTTGTCATAGCGCCTTTGAATACAACGCATAAAAGTCATCCCGGGTCACAGGCTTTGGGTTATTTGGATGAGCAAAATCCGCAAAAGCGAGATTTGATAACGTAGCAATATGCTCCGGCTTTACACCGATCGCACTTAGTTTATGGGGAATATTAACTTTTGAATTCAGATCAAAGAGATATTTAACAACGGCTTCGCCTGTCTCCTCTTTTAATTCAAGAGTTCGTGCCATCTTTTTGAATTTATGTTCAAACCCTTTTATGTTGAATTCCATACCATAAGGAATATTAACAGCATTTGCCAATCCATGGTGTGTATCCAGCAACGCAGAAAGCGGGTGCGCCAACGAATGAACAACACCCAGTCCTTTTTGAAATGCTACCGCGCCCATCAATGAAGCAATCAGCATTTTACTTCTGGATTCAAGATCAGGTTTGTTCACTGCTTGTACGAGCGAGTCATGAATAAGCGACATTCCCTCCAACGCGATGCCTTCACACATCGGATGTGGCATCCTGGCAATATAGGCTTCCATAGTATGAGTCAATGCATCCATACCTGTTGCGGCGGTAACAAATGCAGGCAATTCCATTGTCAACATCGGGTCTGCGAAGATGATCTTTGCCAGAAGCTTTGGCGAGAATAATATTTTCTTTTGGTGCGTGATATCATCGGCGATGATCGCGCTTCTTCCAACTTCACTTCCTGTGCCGGCTGTTGTGGGAAGTGTTATAAAATGAGGAACATCATTTGTAACGAAGATATCACCACCAATGAGATCATCATATTTGAATAAATCCTCGCGATGATTTACGCGTAACACAATTGAGCGCGCAACGTCAATAGCTGCACCACCACCAATTCCTATAATACTATCGCGTGTTGTGTTATCGTAAACATCTGTTCCTTTATATACATCTGACTTAACAGGGTTTTTATGAATGTCATCAAAAACTTCAATTGAAATATTCTTCCTTTTGAGATCATTTACTATTTCTTTAAAGAAATCCAGTTGCGATACTACACGATCCGTAGAGATCAACGGTCGCGAAAGTCCATTCTTAATGAGATAATCTCCAAGCTCTTTGCTTGAGCCTGCACCAAAACGAATTGTTGTTGGAAAATTGTATTGGTATATTTTATCGAATGTCATCATCGGTATCGGTTTAGTACATGCTAAGGTTTTAATACCATTTGAGTAAATAATCTGTCCATCATTTCCTTTGCATTTTCACACAAACCAGGATGAACTTTCGATGTCTGCACAATGGTGCTGCGTGTTGCCGTCAGCCATCGAAAACGTTCCGGCATTGATAACTTACCAATCGTACCACCTTCTGCTCCACCCTTGCAAATCTGTTCATATGCTGTCAACTGTTCTTTCAATTCAGTGATATCAATCTTCTTGCAGAAAGAGGTAAGACGTCTTTCATCAAGCACAAACTTCAACGAAAGAAATTTTTCATCCTTACAATAAAGAATAACGCCTACGTTGAGAAATTCCTCACGCTCTACCTGTGGCACTACGCGGATCACCGCCGACTCAAATAAGTGCTGCTTTTGCATGTTGGGCTTCTTTTACAAATATATCAGAATGTGCAATGCGTGCATTAAGAAATATCGCGTATGCTTTTCTATGCTCTTCCACAGTAGTGAAGGCTGTTTCATTTTTAAGCCATTGGTCAGGTATCAGTGAGACAATAGAATTAATAACATCTGGCGTCAGTACCGAGCGAAATGGGCCATCCACGTACTCAAGCTGGGTAGCGAAGGAAAGCATCACATGATCTTTCACTTGTGCGAATGACTTTTGATTTTTCTGCTCCCAATCGAGCCAGTTATGATGAATGTATAATGATGCACCGTGATCGATCAGCCACAATTCATTGTGCCATAAAAGCATGTTCGTATTTCGTGACGTGCGATCAACGTTGATCAGCAAACTATCCAACCATACAATTTGTGATGCCAGAACTGTATTGATCTTCTTCACCAGTGGATCAAATGTGATAGCACCGGATAAATAATGTAATGCGAGATTTATTCCGGTACTTGCCTTGAGAAGATCCTGTATTTCCTGGTCACCTTCCATCCTGCCGAATGAGCTGTCCAGGTGAGCGAAGACTATCTCCGGAATTTTAAATCCCAATGCTCTCGCGATCTCTCCACCAATGAGTTCAGCAATCAGCGCCTTTGGCCCCTGGCCTGCACCACTAAATTTTAAGACATACAAGAATTGATCGTCCGCTTCAATGATAGCAGGAAGTGACCCACCTTCACGAAGCGGCGTAATGTAACGCGTTACATTGACAGAACGTAGTAGAAAATCAGTATTCACAGCTTTAAAATTACTCTGATCAATGAAACAATAAAAGGAATAGTTATGAAAGAATCTGAATTATGCCCCAACTCAATTTCAGATCTTCAGATCAGTTTCAGATCACTGACTCCCCATTCAAATCCGTTGTCAGTACATAGCTCATATAATTAAAGATTGGCCTGATTGCTTTAAATGTTTTGTCAACATTTTTCAGAAAATCCGGATGAAGAACTTCCTTATCCGTGAAGCTATGTATGAACCAGAATTGCTTGTATCGAAGTAAGTCAATGGCAGGATGGTCTTTATCGAATCCTCGCGGCACAGTGGCTACCCGATCTCCAATCATTTTAACAAAATAGTTTTTAATACCTTTCAGTTTCATTAATTTATACCACTCACCATAATTATCAGCAATATCCATTCTGATCCGTTTAAGGTCTTCCGGATTTGGGTAAGCAAATCCACACGCCACGCGCGACTCACCAGGTTGAATTCTGAAATAATATCCACCGCGAAACATCGGCTTTGATCTCTTAAGATGCCCGGAGAATTTACACGTATAGGGCTTCTTGTCTTTCGCAAAACGCACGTCATTATAAATTCGATAGAGCGATTTTCTACCGGAAGGCGTATCGATTCTATCGTGTGAATTCATTTTAAGAATGAGGGCGTCTATAAATTCCTCAACATTAAGCTTTGCCCCATGTATAATTCTTTACGGGCATTAAACCAATCGCGATTATTATTTACCGAGAGCTTTTGTAAAAAGTCCATTGTAGATTTTTTAATAATCACATTTTTCATAATTATAATTAACGTGTATTCAGATACGAACGATCTGTGAAAGGCTGTGATAACGTCCCGATAGGATCAAAGAAAGTTGTCGAAAGTAAATCATAAAGAGTATCACTTTTTGAGCTTGATGATAAACGTTGTTCCAATTTCATATATGGAATCAACTTCAATCACACCACCAAGTCGTTGAAGCGTTTCTTTGACAATGTACAATCCAAGACCTGTGCCTTGCGCACGTTCATGTGCTTTGTAAAACATTTCGAAAATACGATTAAGATGCTCTGGTTTTATTCCGATACCATTATCCTTAATTGAAATAGTCCATTCATTTTCTTTCACTGAAGAATCTATTTCAATGAACGATTTCTTATTCGGGTCGCAGTAATAAATTGCATTGCTCAGGATATTGCTTAGAATTACTTTTATCCTTTCACGATCCGTAATTACTTTGAGCGATGGATCAATATTAATCCTGATCGATACAGATTCTGCACCTTTGATAAAGAGTAAGCTATGCACTACTTCGTCAACAATCGGACGAACATTCATTTCGTGAAGACGCAATTCAACACGGGCGTTTCTGGAATAATCAAGGACTTCCCTGATAAATCCGTCAAGCGATGTGGCGCGTTCATGAATCATCTTTACCATTTCGGTTCTCTCATTATCATCCACCGCCAGTGAATAGACATTCGTCAGGCCAAGGATGGAACTTAATGGTGCGCGTAAATCATGAGAGACACTGTAAACAAAATGATCAAGTTCTTTATTTGCTTTTTCCAGTAACCGGTTTTGCTCCATTAATTCTTTCTCTGATTCAGAATTTCTATTGATCAGGAACTGAAGCATAAAAATGGTAGCACAAAAACTGATTGTAAAATTGGACATGAAATTTATCTCAACCATGTTCTCTCCGTATACCGGTGGCGGAAGAGCGTTCAGATCAAAAAAGTAAGCGAGGTATCCCATAACAATGGGAAGGAACGCGAAAAGTAATCCCACGTTAGATCGGTAATAGCTTAATAATATTAGTCCTGCCATGGACGACGTCATGAAAAAGAAGAACACACCTCCTTCGGGATGATCAACATCGGCAAAAATATACGTGAGGAAATTAATAATGAATAAAATGATCAACGTGGCCGTGCTGTATTTTTTGTAGCGATTCAATACCATCGCCAGGATGGACATTAAGATCATTATGGCATACCACGGTAGAAATACATACACTTCATTAAACCCATCCAGCAGCGTATAAAATATTCCAACCAGTATGATGATGATTGCGAACTCACCGCGAAGCATGGCAAACTTAAACTCCAGGCGCGATGTCACAGGCCTTTTTCCCCAGATGACATTTTTGAATAGGAACAACATTGACTGTACAGAGTCGGTTAAACAGCCCGCGAATTACGTTAAAAGCTAACCATAAAATTAAAATTAAGCCTGGTTTTTGAATTTCTCCTTGCAATATCCGCTATCTCTTGCGCAATGAGGGCATTCGTGTTTAATTCGCACTATCTATGGCTGAAACTATCAATTCCTTCAAGCAAGATCCGAATGTGGTCTTGATTGGTGCCGGCATCATGAGCGCTACCCTGGGTGTACTTTTAAAAGAATTGAAGCCTGATCTCACCATTGAAATCTTTGAACGCCTTGACCTCGCAGGCGCTGAAAGCTCTGATGCGTGGAATAATGCCGGAACGGGTCACTCAGCCTTCTGTGAGCTCAACTATACTCCTCAAAATGCAATGGGTGCAATTGATATCACTAAGGCAACAAAAATTGCTGAATCGTTTGAGGCCTCTAAAGAATTCTGGACATATCTCATGGACCAGAAATTTATGACTGACTCTTCCGAATTTATCACACAGGTTCCCCACTTCGCTCTTGTATGGGGCGCGGACGATGTAGCATTTCTGAAGAAACGTTTTCAACTATTGCAGGCCACTCCCCTATTTAAGGGAATGGAATACTCTGAAGACATCAACAAACTCACAGAATGGTTTCCGGTCGCAATGCGCGGACGAAAAAAAGACCAACCGGTTGCTGCTACCCGAATGGAAATCGGAACAGACGTAAATTTTGGCGCATTGACCCGAGGTATGTTTAACTATCTTAAAACAAAACCTGGAGTTACGCTCCACTACGAACACGAAGTAGCAGACTTATGTCAGGAAAAAGATACTACATGGACTATACATGTTGAAGATCTGAAGACAGGAAAGAAACGCAATATCAAAGCAACATTTGTTTTTATTGGTGCTGGTGGAGCATCGTTACACTTGCTTGAAAAATCTGATATCCGTGAAGGAAAAGGTTTTGGCGGATTTCCCGTCGGGGGTCAATGGCTGAAATGCGTTAACGAAGAGTTGATCGAAAAACATTTTGCAAAGGTTTACGGAAAAGCATCGGTTGGCGCGCCACCAATGTCTGTACCACATGTTGATTCACGATGGATCAATGGCAAAAAAGAATTATTGTTTGGACCGTTTGCCGGATTCTCCACCAAGTTTTTAAAAAATGGATCGTTTATGGATCTGCCAAAGTCAATACAATTCGACAATGTATTACCGATGGTTTATGCCGGACTTCACAATGTGCCACTCACAAAATATTTAATACAACAGGTAAGACAAACACCGGAAGACAGGCTTGCTGCCTTGCGCGAATATGTTCCGTACGCAAAGATGGAAGATTGGGAACTTCTCGATGCAGGTCAGCGCGTTCAGGTTATTAAAAAAGATGCGGATCAGGGTGGCGTTCTTGAATTTGGAACTAAAGTTGTCCTTGCCGAAGACGGGTCAATCGCTGCATTGCTCGGAGCATCACCCGGCGCTTCTACTGCCGTATCGATCATGCTTGGTTTGATCCCAAAATGTTTCAAAGAAAATTCCCAGGACATACGCTGGAAAAACAAGCTGAAAGAGATGGTCCCGTCCTACCGCATGTTTCTTCGCGACAACGATGACATGGTAATGGCCTCACGCTCACGCACGCATACTGCCCTAGGAATAAAGTAATACCTTCACCTGTAGACTCAACTAACCACTATGAATAAATACATATACGTTCTATTAATCGCAGCTACTTTTCAGGCGTGCTCCTCAAAGCCGGCAACCGATGCATCAGACACAAAACCTGCCACTAGTACAGTAACGTTTCCAGAAAAGATTGCGGATGGCACCATCTACGAAGTGAACATTCGACAGCATACGGCGCAAGGAACGATCAATGCGTTTATCAAAGATCTTCCCCGTCTGAAAAAGCTTGGTATTAAGACATTATGGATAATGCCTGCGCAGCCTATTGGTGTTAAGAATAGGAAACTTCCATTGGGAAGTTATTATTCCATCAGCGATTATAGAAAAGTAAATCCGGAGTTTGGAACAGATGCCGACTTTAAAAATCTTGTCAGCGAAACACACGCGCTTGACATGTATGTGATACTCGACTGGGTCCCTAATCATACTGCATGGGACCACCCGTGGGTAACAGCACATCCGGAATATTATGCACATGACGTGAAAGGCAATATTGCTCACGAAGCTGATTGGGACGACATCGCATTGCTTGATCATACACATCCAGCTGTTCGCGCCGCAATGATTGATGAAATGAAATATTGGGTCACCAATTTTGATATTGATGGATTCCGGTGTGATCATGCAGGACATGAAATTCCACTATACTTCTGGGAAGAAGCAAGAGCAGCAATCGACCCTGTTAAAAATCTTTTCTGGCTTGCTGAATGGGAAGGTGCCCGCATGCACCTGGAATTCGATGGAACATATGCATGGGGACTTCTTCATTTAACTGATAAATTCAAAAAAGGAGAAGCTAATGCAAATGATGTCGACAAGTGGATCAATGAAGATCTGAAAGAATACGGCCAAAAGCCTTTCCGTTTAACGATGATTACCAATCATGATGAAAATTCATGGCAGGGAACAGAATTTGAACGATATGGTGAAGGTGTGAAGACGTTTGCTACATTTATTTTCACTGCTTATGGTGCTCCAATGCTTTACAGCGGACAGGAAGTGGGACTTGATAAACGTTTGAAGTTCTTTTCAAAAGACACCATCAACTGGAGCGATCCAAAACAATTCCAGCCTTTCTATAAGAAACTTGTTTCACTTCATACAGAAAATAAAGCGCTATGGGCAGGTCAGTATGGTGCAATGCCAGTGAGAATCAATGGACCGGAAGATACGTTTGTATATGCCTTTAACAGGACCAAAGAAAACAATACCGTTATCGGGATATTAAATATGTCTGATAAGACGCAGGATTTTCATTTAACTGATTCGGGATCTGCCGGATCGTATAACGATTATTTCTCTGGAGAAAGATTTGAAATTTCGACATCAAAAGCGTTGAAGCTATCTCCTTGGCAATACCTGATTTTTGTTAAGTGATGTATTATGGATGAGAGAGATTTGTTCTGGGTTCTGGATTCTATCTTCTGGGTTCTAAGTTTGTGCTCCTCTTAATAACTGGCTACAGTTGAAGCTAATATATTTAGGTAATTTTGTCCTGATTTGACATCTTGACTGATTCAAAGAACAATACAAAATACTGAAACGAATTTATAAATGCTTTATTCACGAAAGGGTATCTGACGACTGCTTGCACAAAACCCCATGTTAGCGATTGGTTGTTCTCGTGCACTACAAATAGCTGGCTCTCCATTTTAAATTTATTGAATACGTGTTGCTATTCTATCGCACAATGGCAACCAATTACTGTCTACCTCTCGCCATTCCCAATTAAAAGTCATTTTATTTTTATCATCGTCAACGGTCACCTTAGCACGGCTTGAAGACTCAGTAAATTTCCATACGTTTCCGTCAACAGTTGCTTTATAATAAGGATGAAAGCCTGAGTCGTCAAAAAAATGTGAAAAATAACCACCTTCTTTTTCGTCATATCCAATTATCTCAGATCCTATAAAATTCCTATCGCCAAGTTTCGCATTCCAATTATGTAATATGAAAAAGTTTCCCGGTAACCATCCATAGATTTCATCGCTTATCCAAGGAACGATTGATGCATACGGATTACCCTTTTGCTGACCATCCCCATAAGATTGACCTTCCGCATGCCATTTGCCAATAAATACATCAAGCTTGTTAAGAGCTGCTTGTTGGTCAAGTTGTTTTGATTTGTTTTGTTTATTTTTCATTTTTTTTGATTTTTTCTATTCTTTTGTTAATAAATGTCGCTCTCCAATGAGTGCTAATTTTTCTGCGGTGCTTTTTTTATTGCTTATCATTATGCAAAAGTTGATTAATAATAGTCTTCACTACATCTGGGTGTTAAATGATTCATGTGATGCAATAATGTTTCTATACCAAGTTGCATTTGTTGATAAGTTAGTTTTTTGCCCCCTAAGTTGAGTTGCCTTGCCCTCGACTGTCTGTTGCGATTATGCGAAAGTCGTCGGATAATCCTTAAAGCATTGTATTAAAATGCTCCAAAGTGCAAAAACCTCCGTGAAGCAATAATAGAACAGAGCTGCGTTTACTACTTGTTTTCTTAGTAGTGTATTTTTGCATTATCTATACCAAAATATTTACCTAATGTGTGAATTGAATTCTTTCATACATTTTTTAATATACGATTTAACTTATTTTTTATCAGACTGTTCAATTACAGGCCGCGGATCAAAAACAACTTTTAATTTTTTTATTTTATCGTTTTGTAATTGATACCTACCACAAGTAAATATTTTTTCTTTACCACCCATATCTATATTATAAAGCAGGCAAACGTCGTCACCATCTATAAATGCTTTTTTTATTTTGTATTTAAACTTCATGTCTTTCATGTACATGTCAGCACCATCTCTGTGACCCAACACACCATCAAAAACCATGTCTTCATTCAAATAAGTTCTTGCAGAATCAAAGTCTTCTTCATTGAGCGCATTGATGAAGTTAAGTACAATTTCTTTAGCATTACTTGCTGTCGGAATAGCATCTTGTTTCGTTTTCATAATTTTACTTTTATGATTCTTTTCCTTTTTTCTCTACCTCTTTCAAAAAATCATCTACCATCTTATTGAACTCATACGGTTTATCCAACTGTATCCAATGGCTGGTGCCGGCAACTGTTTTATAAGGCACATCCGGAAAAGCTTTGTGCAAAGAACCGGGCTGTTCTTCCATACCGGCAATATCTACAATCCACTTTGGCCCTGTATATTTTTTAAATGCAGGCAAAGGGTCATAAGCAAAACTTTCTTTTATGATGCTTACAGATTTTTCTTTATTGAGTTGATTCATTCCTTCTGTTTCCATTTCTTTTGTTTCAGGCGTTGCATTTGTCAATAATTTTTTCATGTAATCATCCATCACCATTCTATATTTGTCACTTTCAAGTGAAGTAATAATCGGCTTTGTCTGTTCGGCAGGCATTTTACCAGGTGTACCTGTAAGTAACAAACCTGCAACCTTATCAGGATGCTTGCCGGCGTATGCGATAGCAACAGACCCTCCCATGCTATGCCCCGCTAAAATAAATTTATCAAGTCCCAAAGTATTTACTACGGCTTCTACATCTTTAACCTGACTTTCAATTGCAAAATCATTATTTGCAGGCGTTTCTGAATTTCCATGCCCTCTTAAATCCATCGCAACTGTTTTAGTCTGCAAATGCTGACTTTGGTTTTTCCAATGTGCCATACTACCGCCAAAGGAGTGAATGAATAAAATGGGCGTGCCACCTTCTCCAAGTTGCAAAACTGATATTTTACCGACAGGCCCAACAATTTCTTCCGCCTTTAGGGTTTGTTTTTCTGCAGTTTTATTTTCCATGATGCTGTCTTTTAAATTGCTTGAAAAGTTTTTTCTATTGTTATTATTGCATGAAAACAACAAAGGGATTAACATGCTTAATATGAAATTTCTTTTTAATGATATGTACATATATAATTTTATTTCTTTAAGTATGAAAAAAACAAATTGATAAAATACACCTTCTGTCATTGACCATTTTTTTGTTGCTTCAAAATATTTCTTTTCTGCAGGGGTTGCATCTTTAGGCTCAATCATTCCATGTTCAAATGGAATGTCGGTAAGATGAATTGCTAATAATGAATCAGGGTGGTATAACGCAATTTGTTCTGTAATTCCTGCGCCCCAGTCTCCTCCATGAGCCACAAATTTTTTATAACCCAAATCTTTCGTAATTAAATCGGTAAAAAGTTCTGCAATGCGTTTCTTATTCATGCCGGCCTCTGTTGGAATGTCAGAAAATCCATAACCGGGTATAGATGGAATTATTACATCAAATGAAAATCCATTTTCATCAGCTTTTGTAAGCAACGGAATAATTTTTAAAAACCGCACAAATGAATCCGGGTAGCCGTGTGTTAATAGTAATGGTATAGAATTTTTACCTTCGCCTTTTTGGTGGATATAATGCAGACCTGCACCATCAACTATTGTTTTAAAATGAGGGAATGAATTAAGATATTCCTCTTGCTTTTTCCAATCAAAAGTGTTTTGCCAGTAGTCGCACAATTCTTTTAAATAAATTTTATTTGTTCCGTACTCCCATCTTGAGTTTTCTACTTCATCCGTCCAACGGGTGTTTGCAATTCTTGTTCTTAAATCATCAAGTATTGATTGCTTAATATTTATTTTAAAAGACTTTTTCATGTTTATTTGTTTAAGTAAGGACCAATTACTGCTTTATAAAGGTTTAGTCTTAAACCCTAGGAAGTGTTACATAATTTGAGGAAATAATTACATCATTCACAGGGGCGGTAGGGTATTACCAAATGAGTATATTAAGTCTTTCGTGGATTGAAATGCAAAATGAGATCAGAATTTGCGCATATATGATGTATATGAGAACAAGAAACTATTCGATACTTTTTTAAGTATTGGATATATTGGCCTTACCAAAAAAAAAAAATTGACTAATTCGGAACCTAATCTTGTCTTAGCCCCCTAAAAGCTGCACAGAAATTTCTTTTTGGTTTTGTAGTGTATGACCGTGTTGTTCATCTAATAAGCAAATGTATGGATCGGCCCCAGCCGAGTCAAGGCTGGTAACGAGCGGATGATTGTTTTCTATTTGTATAGTTGTATCATCCGGCCTTGACACGGCCCGTGCTGATACACTGTCGCTCTGCTTATGAGATGACCAACACTGACCTTGTGCCCATTTCTGATTGGGTGTCACTCGTCCGATCTCTCGATGTCGCCTGCGATCGTTATACCAACTAATGTATTGTTCAATATGTTTGTTGGCATCATAATAGCTACTGAATTCAAACCGCTGAATGAGCTCCCGATCTACAATACTATGAAAGGCTTCGATATAAGCATTCTCTTCCGGGGTTGCTACGTGTGTAAATTCCTGTTGCGCTTCCATGGTGCGAAATGCTTCTCTGACTTGATTGGCAATAAACTGCGAACCATTGTCATTGCGTATAGTAACGCCCTTAAGGTTAAATCGTAAATCCAGAATCCGAAACAAGCGTATTACATCTGTCTTGCGAACACTTCGTTGAAAAATATGAATCAAAATCTTTCTACTGAACACATCCATAATGGAAAGCAGGTAATACCACCTCCCTTCGCCGTGAACCCAGACATATTTGATATCCAGGCACATATTCCATCGGCCGCATCGCCTGAATACGTCGATAGGTTACCCATTTCCGCTTTCCTTTGCTGCGAATGACCTTTCCCATCAGCAAATGATGCTCATCCATCAGACGATAGGTTTTCTTTTCATTTATTAAGAATCCCTCGGCACGAAGCTCATCATTGATCATCTCATATCCATATCCGCAATATGGCTCTTTGAGAAAGAAGCTGCGAATGAAATCCAGTACCAGTTCATTGGCAACCAATTCGCCATGGTGTAACGTATGCGTGCTCGCTTTTTTCCCACGTGGACCTGGGTGGGCTCGATAGTAATAACTTCGACGAGGAAGATGAAGCCATCTGGCCAGATGTTCTACAGGACAACGATCGAGATATTTTTTCATTACCTCTCTTTTTTCCTGAATTGAATAGGAGTTTTTTTAGCATCTCGGATTTGACTTCCAGCTCCATCGCCATCTTGGCTACGATGCGCTTGAGTCGCTCATTCTCTTGTTCAAAAGCTTTTACTTGAGGATCAACCCGGTGATATGATGGCTTTAATCCATCAGCTGCTTTGTTGAGATACTTCTTCCGCCACAAACTTAAAAGCGTGGGTGATAAGCTATGTTTACGGCAGGTCTCAGCAAAACCTTCACGCTCTGCTTCCTGTAGAAGACTCAGCCGGTCTTCTGGTGTAAATGTCCTTCTTGTTCTTGTCATCTTTCCCTAATTTAGTTGTACAAATCCTTTTTTCAGAATCTGTGCACTCTATTAAGGGACTAGGACAATACATCAAGATAAATGTAAATTGAAATTCCAAGTATAAATTTGGCTCAAGTTTGAATTTTGCAAGTATCAGAAACAATCGGTTAAGACGTTGAATGCATTTTAGTTGTCACGCTCATTGGTTATGTATCTTAACAGAGATCTGAAACTAAATCTTTGATTCATTTGTTAACATTGATATATATCAAGAAACCACATTTACAATATTTGATATATCAATAGTGAACCGAAAAAATGTGTGTTAAGAGATCAGTAGTCAGTCCACGTTCCGAAGTGGCAAAGTATTATTCCATATTAAATACAATGTCGGGGGCAACAACGGAAGGAGAATGGGAACCGGCCTATCAAATCAATGCCTACGATCATTCGCAGTCTCCTGTCATAACGTCAAAAGATCCGGGCAAAATTCAGATGTTCCATTGGGGACTTATTCCGCATCGCACAAAAAATATCGAAGATGCGGCTAAGATCAGGACAATGACACTGATGGCGCGTTCAGAAGAAATGTATGAAAAATCATCGTATGCGGAGCTTGCCAAAGCTGGAAAACGATGCATCATTCCTACGACTGGCTACTTTGAACATCGCACCGTAGGCAAGAATAAATTTCCTTACTTTATTTTTCTGAAAGACAAACCCATATTTTCTATTGGCGGTCTCTATTCACGCTGGATCAATCCTGCAGATGGCAAAGAACACTACACGTATTGTATCTGTACTACACGTGCAAACGAGCTTACCTCTATCATTCACAACAAAGGTTTGCGCATGCCTGTAATTCTTCCGGATACAAAATCAGAACAAAAATGGTTAGACACAAAACTTCCCCAGGAAGAAGTATTAAAATTATGTGAACCTCTCCCAGCCTCCCTGATGGATGCATATACCGTATCAAAAGTAATAACATCAAAGACGCCGAATGTCAAAGAAGCGATTGAGCCGTACCCATATCCGGAACTGAATAATGAAATAAGAGTGGTGTATTGATTGGATAGTAGTAACAAAGCACAAGCATTTTCCAAACGTCACCCCAGCAGAGCGAACTATCTTTCTTTGATCAAATGCAAAATCTACGTACATATAACGTTCATGTGAATATCACAGCTATTAATCTGTTGATTTCCTCAAATAAAAAAAGGTGTTGAATTCATTTTAGCTGTAGCCACTACTTAAAATTCCTTCCCTCTGGAAAGATTTTCGTCTGCACGCCTACACTATCTTTCTTTTTAAGAAACGGTGAAGTAGTTTCATCCGAACGGGACATTGTTGTATCAGAAAAAATATCTTCTTTCGACGAGGTCAACTTTCCGAGCAAACGCGAAATGTTGTAACACTTCTTCACGATCACATGCACTATCGCCCCCTCTTTCTGCAATGTTCCTTCTACCATCAGGAGACGAGATTGTATTATTTCTTTGCGGTAGGTATCAAACAGTTTAGCAAACACTACGAGATTAGATGTTCCTGTTTCATCTTCAAGGGTGATGAAGCAAATTCCGTTTGCCGTACCCGGTCGCTGACGTACAAGAATCAATCCTGCTGTCTTTACCTGCTGTCCGTTCTTTGTTGATGCCAGTTCGCTTGCCGTAAGTATGTTAAGCTGCTTCAACTCCTCACGGACAAAGCTCACCGGATGGGCTTTCAGTGAGAGCGAGGTGGATGCATAATCATAGACAACATGTTCTGACAGGGCCATTGTTGGTAAGCTTATATTCTTTTCTTCCTCGTGGGTATTGCGCACCAACGCATTGCGCTGATGATCTTTTGTAGCAACTTGCCACAAGGCATTGCGCCGGTCAAGACCCAGTGAACGAAACGCATCTGCATCGGCAAGGCGTTCAAGTACGGCATCGGTGATACCCGCTTCACGAAGTTGTTGGACAGATATGTATTGTTCTCTTCGTTGCTCAATCAGAACATTCATTTCCTCCTGTCTTAAACCTTTCACCTGGCGAAATCCCAAACGTAATGCATAAAACTTTCCGGCTCTTACTTCCAACGTATTATCCCATACAGAATGATTAATATCAACAGGCAACATATTCACTCCATGCTGCTGAGCATCAATCACGATCTGCGCGGGCTGATAAAATCCCATCGGCATGCTATTGAGCAATGCGCAGGCGAAGACATCTGGGTAATAACATTTGATCCATGATGACACATATACGAGCAATGCAAAACTCACTGCGTGACTTTCAGGGAAACCATAGCTGCCAAAACCTTCCAGCTGGCGAAACACGCGTTGTGCATATTCCAGTGTGTAGCCATTACCAACCATTCCCTTAATAAGCTTTTCCTGAAAGTAAGAGATTTTCCCTTTTGCCTTGAATGTTGCCATTGCTCTTCGCAGCTCATCCGCTTCTGTCGGGGAAAAGCCCGCTGCTACAATGGCTATCTTCATGGCCTGCTCCTGAAACAATGGAACTCCTAACGTGCGACCTAATATTTCCTCTAACGCCGATGATGGATACTCCACCTTCTCTTCTCCATTTCGTCGCCTTAAATAGGGATGCACCATATCACCCTGTATTGGTCCGGGGCGTACGATCGCTACTTCAATAACCAGATCATAAAAACATCGGGGACGCAATCGCGGCAACATGGATTGCTGGGCACGACTTTCAATCTGAAAGACACCGATAGTATCGGCATGACAGATCATATCATATACCACAGGATCATCCTGGGGAATGTTGGCAAGTGTAAGATCAAGATTATAATGACTCTTCGCCACATCAAAAGCTTTGCGGATACAGGTCAGCATTCCTAATGCCAGCACATCTATTTTTAAAAAGCCCAGTGCTTCAATGTCATCTTTATTCCACTCAATGTTGGTGCGATTTTCCATGCGTGCATTGATGAGAGGACATAGATCAGAAATCTTCCCCTGCGTGATGACAAATCCTCCGGTATGCTGTCCAAGCTGTCTTGGGAAACCCATGAACTCCGCGGTAAGCTCCAGCACTTTTCGTGTCATCGTATCATCAGGATTGATACCCTGGTCAATGATCCGCTGACGATCAAATCCTTCATCTTTAAAATCCCAGATCAATCCGGCAAGACGACCAATGGTATCAACCGATAATCCCATTGCTTTGCCCACATCCCGTATTGCACCTTTGTGATGCTGTTGTGTTACCGTTGCAACGATCGCGGCACGATCGCGACCATACTTTTCATAGATATACTGCATCACTTCTTCCCGACGCTCATGCTCAAAGTCCACATCAATATCAGGAGGTTCATTTCGGGCCGAAGAAATAAAACGCTCGAAGAGAAGATCAAACTTGGAAGGATCAACGGACGTAATACCCAGGCAATAACAAAGGGTCGAATTGGCTGCCGAGCCACGACCCTGGCACAGTATCTTTCTGCTACGTGCAAATTTCACAATATCATATACCGTGAGAAAGTATTCTGCATAATTCATTTGTTGTATGAACTTCAGCTCATAGCTGATGTTTGCTTTGATCTTTTCAGGAATGTCGCCGAAAATCTCTTTCGCTCCTTCCCAGCTCAGGCAGGTGAGCTCCTCTTGCGGTGTACGCCCGGAAGGCGTGATCTCATGCGGATAATTATATTTCAATTCATCGAGGGAGAATGTACACGCCTCACTGATCAATTGGGTCTGGTAAATGGCATCGGGGTATTGCCGGAACAACCGCTGGATCTCCTGGATTGATTTAAGATGCCGCTCCGCATTGGGATACAAACGAAACCCTGCCGTTGTGATCGTACATTTTTCACGAACACAGGTAACAATATCCTGTAACTCCCTCCTGTCATGATGATGATAGTGCACATCGTTCGTGGCCACCATCGGCATTGCTAATTTTTTTGAAAGTTGCAGAATGCGGTGAAGCTGTTTGGCATCATCACCTTGATACCTTCTCGTTGCTGCAATGTATAGGTTCTCACCAAAGGCGTCACGATATTCACGAAGAACGGTCTTGAATGAATCATCAAAGTGGAAAGCAGCGTTGAGTGATTCTGGCGGAACAACAATCAGCTTCAGTCCTTTGGCATGAGCATAAACATCTCTCCGGTATAATTCACAGTTACCTTTTTCCGTACGCAGGTTTCCAAGCGTCAATAATCCACTAAGATTTGCATACGCATGAATATCGATTGGCAGCGCAATAAGACTAGGCCCATCCAGTAAATCAAGACGCGCACCGGGAATGATACGGATACCCGCTTTCTTTGCCGCGACATGAGCACGTACAATTCCTGCCAGTGTATTCCTGTCAGTGATGGCAATCTCAGTATAACCTTCCTTGGCCGCTTGCTCTACAAGCTCTTCCGGATGCGAAGCCCCGCGAAGAAAACTAAAATTACTGGTGACCTGTAGTTCTGTATAACTCATCTGACCTCAGAAAAAAAATCCATGAATGAACCACTGGCAGATCTTATCGTGATAATGCCCAAGACGAAAAATCCAGTATCGGTGACCATGCTCATCCTCCACTCTGTAATAATCACGATGCTGACCCTGCTCTTGCCACCATTCTTGTTCTATGCGTTCCGGTCCGTCTGCCTTGACAATAGTATGTAACTGATCCTTATACCTGAACAGCATCGGTGGATAATCAGGAATAGGCGCTGATACTTCGATACGTTGTGGCACAGAAAGTATATGAACAGGTCTCGGCTTATCCGTACGCCATCCTGTAACGGCTTCCTCTTTTAATGTGGAAGCAGATCTATAAGATCGCTCAGGCCAGTAATGCTCATCCGGTAAATAACGATGAACATTTGCATCCCCTACTTTACCAGCTATGCGATCAATGAGCTCCGACAAACGTTCATCATCGAGCCCTCCTGAATCTTCCCACATTTTCCCTTGTTGTGGAAAATGATCTTCTACAGTGATTGCCTCCAATACAAAAAGCTCAATTCCCAGTGCAGGTTCTATCGCAGACAACTTAAGTTGGAAGAGTTTGAATAAATGAAGCACCTGATGTGAGGGCCTGGTTGTAACGATAGAAATGCTTTCTATTTTTCCATCCAAGCGAAATCCCTTGAAAACTCCTGTACGCAATCCTTTCTGATCCAGTCGTAGCCGCAGACAAAGTATTTCAAGCAATTGCTGTAAGGCAATCTCAATGCCAGTCAGTGTCACAATCGGATCAAGACATGGCAGTCGTTCTTGATACACTTCAGGTGGAATTACCGATTCAACACTTTCTGATTCGCGGCCCGTTGCTTTATCCAACTGAAGTAGTAATGGCTGTCCGAATCTTCTGCGCAATGCTGAACGTGGCATATCAATAAACTGTCGCACTTCATGCAGGCCGAGCTTATGCAGTCGTTCGACATTCTCACCCTCCAGCCTCAGAGCTTCAGGCGGAAAAGATAATAACGTTTCAAGATGCTTTTCACTTTCAATGATCAGCGGTGGTTTGCCATACCGTGATGCGCCCCATGCAACACCAATCGTATCTGCCATAGCTCCCCGTATCGTGTAGCCACGTGCCGTAATACGTTCAAGAATATGATTAAGATATAATCTTTCGCCGTTCCACAGATGAGCGCAACCTGTTACATCCATAATCAGTCCGTCGGGCAGATCAATGCCTACGATTGGTGTAAAGCGAATACACCAATGGGCAAGACGATGCATTGCTTTTTCAATTAGCCCTGGATCATCTTCCCCCACTTCAAGATTATTCACCAGCACACGTGCATCAGCAAGCGTCATACCTTTTAGAATACCTTTTTGTTCGGCGACATGATTCGCTGCAGAAATGACCATCCTTCCGTGCACGCTGGCGCGTAACACAAACGGAATAGTTTTTAATTTGGGCTGGCGAAGCGAATGCCAGTCCGTAGACAAGTAACGGAACCATATTGAAACAAAGCGCTGCTGCATATCACCCCAGCATCTTTTGTTTACGCTCTGTGACAACGGGATTACTATCCAGTGATACAAACGCACCGTTAATCCATTGAACATTCCAACTGCCTGGCACACCGTTGCGTATCCTCAATAATTCAATCTTCCATCCCGGATAACCAATTCCGGGAAGATCATCTGGTACTGAACTTGGTAGTGATGAAACCTTCCAGCGAGACACGCATGCTGTTGTTCCGGGATTGCGTACATGTTGACGAAGAAGAAAGCATGTCGACTGACTTTGTTCGACAGCAAGTTGAAGTCGTCTCGACTGTGTGAAGTCAATGTGTTTCAATTCTGAAACAACTGCTGTGAGCGCACCACACTTTAGTGCCTCATCCGTTGCCCACAGTACATCCCTTTCATTTTTAAGATCGAGAAAGACAAATCGTTCCGGAGGGATGCCAAGCATTTTCAGTGCCGGTGGAAATACACTGCGTGATGAGCTGATCCACATGCCTGTTCCTTTCGCTTTCATCATCGATGATATTAACCCGCTTACAAATCCGCTGGTCGCCGCAGCATCTTCTGCCTGCACTGACAAAAACTCATGCACCGCTCCCAGCGGAAATGATCGGTTTGGGAAAGCTTCACGCATGAAGTCCAGGCCGGTGTCAAGACCAGTATTATTATGTAGCCCAAGCCGCTGTAGTCTAACGATGTCAGCTTGCAACTGAGAAAAAATAGTGGATCGATTGGGTGAAAGCATGAATTATCCCTAAGAGAGGTAAAGCTAATATTTTTAGTAATAATAGAGGTAAATTACTAATTATATTAGTAGTGTATTGGTTTTAACCTCATTTTACCCATATATAGCGTGAGGAATTGCAGGACGGAGCTTAACTTCACAAAAAAATGATTGCCTAAGCGTGATGTTTTATACAAAAGACCAGCGATGCAGTAGGCTCGACTAAAGAAGATGGAAAGAACAAATAATATAATTGAAATGCCGAACAATACGACCTTTTGACCGTGTTGTGGGTCTTCCAAAAGTTCTTCGCCTCTGGCGAAACCCATGAGGTAAAATGAATACACTACAAGTGAAAGCGAGAACAGGTAAAATCCTCCGATAACCTTATCTTTTTCTTTCATCAGTCTTACTTGTTTTGCAACAGATTTATGAAAATAGATTTTTTTAATATTTTTTCGATCGATTAGGACTCACTAAAAAACACAACATGAAGTGTCGCTATAATTGCGGCTGTAATGAACGAGGTGACTATTGAATATTCCGGATAGGTTTGACCCACCTTTTCCGGGAATTGTTTGACCCGGGTTTTCCGGAATTGGTTTGACCCACTTATTCCGGGAATCATTTGACCCACCTCAATTTAGAAAAGAGTTCATTATTCCGGGAATGGTTTGACCCACCTGATTGTCCGAAGTCGGGCAATATTCCGGAATTGATTTGACCCACCCCAGGCGGTTGGATTTGATGCAAAACTGGCATCGCTTAAGGCTCTAAAACCTTTAGCGTTATGCCACAACCACTGCGTATGCATCAGATAAAACGAATCATTGAACTTCACGAGCAAGGCCGTGGTATACGTGAGATAGAACGGCTCACGGGTTTATCGCGCAATACAATACGAGAATACCTGCGCCGAATAAAGACAAGTGGCTTGCAGGCAACTGAACTTTTAAGTTTGGATGATGAATCCCTTGCCTCAATGGTTCAAGTCGACGCTTTTGAGAAAGGACAATCAGGACGTATAGCCGATGAGCGATATAAAATATTCGAAGCGAGAGTAGAATATTATTGCGCTGAACTGCGCAAGCGTGGAGTAACGCGTTTTTTACTCTGGAAAGAATATCGCAAGGATAATGTCGAAGGATATGCGTACTCGCAGTTCTGCGAATACCTGTCACGGTATCTCAAACGTGATAAAGCTGTCATGCACTTCACTCATCAACCGGGTGAACAATTACAAGTAGATTTTGCTGGTGATAAATTAAGCTATGTTGATCGTAGCACAGGAGAAGTTATTACGTGTGAAGTGCTGGTCTGTGCCATGCCTTTCAGTCATTACCTCTACGCCCAGGCACTTCGCTCTCAACGACAGGAGGATTTTATAAAAGGATTAGGAGAAGCGCTCAACCACCTTGGTGGAGTTCCTCAAAGCATCAAGTGTGATAACATGCGCACTGCTGTGATCAGGGCCAGCCGGTATGAGCCTGTTTTTACAGAAGCAATGGAATACATGGCAGCTCATTACGGAACTACCATACTTGCTGCCAGGGTGCGTAAGCCCAGGGATAAATCCAGCGTGGAGAAAGCAGTAGATCTGACGTATAAAAATATTTATGCGCCTTTAAGGCATCACACTTTTTACAGCATCGAAGAACTCAATGCCGCCATTGGAAAGCAGATGGAAGTATTCAATGCCCAGCCTTTCAAAGCCAAGGCGGGAAGCCGCAAGCAGTTGTTCGAAGCGGAAGAAAAGCCAAAGCTGAAAACACTCCCTGCTTTAGCTTATGAGATTAAAAACACAACGGAGGGTAAAGTTCAACGAAACTATCACGTCTTTGTAGGGGAAGACCGTCACCAGTACAGTGTATCGTACACCCTGATTGGCAAGCGGTTAAAGATAATTTACACAACCGAGACCGTTGAGATCTATGATGGCCTGACACGAGTTGCTCTTCACAAAAGAAGCTTTAAGAAAAACGGTTATACAACACTTTCCGAACATATGCCAGAGAGGCATCGTCACATGACACAGCAGAAGGGATGGAACAGTGAGTACTTTGAAAAGGAAGCCACCCACATTGGAAGCTCCACCTTGCAGATCGTACAACGAATATTAAAATCCAGGAACTTCTATGAGCAAACCTATAATAGCTGTCTTGGTATACTTCGGCTTGCCAAGCAATATGGGAACCAACGACTCGAGGCAGCATGCCTGCGAATACTGGATGCGCCCATGGTGAACTATGGTATGCTTGCCAACATTCTAAAGAAACATCTTGATCAGATTGATCAAGGTCATTTATTTAAACCAACTCCCAGTCATGATCAAATCAGGGGACCTCAAACGTATCAATAACCAAAATCAATTAATATCTATGAACACAACAGCAACCTTACAACAACTCAAAGACCTTCGCCTGGATGGAATGGCACGCAGCTATGAATCTGTATTACAATTACCCTCCCACCAGCATCCTGACGCTCATGTACTCATTGGGCAGTTATCAGAAGCCGAGCGACAATGCCGTACGCAGTACAAAACTCAGATCTTTCTAAAGCTTAGTAAGCTTCGTTATGCCGCTTCTATTGAAGAGTTGTCCTTTAGCAAAGACAGACATCTTTCAAAAGACCAGATCGTACAGCTCTCGGATTGTTCTTACATTGATCGGGCTGAAAACATTCTCATTAGTGGTGCCACCGGCTCCGGAAAAAGTTTCCTTGCCTGCGCACTGGGCAATCAAAGTTGTGTAATGGGATACAAAGCATTGTATCTTAATCTAAATCGCTTCACCGAGAAAATATTAGTAGCCAAACTGGATGGAAGCTTTGTAAAGCTCCTCAACAAGCTTGAAAGAATCCGTTTACTCATACTCGATGACTTTGGTCTTGCGCCATTGGATCACAATACCCGTCTTGCATTATTACAGATACTCGAGGATCGTTATGGAAAGAAATCTGTCATTATCGCTTCTCAGCTTCCAATCGCAAAATGGCACGAGTATATCGGTGAAGCTACGCTGGCAGATGCCATTATGGACAGACTTTTCGCTAACGCGCATCGCTTCGAATTAAAGGGTGAATCGCTGCGAAAAAAAATAGCTCCTAACTCAACAAAAAAATAATAACTTTAACCCATCAGATCTCATCGCCTAAAGGGTGGGTCAAATCATTCCCAGAATCCCCGGGTCACTCACTCCGGAATATTCAACTATCACAATCTGAAACACCTCTTCTACGGTCGGCCTATCATCCCTGCTTCCTTTTGTTCGCAACAGAATTAAGAAAACGACAGAGGAGATAAACGAGATGGAAGCTAATCTGACCTTAAGTACATGTAAGGGGTTTTCCAATAAAGCGTTGCCTTGTCTGAAACCCATAAGGTACATCGAATAAAAAACAATGAGATTGTAAAGAGATAGCACCCAATCATGACCTTGTCTTTTTCTTTCATCTTTCTTATTTATTTGATTGATTTATATTTTTACGTACTTCTATCCTATAATGCGAAAGACAAATAATTCTAGGAAAATAATAAACACCAATACGGCTGGCATAACAATCTTAAAATTTGGCTTATTTTTAATTTTATAGGCAAGCGTATAAAATAATGTAATAGTGATGACTATGCCCCGAGCGATAAAAATAATTTCATGATCGATTGAGCCAATTCCAAGTCCTCCTCTGATCTTGGCGGCATCTCATCACCGTGGACTGCACCTTTTATGAACCCCCTTACTGTTATGTAAAGGAGAGATGAGGCAAAAAATAGCGCAGTAGATCGAAGTGTGATCCCTAATTTAATTTTGAGTTCCTCTCTCGTCATTTCATAGGGACTAAAGGGTTCATGATAATCGTATACCCAATACCACCACCCGCCCAATATTTGGACGTACTCAATACGACCCCAAATGTATGGGTACCACCAAAATTCACTGGTATAAAATATTCGTTATTGCTCAATGAGCGAGAATATTGGATACCCATGTGGTTCGCTGCTGTTGTGCTATATGTTAATCAACTGGCTTCTGATAGGCAGATTGCAGGCTATCTGCCCTCGCATGAAATCCTGTCGGTATTGAATCTGCTTTATGCATTGCCATGTGTGAGGCGCTGTCACCCTTCCTTCGAGCAGCTTCCGCAGGCAAAGCAGGGATCTTAAATGAAAAGCTGTCAAGCTATTTATTGAGAGAAGAATTAAGAGAGTCGATCTTTGCAGTCGACTTTACCACAAATTTGGTTTTGGAAAGACGCAATGAATCGGATGCCTCCTGACCGAAGGTAAAGTGAGTGAGGAAGATAAAAAGTGGAATAAAGTAGAAGCGCATGAGTTTATTGAAGGAAAGGAATAAGCTCTTAGCGATTACTGAATTTAGGTTTAAAACAATTTTATTATTTAAACGGAGGATTACTAAATCCTTTTCTTGCCAAAGCCTACCCCTCATATAAGTCTAAGCTTGCAGCGACGGCAACCCATCAGAACATTACCACCTCACAACTTAAGTACAGTCAATTAAAGGACGCATTAACAAGTATTATTAGTTTTATCTAGATCCATCATGAATTCCCAGCGAATCAAATCGATAGAAAATGGTCACGCTATTTCCATTTATAATAGATAAGTCCATTACCTTAATTATTCCTTCTTATAATAGTAAATATTATTTTCCTCAGCATAAATCAGCCTTACCTCACCTTTTTCAGCTATTTGCACTTTAGAAATCCAGTTACCTGGAGGCAGTCCGTCCGTTCCCTCATTGTTAAAAAAAACAAAGTCGCGAAATATAATTTTCATTCTAACGGAATCATATTCCCACGTTCCCTCTAGTTCAAATTCCTTACCTTTAGGAGTTGTATATTTATGTTTATAAGTTTTATTTTCATTCACGAAGATAGAATCGTTATAATCAATTTGGTTTGAGCGGTACTTTCCAATAAAGAGTTTTGGGTCTGGTTTCGAGAAGCAGCCCGTGACAAAAAATAAAATAAGCTGAAGAAGTAAGAATTTTTTCATACAATCAATTTTTTTCAAACCAAGCAAATCGTTGATAAATGGTACCTTGAGGAGTCACCGTTCCAGGGGCTCTTGGAATACTTTCTCCAGTATGAGCGTGGTATGAGTAACTGTCCATAGTGTTATCAACTTGATAATAAATTCCATTAGACGTCGGGATTATAGTAATTCTAGCACCTCCTATAACTTGTTCAGTCATTGAAGAGGACATACCTGCTCCGATAATTCCGAAGGGCGCATCATATCTTCTGATTGGTTTATAACGTCCCCGAACAAATTCAATCTTCGCTAATGTCATAATATATGACTTCTTTAAATCTTCAACCATAGGATGACCGTCTGCAAACGCACTATACTCCGGTCCCGTTCCATCTAAGAATTCAGAAAATAAAGTTGTCCCTGTAACCTTATTTTCTCTAATTGTATACATAGAATTTGCTGATAGTTCACCTTGCCCCGATTGAGGTTGATCATCATCTCTCGCGTGTACTTCATCAGAACTAATGTGAGTATCTAATTTGTCTCCGCCTGGGTTAGCCTCAACAGATTCCGAATCTTGTGACTGACCATAGATATTTATTACACCAGCAATAACATTTGCAATCTCGTTAGGATCTGTGTATGTAAACGATCCATTTCCGTCTGTAGTAGACATTCCATCCGGATCAATATATCTAATCACTTCCCGCTTTTCTTGAATTGAATAGGAGTTTTTTTTAGCATCTCCGTTTTCACTTCCAGCTCCATAGCCATTCTGGCAACAATTCGCTTGAGACGCTCATTTTCCTCTTCGAGCGCTCTCACTTGCGGATCAACACGATGGTAAGAAGGCTTTAACCCTTCAGCCCCTTTTGTCAAATACTTCTTCCGCCATAAGCCCATCAAGGCAGGCGATAAATTATGCTTGCGGCAAGTGGCTGAAATTCCCTCCCGCTCCGCTTCCTGAAGAAGACTTAGACGATCTTCAGGAGTAAATGTGCGTTTTGTTCTTGTCATCTTTCCCTAATTTAGTTGTACAAATCCTTTTTTCAGAATCTGTGCACTCTATTAGGGGGCTAGGACAAGACACCCCCATTGCATAGTTGATCAATCAGATTACCAATGAAATAAATTATCAAACTGGGTTCAAAAATTGGAGGAAATGTATGGCCTGAACAAATCCTTCGTTGATGAGCTCAATAAAGAATAGTCGAATTTTCAATTTAGGCGATTTACTAACTCTGAATATCACGTTTCATGCTTTTTAAATTCATCAATTAAAGTATC
>Ga0123336_10000413_pt1 | contig 43818 bp, 36 predicted proteins | sample SSSSmetaG_FD_96466 | JGI IMG/M metagenome (GOLD analysis project Ga0123336, IMG submission 96466) | Glacier valley bacterial and archeal communities from Borup Fiord, Nunavut, Canada, to study Microbial Dark Matter (Phase II) - ​SSSS metaG | ecosystem: Environmental > Aquatic > Freshwater > Ice...
CGGGAATGTGAAAAAATTACTTCTTTAATAGGCGAGGAAAGATTGATTGAAATCACTGCAAACCCTGCATTGACTGGCTTTACAGCTTCAAAGGTCCTGTGGGTGAAAAATAACGAGCCTCATATTTATGAAAAAATCAGTAAAGTATTGCTTCCAAAGGACTACATTCGTTTTAAATTGACGGGAGAATTTGCAACGGAAGTGTCGGATGCCAGTGGAATGCAATTGATGGATATACCTAAAAGGCAGTGGAGCAGCGAAGTTTTGGGTAAATTGGAGATATCTAAGGACTGGCTGGGAGGTTTATATGAATCACAGGTAGTGAGTGGTGCAATCACTTCACAAGTTTCATTGTTGACGGGGCTTAAAGAAAGGACCCCTGTGGTGGGTGGCGCAGGTGACCAAGCCGCAGGAGCGATTGGGAATGGCATCGTAAAGCCTGGAGCTATTTCTTCCACCATTGGTACTTCCGGCGTGGTCTTTGCTTTTTCAAAGGAGGTAACCATTGATCCTTTGGGTCGGGTACACACCTTCTGTCATGCAGTGCCAGATACATGGCATGTAATGGGAGTGACACAAGGTGCAGGATTGTCTCTTAAGTGGTTCAGGGATAATTTTTGTATAGAAGAAAAAAGAACAGCAGATTTAATGAAAATCGATCCATACATTCTGATGGATCAAGAGGCAGAGAAGGTTGCTGCTGGCTGTAACGGACTTATTTATCTTCCATATATGATGGGTGAGAGAACTCCACATTTAGACCCCAACGCCAGGGGAGTATTTTTTGGATTATCAGCAAAACACGAGAAACAGGATATGCTCCGAAGTATTATGGAAGGTGTAGTGTATAGTCTCAAAGACTGCCTTGAGATAATAAAGGGAATGGGTGTTGATGTTACAGAGGTAAGAGCATCGGGTGGCGGAGGAAAGAGTGAACTATGGCGTCAGATGCAAGCCGATGTTTTTGGAAGTGAAATTACGACAATAAACTCGAGCGAAGGACCAGCGCTGGGTGTAGCAATCCTTGCTGGAGTTGGTACGGGAGTTTATAAAAATATTTCAGAAGCATGTGAAAATATAATAAAAGTGAAGACAAGGCAACAAGCGAATATGGATTTAAACCTAAGATATACAAAATCCTACAGAATATACAAGCAGTTGTACAAATCACTAAAGCAAGATTTTAAGGATTTAGCGGAGATGCTATGAAAAAGACGGGGAATAACCAATTTTTAAAACAATATAATGAAACAATGATCCTTGATTTAGTCAGGATCAATAAGATAATTTCCAGAGCTGAGCTTTCAAACATTACGGGTCTTTCAGCCACAGCTACGGGCATGACTATTACAAGTCTGATTGAAAAAGGGTATATCCATGAAACTGGCATCGGTGAGTCAAAGGGTGGAAGAAGACCCATGATGCTTGAACTTAAATCGGAAGCATACTATTCCCTGGGGTTTGACATTGACGTAGATTGTATCAATATGACCCTCATTGATAGCACGGGCAAGATCATTTCAAATGATGAATTTAAGTATAATGAGACAATCTCTTTTGAGAATGCAGTGGAAATCATTGAAAACATGATTGAAAAAGCAATTTTGCAGTTTTCCATCAAGACTGAAAGGCTCCTTGGCATGGGATTTGCTGTACCCGGTATGGTGAGTAGTAGTACACAACAAGTTGTTTTAGCACCAAATTTAGGTTGGCACAATGTAAATTTTGCAGCACAGCTTAAAAAATTTAAAGATGTCCCCAGTTTTGTAGAAAACGAGGCCATGGCTTCTGCAATCTGTGAAAACTGGATTGGTAGCTGCCAAGGGTATAATGATTTTATCTGTATCAATATAAAATCAGGCATCGGTGCAGGGATATTTACAGGTGGAAGGCTTTACCGTGGTGCCAGTGGAAGCGCAGGTGAGGTGGGTCATATTTCAGTGGATGAAAATGGACCTAAATGCGGTTGTGGAAGCTATGGCTGTCTGGAGACTATGTCTTCAACAAACGCAATTCTTTCCAATGCGAAAAAACTAGTTCGTCAGGGGTTACCATCAAAGCTAAACGAATATGAGAATTTGGAGGACATAGGAATTGATGAGATTGTTAAAGCCGCAAGATTAGGCGATAAGGTATCTCTAGATATTCTCATGGAGTCAGCCGGATACCTAGGGATTGCAATTTCAAATATTGTAAATACTCTAAATCCCTCTAAAATAGTATTGGGTAAGGAATTTGTTAAATATGGGGATTTGGTTTTAGAGCATATTAAGGACATTGTTAGAAGTAAAGCACTCAAAATGCCGGCCTCCAATGTGGAGATTGTTATTTCAGACATTGGAGAACAAGTGTCGACGCTGGGAGCTGCAATAAAGCCTTTAAAGGCTTTGTTTGGGAAGTAAATTTTTTAAAATAAACCCTAAATGAAAGTCATAACTCTAAGTATAAATTATAAATGTGTAGGAGGAGAATTTTATGTCAGAATATTTTAAAAATGTACCAAAAATTCAGTTTGAGGGCAAGGATTCAGATAATCCGCTGGCATTCAAGTACTATAATGCGGAAGAAATCATCAACGGAAAGACGTTAAAGAAACATTTAAGGTTTGCAGTGGCTTATTGGCATACCTTCCAAGGGACAGGGGGAGATCCTTTTGGACCCGGCACTGCATTAAGACCTTGGGATTCCATTACAAATCCAATGGAATTGGCAAAGGAAAAAATGATAGCTAATTTTGAGTTTTGTGAAAAATTGGGTGTTCCGTTTTTTTGCTTTCATGACAGAGATATTGCACCCGAAGGAGCAACCTTAAAAGAAACCAATAAGAATTTGGATGAAATAGTAACGTTAGCGAAGGAACTCATGAAAACAAGTAGTCTAAAGCTTTTATGGGGGACTGCCAATGCTTTTGCAAATCCAAGATATGTTCATGGGGCTTCGACTTCCTGTAATGCAGATGTATTTGCTTATGCAGCAGCCCAAGTGAAGAAAGCAATGGAGGTTACCAAGGAATTAGGTGGACAAAACTATGTATTCTGGGGCGGAAGAGAAGGCTATGAAACGTTGCTTAATACGGATATGAAGCTAGAACTTGATAATCTCGCAAGATTTCTACAGATGGCCGTGGATTATGCAAAAGAAATTGGATTTACAGGACAGCTCTTAATTGAACCTAAACCTAAAGAGCCTACCAAACACCAATATGATTTTGATACCACAACCGTAATAGGTTTTTTAAGAACCTATGGACTAGAGAAACACTTTAAAATGAATATAGAAGCAAACCATGCAACCCTTGCAGGGCATACCTTTCAACATGAATTAGCTGTATCCAGAATCAACGGGATGTTTGGCAGCATCGATGCCAACCAAGGAGATATTTTATTAGGTTGGGACACAGATCAATTCCCTACAAATATTTATGATACCACACTTGCAATGCTAGAAATGCTCAAAGCTGGTGGCTTTACCACCGGCGGTTTAAATTTCGACGCAAAGGTCAGAAGAGGATCTTTTGAACCTGTGGATTTATTCTATGGACACATTGCTGGTATGGATACCTTCGCAAAAGGCTTTAAGATTGCAAACAAAATTATAGAAGATGGCAAACTTAACAATTTTGTAAAGGATCGGTATGAAAGCTTTACAAAGGGCATTGGAGAAGACATTATTACAGGAAAAGTAGGATTTAAAGAACTTGAAAAATATGCTTTGGAAAATGATCAGATTAAGAACAATTCAGGCAGGCAGGAAATGCTGGAAGCATTGCTGAACACATATATATATTAGAGTAAATCTAAAAGAACTGAAGGAATGTATGATTCTAAGCAAATGCACGAATGTCTGGTCCAGGACGAATAAAGGATATAGAAGGATATAAGTATTAATAACTAAGAGGTGTTAAAAAAATGAAGTACATAACCAATCCGATACTAAGAGGATTTAATCCAGATCCATCTATACTTCGTGTGGGTGATGATTACTATATCGCCACATCCACATTTGAGTGGTTTCCAGGTGTACAGATACACCATTCAAGGGATCTTGTAAATTGGAAGCTTATTGCACATCCATTAAACAGAGTTTCCCAATTGGACATGAAAGGTAATCCAAGCTCTGGGGGCATATGGGCACCATGCCTGACTTATGACAATGGATTGTATTATCTTGTTTATACAGATGTAAAAAATTTGAACGGTATTTACAAGGACACTCACAACTATCTTGTGACTGCGACTGATATAAGGGGTGAGTGGTCTGAACCGGTTTATTTAAACAGCAGTGGCTTTGATCCTTCGCTTTTTCATGATGATGATGGCAGAAAGTGGCTTGTAAATATGCTCTGGGAGTATCGTAATAATAAAAACCATTTCACGGGGATTGTGATACAGGAATATATAGCTGATGAAAAATGCTTAAAGGGAAATGTAACAAACATATTTAAGGGTACTGAACTCAAGGTCACTGAAGGCCCACACCTATACAAACTAAATGGATACTATTACCTTTTGACGGCAGAAGGAGGCACTGGAATGGGGCATGCTGTTACGATGGCACGTTCACGTTCAATTATGGGTCCCTATGAGGTTGATTCCCAAAACCCTATTCTGACATCAAGATATGACCAGGAACTCACCCTGCAAAAAGCAGGTCATGCAGATATTGTGGAAACTCAGAATGGCGAATGGTATATGGTGCATCTAAGTGGAAGACCTTTGCCTGAAAAAAACCGTTGTGTTCTGGGAAGAGAAACGTGCATTCAAAAAATGAAGTGGACGGAGGATAATTGGCTTAGAATGGAGGCTTGCGGCAACAAGCCAGGAGTCAATGTTCCTGCACCAGACCTATGTGAGTATAAATTTGAACTAGAGCCTGAAAGAGATGATTTTGACCGAGACATATTAAATATTAATTTTCAATCCTTAAGGATTCCCTTGGATGAAGATATTTTAACACTGAAGGAACGCCCGGGATTTTTAAGACTGAAGGGAAGGGAATCCCTAAGTTCAAAACACTGTCAGGCCCTGATAGCAAGACGCCAGCAGGCTTTTTGCTATTCTGCATCGACCTGTGTGGAATTTGAACCTGAATCATATCAGCAGATGGCTGGATTGATATGCATGTATGACACTCAGAACTTTTATTATCTAAAAATTTCACAGGATGAAGAGATGGGCAAGTGTCTTGGTATATTAACATGTGACAATAACGACTTCAACTATCCTCTTGATACCGATGTGTGCATTGAAGGTTGGAAAAAATGTTTCCTTAAGGTTAACGTCGAATATGACAGACTACAATTTTCCTATTCGGCTGAAGGGGTAAACTGGAGCACAATAGGTCCTGTCTGCGATGCAAGTACATTGTCTGATGAGTATTGCCAGGAAGGAAGATTCACAGGAGCATTTATAGGCTTATGCTGCCAGGATCTGTCGGGACAGCGTAAATATGCTGATTTTGATTACTTTGATTATGTCGAAAAATAATCAACCTGATTACTACAACAATTTGAAGGGAGGAAATGTATGAAGAAGGAAATTCGATGGGGGATTATGGGGCCAGGGAATATTGCACATAAATTTGCAAGTGGCTTATCGTTATTAAAGGATGCCAACCTTTACGCAGTGGGGTCCAGAACTCTTGATAAGTCTCAAATTTTTGGCGACAAATATGGTATACCTAAGAGGTACGGGAGCTATGAGGAGCTTGCAAATGATAAAGAAGTTGATGCAATATATATTGCTACACCGCATCCTTTTCACAAGGAAAATGCAATGATGTGCTTAAAGGCTGGAAAAGCTGTCCTGTGTGAAAAACCTTTTACAGTAAACTCACAGGATGCAGCTGAGGTTATTACGCTGGCACGTGAGTCTGGAATATTTCTTATGGAGGCAATGTGGAACAGATTTCTACCTGCCATGGTAAAGCTCCGCGAATGGCTTGCAGAAGGCTTAATTGGGGAAGTAAGGATGTTAACAGCTGACTTTGGCTTCCGCACGGGAGTGACAAATGAAAGCCGTTTGTTCAATCCCACCTTGGCAGGAGGTGCATTGCTGGATGTAGGAATCTATACCCTTTCACTTGCATCAATGGTATTTGGTGTCCAGCCATCAAGAATTGCAGCAATGGCTCATATAGGAGAAACAGGCGTTGATGAGCAGTCAAGTATGACTTTGGGATATGACGGGGGACAGTTGGCTCAATTGTCTAGTGCCATAAGAACAGAAACACCTCAGGGAGCAACAATTATAGGTACCCTTGGATATATTTATATACCAGGCTTTTGGCATGCAGCCAATGCAACCGTACATATAAAAGGAAAAGAACCACAGTCCTTTGAAATACCTTTTGAGGGTATAGGTTATCAATATGAAGCCCAAGAAGTCATGAACTGTTTGCGTGAAGGGAGAACAGAAAGTAAGATTATGCCCCTTCAAGAATCACTTGATATTATGAGAACAATGGATAAAGTAAGAGAACAATGTGGATTGAAGTTTCCTATAGAATAAGGCTGGCAGTGAACCGATATGACAATCAAAGATAAAACTAAGTTTATTAATAATAGAAACGATAGGGCTATCCAAAGTATTTTTGGGTGGGCCCTTTTTTTATGTGCGCGCCATATTTTCGGAACGTGGTTCGGAAAGGCACATGCATAAACAAAAGTAGCAAAGCCGCCTTTGTTCTTGGAGAGAGAAAAAACGCTAAATAGCGGTAAACAAGACAAAGCTTATTAGCTGTAATAATACTTGAAAACAAAAGTTGAATACATAGTTAAAAATGGAATAGGCCTTTAAAAAAATTTAGAATAGTATATCTAAATCAGAATATTGCTATCTCTCAAGAATCTATCTAGACTAAAAATTGTTCAGTAGTTTAATGCAGAAGAGCTTGTAAAGCTATGCAACGATACCAATCCTGGATATAAGGCAGTCAATTACGAGGAGGATGAACAATGAATGATTTGAAAAGAAAGACTCTTGCTACTATTGAAGGAAACAAGTTTAAAATTAACGGTGAATACACCTACAAAGGCATAAACTGGAAGGGAAATTCCATTGAAGGTCTTTTACTTAATAGCCGAATGGTGCAGGCAGCTTTTGATGATCGAAATCCAGAAAATGACAAATTATGGGCGTATCAAGATACTGGAATATGGGATGCAGAAAGAAACACAAATGAATTTATACAAGCGATGCCTGTCTACAGGAGTAAGGGACTGCTAGCCTTGGGGATAAACCTGCAAGGAGGTGCACCAGGAAAACTGTCACATAGAAATCAGACCTGGCGTAACTCTGCATTTTTAGAGGATGGGAGCTTGGATGAAAAGTATATGCAACGGATTGAACGCATTATTGATGCCGCTGATGAGCTGGGGATGGTCATCCTGCTTGGATACTTCTATTTTGGTCAGGAACGGTGTATTAAAAATGATGATATCACAATAATTAAGGCGGTTAGAAATGCTACCCAATGGATTCTTGACAGGAAATATACCAATGTAATGATAGAAATAAGCAACGAATGTAATGTAGGGCAAAAGAATAGTCAGGGAGAGAGCTACAGATATATTCATCATCTTTTGCAGCCTGAAAACATTCATCAACTGATCAGTATGGTTCAAAACATGTCGCCTATGGGAGGCCCAAAATTGTTGGTTTCTACAAGCTATACGGGCTGTACCGTTCCTGGAAACAATGTTGTTCAATGTGCAGACTACATTTTATTCCATGGCAATGGCGCAGAGGAACCCAAAATAATTGCAAATGTAGTCAACAGTATCAAGCGCAAGAACTGCTATCAGGGACAGCCAATCGTAATCAATGAAGACGATCATTATGATTTTGAAAAGGATAGCAATAATTTTATTACTGCTATTGAAAATGGAGCTTCTTGGGGATATTTTGACATTCAGGGCTATCAGAAAGTACCTAGCAATTGGGAAATCGATACCGAACGAAAAAAGGCGTTCTTTGATCTGCTGAATGAGATAACCGGTAGTGTGGATTTATTTTTCTAAAGTAAGAAATTTTTTTGGAGGAGATCAATATGAAAGCATTATACACAAAAGAACCCGGAGATTTTTCATTAGTTTATTTGGAGGAGCCTATTCCAAAAGATGATGAAGTGAAGATTAAAGTAGATAGTTGCGCCATATGCCACACGGACGTCATTATCAAGCAAGGGAAAGCTCTCCACTTGAAATTCCCTGTAGTTCCAGGGCATGAATTTAGTGGGACTGTAGTGGAATGTGGAAAGAACGTAACAAGCGTCAAGCCTGGAGACAGAGGAGCAGTCCAGACAATCATGGGTTGTGGAGCCTGCCCGCCCTGCAGGAATAATAATATGATGAGATGCGAGAATTATAAGGAACTCGGAAACAAACTCAATGGAGGTATGGCAGAATATTGTGTTTTTCCAGCAAGGTTCTTCTATAAAATACCTGATCACATCAGTTTTGAAGTAGCTGCCATGGCAGAGCCCTTGGCCAATGCTGTTAAAGCTATAAGATATTCCAGGCTAAAACCTTGTGAAAGAGTTGTGATTATAGGACCCGGAGCAATCGGACTATTGGTGGCCCAAGTTGCAAAGCTCTATAACCCTGAAGTATTGATAGTTGTTGGGACAAGAGACAGCAGGCTGGAATTTGCAAAAAAATTCTGCGGAGCGACCCATGTTGTCAATGTGAAAAATAAAGATGGGCTAAGAATCCTTAAAGAAGATATCCTGAAAGGGCAGGGAGCAGATGTTGTTATTGAATGTGCCGGTACGGTGAATGCGATACAAAGTGCTCTTGATATTGTAGCCAGGAATGGAAGAATCGTAATTGAAGGCAGTGTGGATGTGAATGAAACAATTCCTTTGTCACCTAGATACCTACAAGGGAAGCAAGCTTCCTTAACTGGCATTATCGGATGGGAGACTTGTGATTTCCAAAAAGCAATTGACTTGATTATACAGAACAAGGTGAGCGTGGAACAATTCATTACACAAAAATTTTCTATCGACGAATGGGAAAAAGCCTTTGAATATGTAACAGTCAATAAGAGTGAGAGTATTCGGGTCGTAATAAAACCTTAGACATAAGGGAGAGATATCGATGGCAAAGAAAATTGGCATTATTATAGGTAACAGAAGGCATTTTGAAGATAGCATCTATCAGAGTGCAAGAGAAAGAATTTTGAAAGTTCTAATGGAACTGAAAATCGAAACGGTAATTTTAGAACAGAATGATACCACCAAAGGCTGCGTAAGCAATTTAGAAGAGGCAGAAGAATGCGCGCGATTGTTTAAAAGTAATAAAGACGATATCATTGGCATCCTTGTGTCATTGCCCAATTTCAGTGATGAAAGATCCATTGCAAATGCAATCCGATGGAGTGAGTTAAAGGTTCCTGTTCTTATACATGCTTTTCGGGACAAAACAGATGAAATGCAAAGAAATACCCGAAAGGATACGCTGTGGGGAAAAATTTCAGTATGTAATAATCTAAGGCAGTATGGAATAGCTTTTACGCTGACACAAAAACATATAGAGGACCCTGAAACAGATATATTTAAAAATGATATAACAAGATTTATAGCAACCTGCAGAGTCACCGTAGGAATGAGAAGACTGAGAGTAGGTATGATAGGCGCAAGACCCGCACTTTTCAACACGGTCAGGTATAGCGAGAAAATACTTGAAAATAACGGGATCTCAGTAGAAACATTGGATCTGTCAGAAGTATTCAACAAAATGACGGAATTATCTGATCATGATGAAAATGTGAAGCTGAGAATTGTAGAAATCAATCAATATCTTGGTTGTAAAACCTGCTGTGATGACCATGCTGTGCTGAAAATGGCGAAGTTACTCTATATTATTGAAGAATATATCAGAATGCAAAAATTAGATATCATTTCCTTTCAATGTTGGAATATTCTTCACAAGGAACTGAATATATCAGTTTGTGCACTGCTCAGTATTTTGAACAACAAAAATATCAGTGCAGCCTGCGAGACAGATGTTACAGGAGCTTTGGCAATGCATGCGCTCGTCCTTGCAGCGGATGGGCCCAGTGCGATTGTGGATTGGAATAACAATTATGGGGATAACGAGGATCAATGCGTTTTCTATCATTGCTCCAACTTCCCTAAAGATATTTTAGATGATGAAGATGCTGCGAATTTACCGGTAATTGCATTCAAATCAGGTGAAGAAGCTAAAAACTGTTACGGAATTATAGAGGGAAAAATCAAAGCTGGAGACTTTACCTATTGCAGAATAACAACAGATGATGTCAATGGATGCATTCGTGCTTATGTAGGTGAGGGTGAAATAATGGATCAAGCTTTGGATACTTATGGGGGATATGGTGTTGCCAGAATAGAAAGCATGGAAAAACTTATTCATTATATTTGTATGAATGGCTTTGAGCACCATGTGGCAATCAATAGGAAAATAGTAGCGGATTCAGTGTATGAAGCCTTTACAAAATATCTTGGTTGGGATACCTATTATCATATGCAAAAAAATAATAGGTAGGTTTTAAATAAATAGAACAAAGGATGTGTTTTATATGAGGGATTCAATGTTTGTAGTGGATTCGCATTCTCATCTAGGTATTTCTTCAATTAGTGGAGTGAATGTAAGTGAATCCGAGTTAATAGAAAAAATGAATACGCATCAGGTAGATGTTTCTTTTGTGATGCCCCATGCTTTTCAGGACTTAAAATCAAAAGAAGTGCATGATAGGATTTATGCGCTATCCCAGAAGTATCCTCAAAGAATCTATGGGATTGCAAGTGTAAGCCCCCGTATAGAAGAAGAGGATTACTGCCTGGAGATAAAAAGATGTGTGGAAGAGTTGGGGTTTATAGGAATCAAATTCGATCCTATAGTGTTTGCACTACCCATCAATCACCGGACAACAAAAATTGTATATAAAATGGCGATGAAATACAAGGTGCCTGTCATTATACATACAGGTGGAGGCGCTTTTGCAAATCCTTTAAAAGCCATTGACATTGCACAGGAATTTCCGCAACTGTCCATAGTTCTAGCTCATGCAGGCTTTGGAACTTATTTTGAGGAAGCAATCCATGCGGCAAAACTTTGCCCCAATATTTACCTTGATCACTCCTGGTCTACCCATCAACAGCTGAAATCTATGGTAAAAATCCTTGGATCGGAAAAAGTCATGTTTGGAAGTGATCACTTGAGTAACATACCTATTGAGTACAGTAAAATCGACTTGATGCTTGAAGAAAATAGAGACAGAGCAAATGTATTAGGGGAAACAGCAAAAAAGGTATTTAAAATTTAAAATTAGGAGTTGAGAGATTATGAAAAAGAAGATTTTGATGGTTTCAGGCAAGTTCTCAGGATATGAAGAGAGGGCAAAAGCATATTTTTCTGAACAGGGTTTTGATTTAGTCGAATATAAAATTAATGGAAGAATGAGCAGTGAGGATTTAAAGGATAAAGTTAAAGGGGTAAGCGGATTAATCGCAGGTCCTGAAGAAATAAGTGAAGAGATCATGGATATAGCACAAAAGCTTGAAGTGATTTGTGTTCCAGGCGTAGGTGTCGACCATATTGATGTCAAGGGAGCCACAAAAAGAGGAATAGCTGTTTGTAACTGTGCAGGAAGCAATAAAGATGCAGTTGCAGAGATGGTACTTGCCCAGATGATGTGTCTTAGCACAAAAGTACATATTGCAAATAAAAATATGCATGAAGGTATTTGGAAATCTGGAGGACAGCGGTTTGAACTTAAAGGCAAGACACTTGGAGTCGTGGGAGCTGGAAATATAGGCAAGGCACTGGCGCAAAAAGCAATTGGCTTAGGCATGCAAATACTGTTTTTTGATGTTTACACCGATGAGAATTTTAGCAAAAAATATGGGGTTCGGTACACCTCTTTAGATGAACTGTTAAGAGTGTCGGATTTTGTTTCTTTAAATTGCCCTTTGGATGAGAAAAACATAGATCTGATTTCATACGAAGCTTTTAATATTATGAAATCGACAGCATTTTTAATCAATGCAGCCAGAGGAAAGCTTGTGAATCCAGAAGCCTTAGTAGATGCTTTGAAGAATAAAAAAATTGCAGGCGCGGGGCTAGATGCGTATCATGAAGAGCCAATGACAGTGAATCCATATAAGGAATTTGATAATGTCATCATGACGCCCCATAGTGCAGGTAGTACGATTGAGTCCAAGTATAATGCATTTATGATGGCAATTGAGAATATAAGTACGGTTTTAAAGGGGAATGAACCTATCTACTGTGTAAATTTACAGGGGATTAGAAAGTAAGGTGAGAGATCTATGGCTATCGTTCCGAATAGACAGGTTGTCATGAGTGTGGTGCAATATCAGAAAAAAATTGAAAACGGAGAACTTACTTGCTTGGATTTGCTGGACAAAGCTAAAGAGCTTGGTGTTGATGGTGTTGAACTTAGAAGAGAGCCCTGGGAAAACTATAGGGATGAACTTCAGCAAGTGAGAGAAAAAGCAGAGAAGTTAGAAAAAATCATAATCTATGCCACCTTCAGCAGATTGATCTGCAAGGATGAAGAAAGCGAAAAGATGCTGTTCCATGATATAGATATAGCCAGTGAAATCGGCTCCCCGTTTTTAAGGGTATATCTGGGGGAGACACCACCAGACAGCAGCGACAGATGGGATGTTGTAAGAAAAGCCATCGCATATGCCCACGCCAAGGGAATATTTCTTGTACTTGAAAACTGCAGTTATATGCCGGGTGCAACACTTGATGAAATGCTACATGCGGTACAAGTTATCAAGTCACCTTTATTGAAAATCAATGTTGATGTTGGAAATTACTTTATGAATGGCATCGATTGTGTGAATGCAATCAGCAAGCTCAAGGATCGAATCATATATACCCATTTAAAGAATCCATCCAGTCCCGAAGGTGTTCTTGGCGGGGGTGCTATGCCCATGAACCATATTCTTGATGTGCTCGATGCATTGCCTCAAAAAGTCTATTATTGCTTTGAATTTGGAGGAGGACCTAATCCTGAAGAGAAAATTGAGAAGAGTCTTCAGTTCCTGAAAACAAGATTGAGGTAGCGTAAAGAGAGTGAAGGTAGGCCAAATGAATAAAAACAAGATGGTTTTAGGAGATGTAAATCTGAATAATGAATATCAAAAGCTAAAAGCCGGGCCTCTTGAAGCTGTATTTGATAGAAACAGCCTAAGATATTTAAAATTTGGAAAACAAGAGATTATAAGAAGAATCTATGTAGCACTCAGGAATGAGCGCTGGCAACCAGCGCCCTCCTACATAAGGAATATTCAGATTGATGTCAGGGAAGATTGCTTCAAAATTGTATTTGATGAAGAAAACATTCTTAATGATGCAGACTTTAGCTGGACAGGAACAATAGAAGGAACCCCAAAGGGCGAAATCATATTTACAATGGAGGGGATCGCCAACACTACTTTTTACAGAAACCGCATAGGAATCTGTGTACTACATCCTGTGAAAGCTTATGCAGGTAAGGAATATACAGTGGTTCACTGTGATGGTAAAGAGGAAAAGGGTATTTTCCCTAAAAATATTATGCCTCATCAACCGTTAAAGGCTATCAGTAAAATTATATATGCTTTAAATAGTCAATTGAAGATATGCATTGAATTTGACGGAGATATTTTTGAGATGGAGGATCAGAGAAACTGGTCAGACGATTCCTATAAGACCTATTCAACACCGATTGACTTGCCCATGCCAGTAAAAATAGAAAAGGGTACCCGAGTAAAGCAGGTTGTAAAGATAACGCTGGTAGGTGATTTCTCTTGCATAGAAACAGAAAGTTTCTCTGAAAAAGTAGTTGAGATTGAGGTAGATACACAAAAAGAAAGTGAAATGCCCTCCGTTGGGCTGAATCTTACAGATAGTATTTTCAGTATTTCTAAAACAGAGCACAAATGGCTTGAAGCACTTGACGTAACTTATTTTCGCTTGGATATTCCCCTATTTAAGGAGCACTATATACAGCACTTTTACGATGCGGTTGATAAAATCAATAAATCCAATGTCAGTATAGATATTGTTGTTTATGCTTCAGAGGATGCGCGGAATGAATTGGAGTTACTCTTCAAGGCAATAAAGCGTAAGCAATATAATATTAGGACATGTTTTGTCATACATAAAGAAGATGCAGATACAGGTCAAAGCTTGGTTAATCTAGCAAAAGAAGTTGCCAAAAATGAAGGAATGGCTTTTGGAATAGGCGCAGGGACCTTTCGGGATTTCTCCTTTATGAACCGAGCCCCCCACAGATATATGCCCGCTGACAGTGTTTGCTTCCCCATCTGCCCCCAGGTCCATAAAACGGATAACGGGAATCTCATGGAGAATGCCAGAAGTGTACAGGATATGGCCGTTTCTGCCAGAAGTCTTCTCAATAATCCCTCTGTGACCATATCACCCATCACCTTAAGAGGTACTGCCAGTAACCCAAGGTGGAGTAAAAGCTATAAGGAGGATTTCAAGGAAATATATGAAAAACTCTTTGATCTGCGCCAGATCAGTATGTTTAACGCCTGTTGGACGGCAGCAGTTCTAAAATATCTTTGTGAAAGTGAAGCCAATGCTGGCACATGCTTTGAAACAAACGGTCTTCTGGGAATTATGGGAGATGAGAAAGACTTTGCATTGACTGCTTTAGAAGCAGAGGGTGAAATTGTTTATCCAGTGTACTTTATTTTTCAATGGCTTGGCAGATACAAGGGAAGTAAAGTAATCCATACGAGTTCCAATGCATATTTAAAAGTCAATGCAATGACATTAAAGAAGGGTGCCAGGTATTCTACAATTGTGTTTAACACCAGTGGAGTGGAAGAAAGTTACCACCTGAATGTGAAGATGAAGAATTTAAAGAAGGCAGTTTTAGATGCCGGTGCAATTATGCATTATAGGAAGAATCCTGAGTTGTTTTCACTAGAGAAGGTCCTGGAAAATACAAAAAGTCCTAGCTCGATGATTTCTCCTTACAGTGTTGTTTTCTTTGAATATGAATTGTAGGAGGTACGTAGATGAAGAAATATGGAAAAGGTCATGTATACATAAGCATGGCACAATACCTAGACGAATTGGAATCAAAAAAGATGAATGCCTGGGACTTCATCGACAAAGCGGTATTTCACGAAGCTTTTGGTGTGGAATTAAGGCGGGAACCCTGGCCTGAATATAAGGAACAACTGGTCCACATCAAAGAATATGCAGCCCAAAGAAATATTAAAATTGTTTTTGCTACTAACAGTACTTTATTCCCGAGAAATGAAGAGAATGAAAAGCTACTATATCATGACATCGATATTGCGGCGATAATCGGGGCACCTTTACTAAGAGTTTTTCCAGGAAAAAAACCTGATGAGAACGAGCTTTTAAGCTGGGAAAAGGCTAAAGCTACTATTTCCTATGCACAGAGTAAGGGGGTGAAAATAGCACTAGAAAACGGAGGTGGTAATCTTCCGAGTAAACTCAGCTTTATAAAAAGTGTTTTGGATAAAATTCAAAATCCAACCCTTGGGACCAATCTGGATATAGGAAATTACTTTTTAGGTAATCAGGATATTGCAAGTGCAGCGGGTGAACTGAAAGACAGAATTATATGTACACATATAAAAGACATAGACACAGAAAAAAATTCAACCTATTTAGGCGGAGGAATCATATCTTTACCCGGGGTGTTTGAAGCTTTGGATACGCTGTCGGAGGAGTTGATTTATATTTTTGAGTTTGATGGAAATGGCCAGGGTGATATGAGAATAAGAAAGAGCATGGAGTATATGGGCTTAAGATAAAAAATTAGGAGGTGAAGGCATGAAAATTTTTATTGTAACAGATATGGAAGGAATTAACGGAGTCATAAGCAATGAACAGGCCTCAGGAAATGGTAGTTCGAATATGGAAGCGAGAAAATGGCTTACAAATCAAGTGAATGCTGCTGTAAAAGCTGCTTTTGAAATGGGCGCTGAAAAAGTGCTGGTGAGTGATGGGCATAACCGGTGTCAAAATCTGATCCTAGACATGCTTCATGAAAAGGTATTGGTGGTTACCGGAAAGGCCAGCAGAAAGCTTGGCCCTATGGAAGGAATCAGTGAAGAATTTGATGCCATGTTTATGATAGGGTTTCATGGAAAGGAAGGAAGTGACGGTGTGCTGCCTCACACTGTTCATGGCATTATAAATAAGTTGAGCCTGAATAATTTGGAGGTGGGAGAAATTGAGTTAAATGCTGCCATTGCAGGATATTATCATGTACCTGTCGCACTTATTTCAGGGGATGCTACAGCTTGTATGGAAGCGAAGGAAGCAATCTCTGAGGTTGAAACTGCTGTAGTCATGGAAGGGTTGGGTATGTATTCTGCAGTCATTCCGACACCCTCTGTTGCCTGTGACATCATTTACGAAAGTACTAAAAGGGCTGTTGCCAAGTTGGATGACATGAAACTATATAAAATTGATGGACAAGTGGAAATGTTAATTGAGTTTAAAAGCGTTGCTGCTGCTGATGGTGCAGCTTTAATGCCGGGTGTAAAAAGAATAAATAAAAAAAGCTGTATGTTCATAGCAAAAGATATCATCGAAGTGCAAAGTGCATTGAATTGCATGATTGTCCTAGCTGCAAATAATAATAATTAAATTAAAGGGGTGTATTTATTATGACATGTTTAGACAGGTTAAAACAGAAAATCGAAAATAAGGAATTGGTGGTTGGTTCTATTGTTAATTTAAAAGATTATAGCGTATCGGAAATGTTTGGAAGCTACGGCTTCGACTTTTTATGGATTGATGCAGAACATGCGCCATTTGACAAAAATGATATCTATATGCACATTATGACAGCTTCAAGCGGCAATACTGCAAGTTTCATAAGAATCCCATGGAATGATCCTGTAATTGTAAAACCTATTCTTGAAATGGGTCCAGATGGAATCATTTTTCCAGGAATCAGAACAGTAGAGGAAGCAGAGCTTGCAATTAAATCCTGCATGTATCCTCCAAAAGGCATCAGAGGGTTTGGACCCAGAAGGTGCACCGGCTATGGAGCTATACCCCAAGATGAATACATAAAAAATGGACATAAGTTGCTATGGAAAATATTGCAGGTAGAACATGTGGATTGCGTGAACAATCTTGAAGAAATTGTGCAAATTGAAGGGGTAGATGCATTACTGTTAGGACCTAATGACCTTTCTGCTTCCATAGGACTCCTTGGACAGTCTGATCACCCGGAGGTTATGAAGCTAATTGAAATGACTGGGAAGATAGCACGTAAATACAATAAGCCTTTAGGCGTGTTCACTGGAGATGACCCTGCTAACATACAAAAATGGATGGATCTAGGCGTTAATTGGGTAACCATCGGCGGAGATACAGGTTATTTAAGTGCCGCTAGAAAAAGCCTTCAAAAAGTAAGAAAGGCCTTTGAGTCCAAGTAGAGGGGTGTTTAAGAATGCAAGATAAAGTGTTGATACCTATGAAGGGTGAGTATGCATATTTATTCAAAAAGCTTGAGGATATTGGGTTGGAAGTGTGCAACTACAGACTTGATAAAGAAATAAGCTTGGATGAACAGGTTAATCAGCTGAAGCAATTCAAGTATATCGTTACTGGCGGGGAAATATGGCCTGCAGAGCTTTTAGAAAAAATCAAAGGAAATCTAAAAATGATCGTAAAATATGGAACTGGTGTGGATAACATTGATGTTGATGCTGCACGAGAGCTTGGAATTGCGGTGTCTAATACAGCTGGTTTCAATTCCTTTGCAGTGGCTGAACTTACAGTTGCATTAATTCTTGATGTGGCAAGAGGAATCACCCGATTTGACAACATTGTCAAAAACAACGGATGGAATAGCACAAAAGGATTTTCTCTAACAGGAAAAATAATTGGGTTTTTAGGTTTTGGATCGATTGCGGGAGAGGCTGCAAAGCGTTTGTCTAATTTTGGAGTTAAAATGCTTGCTTATGATAAGTTTCAAAACTTTGAAAAAGCGAAACAACTGGGTGTGGAATATGTATCATATGATGAATTGCTTGATAGAGCAGATATCATCAGTATTCATATGCCTCTCATCGAAGAAACGAAAGGCATTATCAACATGACTGTATTTAAAAAGATGAAAGATAGTGCATATATCATTAATACAAGCCGAGGGCCAATTATTAATGAGCTGGATTTGATTGAGGCGTTAAAGAATAAGATTATAGCAGGAGCAGCTTTGGATGTTTTTGAAGTAGAACCCCTTCCTTTAGAAAATGAACTAAGACAGCTTGAAAATGCTGTTCTGACACCCCATGTTGCTGCTGCAACTCAAGAAGCAGGAACAGCCATGCTTACGGGCTGTGTTGAAAACATCATTGCCTTTGAGAAAGGAAACCCCATCAATATTGTAAATAGGTAGGAAGGAGGTGCTTTGAATGGCTAGAAGGCTTGAAGGAAAGCGGGCTGTAGTGACAGGAGCGGGTGTTGGCATTGGACTTGGTGTTGCTATGGATTTTGCAAATGAAGGAGCACAGGTTGTTCTGCATTATGCAAATTCTGCAAAAAGTGCAAATGAAGCAGTTAAAAAAATGATTGAAGGCGGTGGAAAAGCCACTGTGGTTCAGGGAGATCTTTCAGTAGTGAAAGACTGTATCAGAATGATTGATGAAGCTGCAGAATTTATGGGTGGAATTGATATACTGGTAAACAATGCAGGAATGACGGCACGGCGTAGCTTTCTAGAGATTGATCAAGAATTTTATGATAGTGTCTTGAACCTTAATATGCGAGGATATTTCTTTTGTGCACAACAAGCCGTAAGACATATGATTGAGCAAGGTAAAGGTGGAAGCATTATCAATATGACTTCAATCCATGCTTTCCTATCTATGAGTGAATATGCAGCATACGCTTCAACAAAAGGGGCGATTGTGAGCTTTACTCGGCAGTTGGCAAAAGAGATGCTTGAGCATAAGATCCGCGTGAATGCTTTAGCACCGGGGATGATTGAAGTTCCAAGACATTTAGAAAATCCATTGTATGACCACGAAAGAGCATGCCAAAACCATATCTGGGGGCGGGTCGGTACACCTGAAGATTGTGCCAAGCTAACTACTTTTCTTGCAAGTGATGATGCGGATTTTATTACTGCACAGATCATTTCTATTGATGGTGGTGCCACAGCAGGTCAGGGAGGGAAGCCTATGAAAATAAAAAAAGATTAGGGGAGCATGAAATGCAAGGTAACCTAAATCTCCCATTAAGGGAGCAAATTCTATTGAATGGGGAATGGGATGAAGGTGGGCTGGTACCAGTATATACAGGTAGGAATGTTAACTCGGAAACATACTCCAGAAAGGTTTTGGTGCCTGTATCTTGGACTGGAAAAGTGATTAAGGCAGAGTTTCAGGGTGTTAATTTTATCGCAGATGTATATATCAATGAGCATTTTATTACGAGGCATGTAGGGGGATGGAACCCATTCTCCATCGATATCACAGATTTGGTTACAGTGGGGGAAGCTTTTGTACTGAAGGTGGATGTAAAAGGAATGCAGCATGCGCCCATTGTTTTAGATGGAAAGGCACATTGGCCCCAGGGCTTGTCGATTATTGGTGACCGGCTTTGCGGGATTGTTGATGATGTTTGGCTCAGAGCCTATGGTAAAGTGGGTATTGAAGATGCTTTTATCCAGACTTCCTTCCGAGAAAAGTCCATCAAAATTGAATATATGCTGAAGAACTTTGATGTCAGAAACAGAGTGGTGCGAGTTGAAGCAGATATTAAAAAAGTAGCTACGGGTGAAATTTGTAAAACGCTTTACGGACCTGTGACTAAACTGAATGCAGGGGAAAATAAAAAGATTGGTATTGATGCGCTATGGTTGAATGCGGAATGTTGGTGGCCAGATGATCCTGTTCTTTATTACCTGAACTCGAGACTAGTTGAAGAGGATATTATTGTAGATAACGAAACACGTCGCTTCGGATTCAGGGAGATATGGATTTCAGGTAAACACTTTGTGCTAAACGGGGTTAGGGTAAACCTCCTGGGTGATTATACGGTTTTTGGACACGAGGTATACTGGCCTTTAGAAGCATATAACAAGGACAAACTGACGGATACGTACAATGAGCTAAAGAAGCTGAATATCCGCGTTTTGCGTTGGCATGAGCGCCCATCTCCACAATACACCATTGATATGGCAGATGAGTGCGGCTTATTGATCGTTTGTGAATCAGCAATTGAGCATCTTAAGGAGATAGACCCTGAGGAATACATAAAAGGCTGTGCACAGTGGATCGGACCATGGATTAAAGCTAACCGTAATCATCCTTCTATCATAATGTGGAGTGCAGAAAACGGAATGGTATGTCAGCATGCCATGACCCCGGAACAGGTACGTAAATTCGGTGATTTCATTCGACAGTACGATGGGACAAGACCTGTCAGCTATGATGGGGACGGAGACGTAGGCGATGTGACAGTAAATTATCACAGTGTCAGGGAAACTGAAGGAAACATTTATGATTGGGGACCCATTGTTCATACCCAAAAACCCACAGGTATCAGTGAGATATTGCCCGTTCTCTGTTATTTCAGCAAGTCAAATGATCTTGAAATGAATAAATGGCGGCAGGGTATTATGCTGCGGGGAGCACGGTATTTATATTTTGCAGATGTTCGGCCAAGCATCTATACATGGGCTTGTAAGGAAATGTCCGGGGAAAGGGTTGCTCGTGTGAAAAACGCCTATGCTCCAGTAGCACTTTTTGATAAAGAATATGACAACCTTGGAATTACGCCCTTTGTAAAGGATGAATTACCTAAAATGGAGGGAGGGACAAGCATAAACCGGACATTGATCCTCTATAACGATGAGTTTAGAGGCACAAGGGTTACTGTGGAAATCATGGTTAAGTCAGCATCAAAGGTTTATGCTGTGGGATTGGAAACTTTTGAAGTGCCTCTTGGACAGCATGTGGAAGTTCCATATAGTTTTCAGGCTCCCTATGCTTGTGTAGACAGCTTTGTTGAGATTATACTGACAACAAAAAAAGAGGGTATCATGAAATTTGAGGAATCACGGAAATTCAAGCTAATACCTTCAAATGGGCATGGCTTAAGCTCTGATAAGATAAACATAAGAATTGTATAGATATATAAAAGTGGAATAACCAAGAATATTAGGTTTGGAATATCAGTATTGAAACGGAATATTGCCATAGGAACACAAGGTTTTTATAATCTAATTAAGGACATGTGATGAGCAGGTAATACTTTGTATAGAAATTAACAACGTGATATTGTCCGAAAGGAGTTGGATATGGATGGAAATAAAAGCTGCTATTTCAGTAAAAAACAAATTGAACACTCAGAGTAAATTCCAACATATAAAGAAGAGATTAAATCAAAGTAAATACTTGCTGATCTTATTTTTGCCGGGATTGATCTATTTCATTATTTTCAGGTATGTTCCTATGTATGGTCTGGTAATTGCCTTCAAAAAGTATGAGTTCCAAAAGGGAATATGGGGGAGTGACTGGGTTGGGCTTAAGCAATTTATTATCTTTTTTAATAATCCCCAAGCATGGCGTATTATCGCCAACACTTTTCTACTAAGTTTTTACAGCTTGTTATTTGGATTTCCTGCACCAATCATTCTTGCACTGTTATTAAATGAAATCAAAAATACAACTTCCAAAAAGACCTTTCAGACAGTGACTTATTTGCCTCATTTTATTTCAGAAGTTATTATTGCCGGTATGATGATTAATTTTTTGGCACCCACTGATGGCATTATTAACAAGTTGATCGTTATGTTTGGAGGACAAAAAATCTTTTTTTTCAGTGACCCGGGATGGTTTCGTACCTTGTATGTATCCTCTGGAATATGGCAGGGTATAGGATGGGGAGCGATTATTTATATCGCGGCATTGGCAGGTATAAATCCAGAATTGTATGAAGCGGCAATTGTAGATGGCGCAGGAAGATGGAAGCAGATGATAAATATTACGCTTCCGTGTATAGCCCCCACAGTTTCCATTATGTTAATACTAAGGCTGGGGAATTTATTGTCGGTGGGTTTTGAAAAAGTTCTTTTACTATATAACCCATTGCTATATGAAACAGCAGATGTAATTTCAACATTTGTATACAGACGCGGTATACAAGGTGCAGATTTTAGTTTTGCTACAGCTATCAATTTGTTGGATAATGTTGTTGGTCTTATTCTGATTGTAATAGCGAACAGCGTATGTCGTAAGCTAAATGAAACTAGTCTATGGTAAGGGAGGTGTAAATATGAAAGCAAGTGTACCATCTAAACTATTTGATCTGTGTAATTATTTATTTATGATTCTGTTGGTCATAATAATGCTATTTCCGTTTATCCATATTGCTGCAATATCTTTAAGTTCTGCAGAACCAGTATTACAAGGAAGGGTCTCCTTGTGGCCAATTAATTTTAATGTAGCTTCATACAAAAAGGTTCTTTCGGATGCACAAGTATTAATTGCATATAAGAATACAATTCTGTATACCGTGGTAGGAACTACAATTAATATGATACTGACAACAATGATAGCATATGCCCTTGCCAAAAGAAAAATGGTTTTACGAAAGTTATTTACATTTATGATCACTTTTACGATGCTGTTCGGAGGAGGTATGATACCTTCCTATTTACTTGTAAAACAGTTACATATGATAAATACCATGTGGGCAGTAACCATTCCAGGAGCTATATCTACATGGAATCTTTTGATAATGAGGCAGTTTTTTCTTGCCATACCTGAGAGCTTGGAAGAGTCTGCAATGATAGACGGGTATAATGATATTCAAATCTTTTTTAAAATCGTATTGCCCCTTTCAAAGGCATCCTTGGCGACCATTGGATTGTTTTATGCAGTGAGCCATTGGAATAGTTTCTTTGTACCTTTCATTTATTTGAATGAAAAGAGTAAATTTCCTTTACAAATAATACTTCGATCTATGGTAGTGGAAGGGAACATCCAACCTCCTGATCAATCATCTATCATGGACAATAATCAATTTACAGTGGTACAAAATATTAAGTATACGGTGCTGATGGTTGCTACTATACCGATATTATTGGTATATCCTTTTATACAAAAGTATTTTGTACAGGGTGTAATGATCGGATCTATCAAGGGTTGAGCAAACATATCAATTAATCCTATGCTTTTAATATACTTGCCAGTTGTACACCTTTGCTATTAGTCGATACAAAAGAAGCAACAATAAAGATTTTGTGGACATAAATTTTGCAGCAGATGGGGTAGGTGATTTTTAATATAAATACCCCTTCTTTAATAGATAATAGGGATTACAGACATTATCTGATTGTTCAGAGCTGCACACTCAACCCTCGTTAGTTGTAGTTGCCTGGAATCTCTTTATTATAGTTGTAAAATATTATAAGCTTTAAGGCAACGGTTTCATTCCGTTTGTGCCTTGAGAATGCGAAAGGAATGGTTATAATTATGAAAAAAATCTTAGCCAGAGTATGCACAGTTATGCTTATGTTTACTGTATTCTTAAGTGGTTGTAGCGGTACAGCTAAAGTGAAAAATTCTGAGGTGCCCAAAGAAACTTCTTCTCCGGCAAAAACCTCTAAATTGTCGGAAAGCCCTATCACTTATAAGTGGTTGATCAGTGAAAATCCTAATTATCCATGTAAAAATGATAGCCCGATCTTTAAGTATTATGAAGAGAAGACAAATGTAAAAATTGATTTTGTCTCTATACCGAATGCGAATTACACAGAGAAATACAATATTCTTCTGTCATCAAATGACGTAACAGATATTTCGTATCCTAAAAAAGCCAATGTTTATGGACCTAAAGGTACCTTCTTGAAATTGAACGATCTGATTGAGAAATATGCAGAGAACGGAAAGAAGTACATTTTATCAAATAAAGCTAAACCGTTTCTGCTTTCATCAGATGGTGGAATCTATGTTTTTCAGACCATCTATGAAGACAAAGGAGATAGACTTACATATGCATGGAGCTATAGACAGGATATACTGAATAAACTTGGACTAAAAGAGCCTACAACCCCTGATGAATGGTACAACGTTTTAAAAAAGGTAAAAGAAGCCTATCCGAATATGATCCCTCTAAGTTATGAAAAAAGCGCCTGGAGATGGGATAATATTGCGGGTAGCTTTAATGTAACAGTGGGCATGATTTTAAATCCAACCACCGATAAGTTTGAGTTCAGTCCTGGTACAGATAATTCAAAAGCAGCTATAGAATGGTTCGGGAAGCTCTATAAGGAGAAGCTGCTGGACGCTGAGTATTTTGTCAACGCAAAGAAGGATTTTGACCAAAAGATCACCTCAGGTAAGCTTTTTGCATGGTGTGAATGGGCTACAGATTCTTCAAACTATACAAAAAATATCAGAGCTGGGGGGCAAAACGATGCAGTGGTGAATGTGGCTGTACCATTTAAGACATCTTATGGAGCCAATTTACTTTCCACTGCAACCTATGTTGCCAGCGACAATGTAGCTGCTCTATCACCAAAAATAAAGAATCCGGAAACTGCTATAAAGTTCCTTGACTATATCGGTTTCAGTAAGGAAGGTGTAGCTGCATTGAATTTTGGCGTACCAGGTGTACACTGGAATATGGAAAGCTATGGCCCTGATTATACGGATACTGAGTTGGATAAGGTAATCAAGGGAGAAAGCGGACCTTGGCAATTGGGCTATAACAATAGAATGCCACGTATTTCTTTGAAAGCAATTTTCCCAGAGGCTGGAAAGAAAAAGGATGTAAAAGATGATGAGTATCAAAAATTGCTGAAGGCGTATAAGCAAAAATTGGAACCATACCTTAGAGATACAGATCCACCAGCAGTTGGAGCATTTATGAGCAATGAACAAAATGACCGTTCTACGGAAATACTGACAAATTGTACAACGATTTCCGAAGAATACAGATCTAAATTTATTACAGGGAATGAACCTTTGAGTAACTGGACTAAATTCACAGATCAATTAAAGAAAAATAATGTTGCAGAGCTCGAAAAAATATACAACGATGCCTATGTAAAATATAAAGCTGCAATTAAATAAGAAATAAGACTATAAGAATAGGAAAATAACTTATTTTATATGCAGGGTAAAGTACAGGTAGTCAACGATTTTTTAAGTTGGCTACCTGTACATAAAAATGTAGGGAATATAACTTTCAGATATGTTATAATTTCAATGCTACGAACCATTGAGAAGTTAGCTTTCTAGTACATAATTGCTATCATAGGGGGATTAAATTTATGGTTTCCAAATTTGCACGAAACGATAAATTCAATAGTATGTTTATAAAATTCTTTATTTCATTTTTTATACTTATTGTTATCCCAGTAGCGATTTCCAATGTAAATGCCTATTTGAATACAAAAAACATGTTGAAGGATGAGGCGATTCGTTCTTATACATTATTTCTTGAGAACATTGAAGCGACAGTGGATCAAAGGTTGAAAGACCTTTATAGCAGTATTTTGCAATTGTCTAATGATGACGATCTTAAAATAGCGCTAGCAACGTCCTCAATCAATGATTCTGGCATTACACCGTCTATAATTAATCTATCTAAAAAAATTGAAAGTATCAGGCTGTCCCACAGTATTGCGGAAGATATTTTCATCTATTTCAGAAACCTGGATAAGGTATACTACGGGGGAACTTATGATAAACAAAAGTTTTTTAATGATTATTTTGGAGGCTATGCTGAAAGTACATGGGATAATAATTACTATTTCCATATTATGAACAATAATTTCCTTGAAAAAAGTATGGATGGAAGTCATAACTTTAGTAGCAAAACGTTGATTTTGTATACCTTCCCTTATTATCAAGGGTCTTCTCAAAAACCGAAAGTTCAAGCAATTATCAGTATCAATAAGGACAATGTTTCTCAATATCTTAAATACAGTGACATGGTAAAGGGAGGTAAAATTCTCGTCCTAAGCACTGTGGGAGATATTATTTTTTCATCGGATGATACATCTGAAAATGTGAAGATAAGTAGTGCCATCAAGGGATTAAAAGGGAATGGAAATATTGTTAATTACGACGGTAAGCAATACTTTTACAAATTGGTAGAAGGCCAATATGGATTGAAATTCCTAGCGGTTATCCCTACAAAAGTTATTTTTTCAAAGGCAGAACATATTAAAAACATCATCATATTCGATTTTTTCTTGTTTTTTTTATTAGGAATTGTCTTATCCTATGTATTCAGCCAGTGGATGTATCGGCCGATACAAAATGTTATTCATTTCATTGAGGGGAATAGTAAAGCTGCGAACAACAAAGTAAAAGGGGAGATGGGGTTCATTCAAGCCAATTTTTTGAACCTGTCTAGTGAAAATAAAAACCTGAAAGATAAAATTAATGAAGGTATTCCCATCATTAAAGAGCGTTTGGCATTTCAACTTTTAAATGGTCTGATTGATAACGAGGCAGAATTTATAAGCCTTAGGAATGAGACAGACTTCTTTAGCAATGGAAACTTTTTTTGTACAGTATGCGTCAGAATTGAGTCTAATGCTCAAAAGAATGAAAATGAATACTTTCTGTATAAAAATTTATGCATAAATCATATCAAAGAAATGACAGCCCAAGCAAATCAAACTATCTTTACACAAATTAATGAAAATGTGATTGCAGTGATTATGACTGTAAGCAAGGATAATGATCCTGTATTGGTTAATTTCATTGACGGCATACAGGATTTAGTTCAGACGTGTGGAGAATACATAAGAATTTTCATTGGTGTGGGTGAAGATTTAGATGGTTTCCACAAGGTGAAGAAATCCTATAACCAAGCAATGAAAGCACTGGATTATAGAAAAATAAATCAGCAGTGTCAGGTTATATATTTTAAGAATTTGGAGCATGAACATCATATTCTTTATTATCCCGCAGATAAGGAAAATATCATTGTAAATGCCCTGCTTACAGGGAATCATGATACTGCAGTGAAGACATTCGAGTATATACTACACAAAAATCTGGAGAATGCATTACCATATCTGTTAATCAACAAACTGCTGACTGAATTTTACTGGACTGTTCATAGGGTCATCAACAGGGTTGATACTGAGAAGAGTAGTATCATTTTGAATACTGAACAATCCATTTATGAATTTAGTAATTATGATCAGTTCAAACAACATGTAGATCTTCTCTATGATACTTGTCAGGAAATTTGTAATTTCGTAAATCATAAAGCTATGCAGGATGAAAAGAGCGACCTGATCAAAAAATTTATCGATGACAATCTCCATAATGATATTTATTTAGATTTATTGGCACTTCATTTTGATTTGACACCCAGCTACTTAAGCAAATATTTCAAGGAACATTTTGGAATGAACTTTTTGGATTATGTGAACAAGGAAAGAATTCGAAAAGCCAAGCAACTATTGGCAAGTACCAATCAAGATATACAGGGAATTGCAATGAAAGTTGGTTTCAAGAGCGGCAACACTCTGGCTAGGATATTTAAAAAATGTGAAGGAATCTCTCCCAGCCAGTTTAGAGAACTATTCTTCAAAGCAGAAACAATGGATATAACGTAGACTGCTTGAAAAAGCGAAAGAGAAGAGAACAGAACTTACTGAAACATTCAAAAAAATTAGGTGATTATCAAATTTTAAATAAAGAGGTAAATAGTATGAATGAATCAATATATCAGTACATGAAAGTGGGGATTATCCATTTTATGGCCTATCCAACAACCATGAAAGGCGAAGGTCCTATTGTTGAAACAATAAAAAAAATTGCGGTAGATGAATACTTTAATGCCATAGAAATCTCATGGATTAAAGATAGCCAAACGCGCAGACAGGTAAAAAACTTGTTGGATACATCCCACATGACCGTAGCCTATGGCGGGCAACCCAGGTTATTAACGACAGGTTTAAATATTAATGATATCAATGAAGAAGGCAGATTAAAGGCGGTTGCTACGTTAAAAGAGGGCATAGCTGAGGCCTATGAAATGGGAGCGGTAGGGTTTGCTTTCTTAAGTGGAAAATATGAGGAGAGCAAAAAGGAAGAAGCTTACCAGGCGCTGATTAAATCCACAAGAGAACTTTGTAGTTATGCGAAAGCAAAAGGCAATATCAAAGTTATACAGGAAGTGTTTGATTATGACATTGACAAAAAGAGTCTCATAGGTCCTGCACCCTTAGCTAAAAGATATGCACAGGAAATTACAAAGGAATTTGATAACTTCGGACTCATGGTGGACTTAAGCCATATGCCTTTGCTCAGAGAGACAATAGAGGAATCAATCCTTCCCATCAAGGAATATATTGTTCATGCCCACATGGGAAACTGCGTTGTAAAGGATCCCGGAATGCCAGCCTATGGTGACGCGCACCCCAGGTTTGGATTCCCCAATGGAGAAAATGATGTCGATGAGTTGGTAGCCTACTTAAGGGTGCTTAAAGAAATAGGTTTCTTAAATGAGAAGAATCCACCAATAGTAAGCTTTGAAGTTAAACCTTACGGTGAGGAAGACTCAGAAATCGTTGTAGCAAATGCAAAAAGGACATTAAATCTAGCATGGAGCAGAGTATGAGATCATCAGGAGGAAAACAAGATGAAGATCGTAGTTTTAGATGGATATACCCTAAACCCGGGGGATCTGGTATGGGCGGGTCTTGAAAAATTAGGGCAGGTTACAGTGTATGACCGTACACCGAAGGACAAGATCGTTGAAAGAGTCGGAGACGCAACCATTATTTACACCAATAAAACGCCTTTAACAAAGGAGTTATTTGACCAAATGCCCCATGTTAAATTTGTAGGTGTATTGGCTACGGGATACAATGTAGTGGATACAGATGCGGCAAAAGCAAAAGGAATTGTAGTAACAAACATTCCTACCTATGGGACAACTGCCGTTGCCCAGTTTACTTTTGCTTTGCTATTAGAAATGTGCCATCATGTGTGGGCACACCATGAAGAAGTTAAAAAGGGGGCATGGACAAATTGTCCCGACTTCTGTTTCTGGAATTACCCCTTAATTGAGTTAGCAGATAAAACAATGGGGATTATAGGTTTTGGAAGAATTGGACAATCTGTTGCAAAAATCGCGCAGGCACTGGGATTAAAAGTACTGGCATATGATAATTATCCGAATAAAGAACTAGAAAACGAAAGTCTTAAAATTGTTGACTTAGACACGTTGCTCGCAAATTCCGATGTAATTAGCTTGCATTGTCCACTATTTGAAAGTACAAAGGGAATAATAAATAAGAACTCCATTGCAAAGATGAAAGACAAAGTCATGATTATTAACACCTCCAGAGGTCCTCTGATTGTGGAAGAAGATTTGGCAGAGGCGTTGAACGCAGAGAAGATAGGGTATGCAGCGGTGGATGTGGTATCCACGGAGCCAATTAAGCTGGACAACCCTTTACTGTCAGCTAAAAACTGTATTATCACACCGCACATTGCATGGGCACCGAAAGAATCCAGAGACCGCCTTATGAATATTGGTGTTGATAATTTAGTTAAGTACCTTTCGGGAAATCCGGTTAATGTAGTGAATAAATAATGATTATGATTAAATGGTATATGGTGGGCATTACAGGACTCGAACCTGTGACTTTCACCACGTCAAGATGACACTTTACCAGCTGAGTTAAATGCCCATGTGAATTTATTATACTATCTACTAATTATTTCAGTCAATATAGTATTCATCAATAAAGAAAACAGAATAAAAGTTCTATATTAAAAAATGTATTAATTCTTTACTTCTTCTTATATATATAGTATGTAAAGATACTATATATATATATGAGAGGAAATAAAAGTGAGTTTAACTTATTTAGGTCTTTTACTAAGCCTCAGTATTATTCTTTTAAGCTGTGAGCTTTTTACAAATGGCATAGAACTTCTGGGAAAAGAGCTTGGACTTGGTGATGGAGTTGTAGGAAGTATACTCTCTGCGGTGGGAACATGCCTACCAGAGACATTGATACCGATTATTGCTATACTTTTTTCGAAGGACGGGGCAGATACAACAGATATTGGTGTTGGTGCTATTCTTGGTGCGCCATTTATGCTTAGTACGCTGGCGTTTTTTGTGACAGGTCTTAGTGCTATAGTATTCTGGGAGAAAAGAAAAACAGGTATGAAAATGCTGGTGAATCCAACTATACTTGCTAGAGATATAAAATTTTTTATTTTAGTTTATAGTATCAGCATTTTGTCTGCTTTTATTGATTCCTCTCTCATAAAGTTATGTATTGCTTTGGGACTTATTGCCTTATACTTATTCTATGTTCTTCTTACAGTAAGCAACGATAGTAATTCCAACGACCAGGTTGAAGCTTTGATTCTTGGAAAATACCTAAATGTAGAAACCAATATAGGGTGGATAATTTTTGAGGTGACTCTGGCTTTGGGGGGAATTATATTTGGTGCTGAAATATTCATAGAAAATATTCAAGTAGTGTCAGCCAACTTTGGAATACCAGCTTTTATTCTTTCTTTGATAATAACGCCAATCGCCACTGAACTTCCTGAAAAGTTCAACAGTATTATATGGGTGTCGAAAAAAAAGGATACCCTGGCACTTGGAAATATTACAGGAGCAATGGTTTTCCAAAGCTGTATTCCTGTAGCAATAGGTATTGCAGCAACACCTTGGAAACTGGATTTTGTAGGAACAGTGAGTGCCATTATTTCTATTTTTTCTGCATTGTTGTTGTATTCCTGTCTTAGAAGGGAGAATAAGCTTACTCCAATTCCCCTTTTAATGGGAGGTGTATTTTATGTGTTGTTTATAATTATTTTGGTTATTAGCTTAAATTAAGCATTATTAATTAGTAAAAAGCGGATTTCCAAAGACATCTTGTTTTGATTATAGTACATTTTTGAGTGACAAAGCGTTTTTTTGAGGAATGTGCTGTATATATTGTCTCAAGGCACCCAATTCTGCAAGGGCATCATCTGAAGCCTTTGTCTCTATAAACTTGGACATACGAGTCATAGAATTATCTATATTATCTATCTCAAAGTGATCTATCAACATTGCCCATTTTGGTTCAGTTTTACTCCAATTTTCATGCATTTGAGATAACTTCTCATCTGCCTCATTCCATTTTTCTCCTTTTACGAAATCCTCGAGGGAAGCTGCAGTAGTGTCAATATCTTTGGAGGTACTTGTAAGTAGTTTGTCACAATAGTAGCCCCATGAAAAAATACATACTATAATCAAAGTTAGGGCTATGATTATTTTAGAAATATGTCTATTCATACTGCGTCAATGTCTCCTTTCCTTGGCCTGACAAAATAGTTTTTTATTTACATCAATACTGGCAAGGAGCACATCTTTTAAATTATCAATACCAAGTATTTTTAACTCATTCATCAGCCATTGATAATTAACTTTAGCTTCTTGCATATTAGATTCAATTATTTTACCATCTATTATTATATCTAGTGGCAAACCATCATTATTTATAGAAATTTGCATATCGGAAGGAGTAATAGGGCGTTTTTTTGCCTTTGGAATTACACTGAGTTGGCCATTTGTCTCTAGAATGGCGTATTCTACGTCAGCAATATTTGGAACATTATCAATCCTAAGCTGCTCTAAGAGGTCATTAATAGTGTATAGTTCCTTAATAAGGCTACTCTCAATGATTTTGCCTTTTTCTATCAATATTCTTGGCCGTCCACAAATAATTGCTCTAGCCTTTACACTTTTTAAGCTGATTAATGAAATAAGTAACTGAGCAAAAAGAAGTGTAATTATGGGGATTATGCCATTGACTAAAGGGATTCCGGTGTCCTGCATAGGAACTGCAGCCAATTCGGAAATCATTATCGCTATTGCAAGCTCAAAAGGTTGAAGCTGTCCTATTTGCCTTTTTCCCATGAGCCTCATAACAATCATGACAATTCCATAAAGAACTAGAGTCCTGAAAAAAATGACAAGCATTAGATCACCTCCAAAAACAATCGAATTATATCCTTATCTTATATAAGCTACAAATAAAGCAAAAAACAAAAATTCTTACAAGTAACTAAACAAAATCTGCATTAAAAAGTAGTTTTTGCTATGTAATTTATCCTTATACCTTTAACTTTTAGTAAGATTAGATTATTGCCCAAATGTGAGAAATAAATTCGGACAAACTGTAGACGAGCTATATTTATTATGATATACTTTTTTTAGTCAAATAAGTGTTTGAAAGTGCTTTTAAATTAGTCCCGTGAGGCTGGTAAAGCAAGCATTAGGTGTATAACTGACGTTATGCGAAATCTTTTGTATGCATGCTTCTTGCCCATTGGGTAGGAAGCTTTTTTAATGCAGTTTTTACTGCGTTTTAAAGTGCCACTAAGCTTAGCTTATTTAGTATAGCTTATGGAAGAGCGGAGGCATATTAACAATGCTTATTAAAAAACGTTAAGGGGGATTCACAAATGCAAGATCAAACAGTGAACGAAACGAGTAAAGCTCAAAGAAGAGTAATTCAAGTTGATGAGAAGGTTCCTTTCTTACAGGGATTACCACTAAGCTTTCAGCATCTTTTTGCCATGTTTGGAGCATCAGTTCTAGTTCCAGCATTGATCAACGGTGCAGCAGGTAAACAGGTTATTGACCCTTCACTTGTACTTCTGATGAATGGAATAGGAACTCTTATTTATTTGTTTCTATGTAAAGGTAAAGCACCAGCATTTTTGGGTTCAAGCTTTGCTTTTATAGCTCCAACAATTCTAATAGTAACAAAAACTGTAGATGTTCAGGCTAACTTCCAAAGGGCTTTAGGTGGATATATACTTGCAGGTCTTATTTTTGTAATTGTATCTTTGATAATTGGCAAAGTCGGTACAGGTTGGCTTGACATAGTACTTCCTCCTGCTGCTATGGGCCCTATAGTTGCACTTATTGGTTTGGAACTTTCTAGTACAGCTGCAAATATGGCAGGCTTATTGCCTAATGCAGATGGATTGTTTGATGGCAGGGCAATAGCAGTATCACTTTTCACACTGGCTATAGTTGTCGTAGGAACAGTTGCCTTTAGAGGATTTCTTGGTGTAATTCCTGTGCTCGTTGCAGTAGCGGCAGGATACGTTTTTGCAATAATCCTTGGTGTCGTAGATGTAACACCTATGGTAGAGAGAAGTATCTTTAATATTCCATTGTTTAAATTACCAATATTTGATTTTAATGCAATGCTGGTTATAGCACCTGCAGCGTTAGTTGTTATATCTGAACATATTGGTCATTTATTTGTAACAAGTAATATTATAGGAAGAGACCTAACTAAGGATCCTGGCCTACATAGGTCAATGCTTGGAGATGGCTTATCAACAATGCTTTCAGGCTTCAGTGGCTCTTGCCCAACAACAACCTACGGTGAAAATATGGGTGTTATGGCAATCACTAAGGTTTACAGCGTATGGGTAATTGGCGGAGCTGCGGTAATATCAATTATTATAGCCTTCTTTGGCAAAGTAGCAGGCTTTATTAACAGTATTCCTCAACCAGTAATGGGCGGTATATGCTTACTTCTCTTTGGTACAATCGCTGCTTCAGGTATAAGAATGATTGTTGAAGCTAGGATAGATTACTCAAAGTCTAAGAACCTGGTATTGACTGCCCTTGTATTTGTAATAGGTATCAGTGGTATTTCAATCAATATTGGGAATGTTCAGCTTAAAGGAATGGTACTTGCTACAATAGGAGGTATTATTATAAGCTTGTTTATGTATGTGATTGAAAAGCTAGGACTTAGTAATGATGAATAATAAGAACATTATATAAATATAACTTAATATTTTGAGCGGCATATAGTGACTTATATGCCGCTTTTTTTAATTTCCATAGTAGAGTAAAGATTCTTCACTGCATTCAGAATGACAATAAGAGTGTGAGCCTGAGTGTTAGTCAAGGATCTTATTCTATTGACATGCCAGTTGTTCCTCAATCGTAAAGACACATGAGCAAGTAAAAGGGTCAAACAGACATTTGTCCTCTTATTGTCATTCTGATTGCAGCTATAGCAAATACGTGTTTAGAATAATTTGTTAAGATGATATAAATCACTGCTTTTTTATAAGGGCAGAGTTATAATTTAAACATGATCGTAAGTGCTATAGAATTATTTATAAATTAGAATAAAGATAATTTTTAGATAGGTATGACTTCTTTATACAAATTGAAAAACAAAAGCTGTAAAATTTTATTATTATGGAGGATGAGATAATGGCAATTAGAAATATTATAAAGATTGAGGAAGAGAAGTGCAATGGCTGTGGACTTTGTGTTCCAAACTGCGTTGAAGGTGCAATTCAGATTATTGGGGGAAAGGCAAGACTTGTTAAGGATTCCTATTGTGACGGATTAGGAGCATGCCTTGGACACTGCCCAATGGACGCTCTTCATGTAATTGAAAGAGATGCAGATGAGTTTGACGAAGAGGGCGCTTTAGACTTTGCAAAAAAAATGGATGAAGCGAAGCAAAAGTCCCAGAACTCTAGGCTGAACCAGAGGCATCAAAAGGTTCATCAACATGGGGGTGGATGCCCAGGAAGCAGAATGATGAGTTTTGATAACAATGACGATACTGGGAATTCATCAGCGACAACTGTAGCTAATGGCGACGTAGAGATTAAGATAAAGTCACAGCTTAGGCAATGGCCTGTTCAGCTGAGCCTTGTTCCTGTAAATGCTCCTTATTTTGAAAATGCAGATTTATTAGTAACAGCAGATTGTGTACCTTTAGCTTATCCTAATTACCATCTTGATCTACTAAAGGGTAAGGCTGTGGTTATGGGCTGCCCAAAACTGGATGATATTCAAGAATATACAAATAAGCTTACGGATATAGTTAATTCAAATAACCTAAAGAGCATAACTATAGCATATATGGAGGTTCCATGTTGTGGTGGAATTGTAAGGGCTGTTGAAACTGCGGTAGCTAATTCTGGCAAAGATGTACCAGTTATTAAGCTTAGAATTGGAATCCGAGGAGATAGACAATAATATTAAAGTAAATGGGATACCTAATACTTGATTAAATATTAGGTATCCCATTTATATTTATTACTTTTTTACTTCCCTTTTCTTTATTATTAGTCTCTTTTTCTTAGGAGGTGGATTATATCCAACACCAGGCTTAATGGTAAGTAATAAGTCTACGATACCCTTTGAAATATTCGGGTCTCTAAAACGTTTCTGATTCTCTCGGATTTCATTTAGTTTTTCTCCATTATTTGCAATAAGACTTTCCATAGTGCCTTTTATTTCTTTTGGGGTATTGCAGATAACCCCTAGACCGTATTTCTCCATGTACCATGGATTCATTTCTTCCTGGCCTGGCAATGCGCCTGTAATTACTAGAGGAACATTGCAATATACGACTTCCAGCATTGTATTAGGGCTTCCCCTGGTAAATGCAATATCAGCTTTTATCATAAGATCTTGAATTTCGTCAACAAAACCATATATTTTTACGCGATTGCCATACTTCAGACCTAGAGTTTCTTCAAGTCTATTTTTTAGAATTTTATTTCTCCCTGCAACAATTGTAACTCTGGTGTTAAAATTATTTAATAGTATCTTTGCAATTCTGCTCATATTTCCAGAGCCTTCGCCCCCACTCATTATAAGACAGTTCATTACTCTGTCATTGTCAAAAGGTTTCTCTTCAGGAAGAAGGAGATCCTCACAGAATCTTTTACGGATTGGAAAACCAGTCATTTTTAGTTTGTCTTCAGGAATGCCAAATTCAAGGCACTTCTCCTTAGACTCTACAGTGGGACAAAAGGTATAGGTTGCTCTACTGTCTGCCCAAAGTGGGGTAATACTCACAAGGTCTGCGATTAGCGTGACAAAAGGTATATCTATATTATTATTTTCTAAAATATTTAGTATTGAACCATTAAAATTAGGGTGAACTGTTAGTATTAGATCCGGCCTTACTTCACTTAGGAGTTTTAAAAAGTTCTCTTTTACTGCAACTTCGGTTATTTCGCAAATAAGTTCAGGGTTTCTAAGGGAAATCTCATACACAAGTTTCCAAAGTTCTTTAGCATTTCTAGTCATTGGACCATAAAGCTTACCTATATTTAGAGACATATTTCCTTTTAACGTAAAACCGTCAACAACGGTTACTTTTACGTCATCATAAAGAGCAAACCTTTGCAAGAGAGAATCAGTTATACTCTTATGTCCGTGACCAGTAACATTTGAAGATATTATAAGTATGCTTTTTTCCATATTACCTCCATGATTTTAAAACATTTTGGCTAATTCCACCATGAAACATATTATAAGCTTTTTTCTTAAAGTTTAAAAGTAAATTATATATTAACTAGAAATATATGTCTGCCGAGAATAATAATCATTATTTTGACTAAAAATAGCTTCGTTATTCTGTTTTGAAGGGAAATATTTAAAAACTTGAAATGGTGGTTGTTATGAAGAAAATATCTTTAATAATTATATTATTTACTACTTTTACATTTTATCCAGTAATTAGCGTATTTGCCGATGATGTTGATGAGGGAAACTGTTACGTTGACATTCATCCAATTGTAAAGCAAACTAGCAAAATTGTTCAGCCAAATCTCAATGCTTTGGCTGCAGTGGTTATGGATATGAATAGTGAAAGGGTTCTTTATGAAAAGAATGCGAGGATTAGAAAGCCTATGGCTAGTACGACTAAGATAATGACAGCAATAGTAGCTATAGAAAATGCTGATCTTGAAGAAATTGTCACAGTGAGTAAACGTGCTGCGGAAGTATCTGGATCGGAAATACATTTAAAGATAGGAGAAAAGTTAAAGCTTAGAGATCTCTTATATGGACTAATGCTTAAGTCGGGAAATGATGCATCCATAGCTATTGCAGAACATGTCGGTGGCACTGTAGAAGATTTTTGTGAGATGATGAACAGGAAAGCACTTTCCATTGGTGCAGAAAATACTCATTTTACTTCGCCCCATGGACTAGACAAGTCTGAACATTATACAACTGCGTTTGAACTCGCAAGAATAACAGCTTATGCACTGAAAAACCCTATTTTCAATGAAATAGTTTCTACAAAAGAGGCATCTATTCCAAATAGAATATTATTTAATACAAATGAACTTCTTGGTGTTTACCCTGGTGTAGATGGCGTAAAAACAGGCTATACGGGCCAAGCTGGACGGTGCCTTGTTACCTCTGCCACAAGAAATCAAATGAGAATGATCACTGTTGTTTTAGGAAGTCCAACAAGAACAGCCAGGGCCCAAAGTAGTACAAATCTTTTAAATTATGCCTTTTCAAACTATAATTTAAGTTTTCTGGCTCTTAAAGGTGAGTCTATTGAAAATATAAATGTTGAAAAAGGAATTAATAGAAGTTTGACTGTGGCTGTTAAAGATGAGGTAAAGTTACCACTAAGAGAGGATGAGAGAAAGCTACTAGAAAGAAAAGTTGATCTTCCTAAGGAAGTTATGGCACCTGTAAAAAAGGGACAGGAGCTTGGCTCAGTAAAATGGGTGCTTAATGGACAGGAATTGGGTAGGAGCTCTTTGATTGCATCGGAAGACATCAGACGAAAAAATTACTACGATTATTTTAAAGAGTTATTAGGAGAAATGGGCAGATTAGCTAAATGAGTTTTATCCCGGTTGTAAATGTTTAGATTATAGGATATAATTTTTTTGGTGAAAAATATGAAAAACTTATTAGTATCAATGAATTCAAAATATATACACAGCTCCCTTGGCGCGTGGTATTTAAAAGCTTCTGCACTGGCAAAAAACATTGACGTAGAAGTGATGAATAGCACTATTAATGATTCCATTGAGCGTGTTCTAGCTAATATATATGTGAGAAGGCCTAATGTACTGGCCTTCTCATGTTATATTTGGAACATCCGAGAGGTACTTTGGCTATGTGAAAATATTAAAAAGCTTTTACCTGATATTGTGATTATATTAGGTGGGCCTGAAGTTTCCTATGATTCTTTGGAAATACTCAAAAATAATTCTGCTGTTGACTTTATTATAAAGGGAGAGGGAGAGATAATCTTTCCTGAACTTTTGAGGGCAATAGAAAATATGACTTCAAAAGAAAGTATCCCAGCTTTATGTTACAGAACTGGAGATGGATTTTATGAAAGCCCTTCTTTTGGAATTGTTCATGACCTGGACCTTATTCCTAGCCCGTATACTAGGGAAATGCTCACAGATAATCTTGGTAAGATTATTTACTTTGAGGCTTCTAGAGGTTGTCCTTTTAACTGTGACTACTGCTTATCATCTACCTTTGATGGAGTAAGATACTTTTCAATGTCCCGAGTAAAAAATGAGCTTGAATTGATAGTTGCCTTAGGGGCGAAACAAATTAAATTTGTGGACAGAACCTTCAATGCTAATAAGAAGTGGGCAATGGAAATACTGGAATTTATTCTTTTAAAGTTTAAAGATTTAAAGGATATAAATTTTCATTTTGAGGTTGCTGCAGACTTATTTGACGACGAAATGATTGAGCTCATACAAAAGTTTCCTGAAGGATTGGTGCAATTTGAGGTGGGTCTTCAGACTACAAATGAAGAAGTACTTGAAACTGTAAAAAGAAAAACGAATATTACAAAAGTGTTGAGATATCTCGAGATACTAATTCAGACTGGAAAAGTCAATGTCCATGCGGATTTAATAGCGGGGCTACCTAAAGAGGACTTAGTATCCTTTTCTAAATCATTTGAGGAACTTTATATGAGGAAACCTCATCAACTACAACTTGGTTTTCTGAAGCTTCTCCGCGGGTCGGGAATAAGAAGAGAATATCAAAAATATGGTTATGTTTTTAAGAGTACACCACCTTATGAGGTACTGTGTAATAATGCACTTACCTTTGATAATATACTTGAACTTAAGCTTGTTGAGGAAATGGTTGATAGACTCTATAACAGCAATCGATATAGGAAAAGTCTTAATTTCCTTATAAAATATTTTGGAAATGGGGCCTATGCCTTTTATAGAGATTTTGGAAGTTGGTATGAAGAAAAAGGACTTTTTAATAGGGGAGTATCTGCAAGGGAGTTATATTCACTTTTGTTGGAGTTTGGTGAAGCAAATTCGGCTGTTGACATTGAACTTTTAAATCAACTTTTGATTTTTGACTTTCTATCCATTGACAACACAGGGAATATTCCCCGTGAACTTAAATATGAGACTGATAAGTTATTTAGAGATAAATGCTTTGAATTCCTTAAAGATCCCCAAAACATTATTAGATTTTTACCTCATTTGCAATCTAAAAGCGCAAAAGAGATATATAGAAATGTATACTTTTTCAGATTTAACTATAGTTTAACTAACGAAGAAGATAGTTTTGTTAATACAGAAACTGTGTTATTATTTGATTATACTAGAAAAGACAGAGTTTCAGGGTTATATCTTACTTTTCTAATTATGTTTTGATTCGGGAGGTTTTTATGACAAAGATGAATACTAAAACAATTACCAGAACTGCGCTTATGTTAGCGTTAACCATAGTTTTTCAGGTTATAGGTAGATACATACCACTAGGCCCAAACAGTAATTTTATTGTTGGACCATTGGTGAACGCCTGCTTACTAATTACAGCAAGTCTAGTAGGCTTTTTCGGGGCTGCTTTTATTGCTATTGCTGCACCATTTGGAGCTATCCTAACAGGCGCAACAGTACCTCTCCCTTTTACTCCTTTTATAGCTCTTGGCAATCTGGTTCTAGTGATAATATTTTATCTGTTAATGAAAAAGAGCTCCATAGTTGGCATTATTGCTGGTTCAATTGTTAAATTCCTTACTCTGTACGCATCTATCTTAGTTTTTACCAATTTAGCTAAGATACCAGCTAAAAAGGCTTCAGTAATGATATTTACTTTCGGATGGCCTCAGTTGGTAACTGCATTAATAGGTGGAGCCATAGCTTTGGTTGTAACAAGGCTTGTAAAGGCCCAAGGAAACAATAATGGAATTTATCGAATATAAGGGAAAAATCGGGAAAATCTATACAAGATGAAGATTTGTTAGATAGTGGAAAATAGATTTTATTAAATCTAATAAAATGTTGATATTTTCTAATATTAGTGATATAATACTACTGTGCTAAAAGTATTAGTTTTTTCAGTGAGACAGAGAGTGGGTATTGCCCACTCTTTCGTGTTATTGTTCATTTTACTTAATTAATATTTAGCTTGATGATTATGTGCCGCGAGGCACAATTTTATTGCAGATTTTATTTGTCTCGTTATATTAAAATTTTGAATAGTAAGATAGTGTAATACAAACATTATAATAGATGCACCTACATATTACTGGAATTAATAGATAGCTGTTATATTTAAAGCCAAGTAGAATGTGAAATTCTCTTAAACAAGTTGTTTAAGTATTTGGAGTGGAGGATAAGATGAGTAAAAAACGTATTGATGAGCTTATTACTGAGATGGCTATGCCAATTACAGAAAAGCACGGTTATGAGCTTGTTGATGTTGAATTTATCAAGGAAGGTTCAAATTGGTATCTTAGAATTTATATAGACAAGCCAGAGGGTATTAGTCTGGATGATTGTCAGGCAGTTAGCCAGGATGTTAGCGCCGAGCTTGACAAAGCAGATCCAATTGAACAGGCTTATTTCCTTGAAGTTTCATCACCTGGACTGGACAGACCTCTTAAAAAAGACCACGATTTTGTGAAGTACGCTGGAGAACTCGTGGAGGTTAAAACATATAAAGCTATAGATGGTACGAAACTTTTTGAAGGTGAACTAGTTGGCTTGATAGATAACAAAATAGTTATTTTAGATAAAAGTGGAAAAAGATTAGAATATGAAAAAGATAAGGTTTCTTCTGTAAAACGTGTTATAAAGTTCTAGAAGAACTTAAGGAGGTTATTGAAATGAGTGCTGAATTGATTCTTGCTTTGGGCCAGTTGGAAAAGGAAAAGGGAATTAATAAAGATGTTCTGCTTGAGGCAATAGAGGCAGCTTTAATTTCCGCATATAAAAGAAACTTTGGCAGTTCCCAAAATGTTAAGGTCTTAATGGATAGAGAAACTGGTGATATTAGAGTATTCGCAGTAAAAAAGGTTGTTGAAAAAGTTGAAAACGCAATGCTCGAAATAAATATAGAAGAAGCTAAAAAGGTTAATAAAATAGTGGACTTTGATGATGTAGTCGATATTGAAGTTACACCAAGGACTTTTGGTAGAATTGCTGCCATGACTGCGAAACAGGTGGTCATGCAGAGGATAAAGGAAGCCGAGAGAGGAATCATCTTCGACGAATTTACAAACAAGGAAAGTGACATCGTTACTGGTATTGTTCAAAGGGTAGAAAGAAAGAATGTTGTTGTAGATTTGGGAAGGACCGAAGCTGTTATTCCGCCTACTGAGCAGACTCCAAATGAGGAATACAACTTTAATGAAAGAATTAAGGCTTATGTCATAGAAGTAAAGAAGACTACAAAAGGTCCTCAAGTTATTCTTTCGAGGACACATCCAGGCTTGATAAAAAGGTTGTTCGAGCTTGAGGTTCCTGAAATACATGATGGTACAGTTGAAATAAAAAGTATTTCGAGAGAAGCTGGGTCGAGAACGAAAATTGCAGTTTTCTCTAAAGTTGATAATGTAGATCCTGTTGGTGCCTGCGTAGGGCAAAAAGGAGCTAGAGTGCAAGCTGTTGTTGATGAGCTTAGAGGAGAAAAAATAGATATAATAAAATGGAGTTCAGACCATGCTGATTATATTTCAAGCAGTCTTAGCCCTGCAAAGGTTATCAGAGTTGATATCAATGAGGGAGAAAAGAGCGCAAGAGTTATAGTCCCAGATTTCCAGCTTTCTCTTGCGATAGGCAAGGAAGGACAAAATGCTAGACTTGCTGCGAGACTTACAGGTTGGAAGATAGATATAAAAAGTGAGTCACAACTTAGAGCTACCATTGAAAAGGAACTTTTGAATTACGACAGCTCAAAAGCAGAAGTTTATGATGAAAACTACGATGAGAACAATGATGAAGACTACGAAGAAAACAATGATGAATCTGAAGTAGAAGAATAGTTTAAGGATTATAAAAGGTGGTGGTTTTTTGAAACAAAAAAAAATACCGCTTCGTATGTGCCTAGGATGTCAGGTGATGAAGCCTAAGAAGGAACTCATAAGAATTGTTAAGAACAAAGAAAATGAGATTTCAGTTGATTTTACTGGTAGAAAGCCTGGAAGAGGTGCATATATCTGCAAAAGTACGGAATGCCTATCTAAGGCTGTAAAGGCTAAAAGATTGGAACGCGCTTTTGAAACAACTATTAGTGAAGATATCTATGGAACTCTTAAAGAACAATTGGAGGAGAATAATGGCGGCTGAGAAAATATATTCATTCGTTGGGCTTGCAAAAAAGGCGGGCAAGGTTTCCTCAGGAGAGGACACCTGTGAGAGGCTTATTAAGACTCAAAAGGCATGTTTGACAGTCGTTGCACAGGATGCTTCTCCAAACACTGTAAAGAAATTTACTGACAAGTGTAGTACAAGAGATGTTCCGTTAAAAATATTTGGTAAGAAGGAACTATTGGGTAGGTTTACTGGAAAGGAGATAAGGGCTGTATTGGTTATTACGGATAAAGGATTTGCCAAAAGGATCATTGAAATGATTGAGGAATATAATATTTCGGGGGGTGATATAAATGGATAAGGTCAGAATATATGAACTTGCTAAAGAGTTAAATGTTTCAAGTAAAAGACTGATGGAAAAGCTTGGCGAGATTGATATTAATGTTAAGAATCATATGAGCTATCTTGAAGAAAATGAGCTTAGCTCATTATATAAGCACATAGGAGTTGTTAAGCAGGAAGCTCAAAAAGAAGCTGCTAAGCCAGCTACACAGCCTCAGCATATGAAACCAGAAGCTAAAAAAGATACAAAGAACGCTCCCAGAATTATTAGAACCACTGAGATAATAATAGATTCTGATAATAATGCAACAGAAAATGTGGTGCAGGGCAAAAACGATACACATAAGACGGATTTCCAAAATGGATCGACTCCTAATAAACAGCCTAGAAAGCAAGATTATGTCAAGGTAACCAACTCAAGTTCAGGACTTATGTCTGGCATGGTGCGAGATGTAAGGCTTGATAAAAAGAAGCAATCCACAATAATTGAAGATAATGTTGTTGCTAACGAAGATAATTCTGTATCTAAGAAGGGAACTAGCGAAATAAAAGCTATAAATGTGAACAATATGAATAATGCGGATAATAATGCTGTCACAGCTGCTAATGAAGCTAAGAGCACAGTTGAGAAGAGTTCGAATGATGAAATAAAAAAGGACGCTCCAAGAACCAACGAAAATAAAGACGACGGCAATGCTATTACTGGCAAATCGAAAGAACAAGGGGAGTCATCTGTACCAACTGATGATGGTAAACCACATGCTGACATGCCCCAGGGTGACAGACCATATGGCAATAGGCCACAAGGCGATAGACCATATGGCAATAGGCCACAAGGTGATAGACCATATGGCAATAGGCCACAAGGTGACAGACCACAAGGTGACAGACCACAGGGTGATAGACCATTTAACAATAGACCGTATGGAGACAGACCACAGGGTGACAGGCCACAAGGTGATAGACCATATAACAATAGACCACAAGGTGACAGACCACAGGGTGACAGGCCACAAGGTGATAGACCATTTAACAATAGACCATATGGAGACAGACCACAGGGTGACAGGCCACAAGGTGATAGACCATATAACAATA
>Ga0123336_10000417_pt1 | contig 43304 bp, 27 predicted proteins | sample SSSSmetaG_FD_96466 | JGI IMG/M metagenome (GOLD analysis project Ga0123336, IMG submission 96466) | Glacier valley bacterial and archeal communities from Borup Fiord, Nunavut, Canada, to study Microbial Dark Matter (Phase II) - ​SSSS metaG | ecosystem: Environmental > Aquatic > Freshwater > Ice...
CGCGCACTCGGCGTGAGAAATGCGCCGACCGTGTTCAATGCTGCGCGGCTGAATGTGTTTTTTTGGGACGGTCGCGCCGACTCGCTGTGGTCGCAGCCGCTGTTTGCCATCGAAAATCCGGTAGAGATGGGCAGCTCACGGCTCGAGCTGGCGCATTTCGTCGACGGCAACGCCGAGCTGAAGAGCGCATACGAGACCGTGTTCGGCCCGATGCCATCGGTCTCGGCGTGGCCAGCGACGGGAAAGCCAGGCGAGCCAGCCTTCGACGGCTTGAGCGTCGACACGCAGACCGCGGTGAACCGGGTGGCTGCGAACATCGGCAAGGCCTTCGAGGCGTATCTGCGCAAGAACACCAGTGGGCCCGGCGCGCTCGACGCGTTCCTCCTCGGTGATGACACGCTCAACGCGGTCGCCCAGCGCGGGCTACAGGTCTTTTTGGCGCAGAAATGCAACAGCTGCCATGCCGGACCGATGCTCACCGACGAGAAATTTCACGTGGTCGGGTTTCCGGTGTCGCCAAACAGCGCGCCTGATCGAGGCCGGGCTGGAGGCGTTCCCATCCTGGCGGCGAATCCTTTCAACCTGGCCGGCCCCTATGCCGATGGGCCTGTCACCCATCCGATCGAGGCTGGCCCGGCTGATGAAGGCGCGTTCCGAACCCCGTCGCTGCGCAATGTGGCCCGCACGGCCCCCTACGGTCACGACGGCGCCCTCGGCACCCTGCGCGACGTCTTCTCAGTCCATGCACCAGGCGTCAACAGCGACGATCAGACCGCACTCGTCGCCTTCATGCAGTCGCTCAACGGCGACTACCCTGCTCCGCCGTGGAACGACTGGCCATCACATCAATGAGCCTTGCGTGGCCGCGGAATATGCAGGGCGTCGAGGCGCGCCGCGAGCGTGTTGCGGGCCATACCCAACATCTGGGCGGCTTTTTTCTGATTGCCGGCGCAGGCGTCGAGGGCTTCCAAGATCCGCTGCCGCTCGGGATCGGACGGCATGGCCGGCCCAGGCTCGACGGTGGCGGCGCCAAAGTGCTCAGGCCGGATGGGCTGGCCTTCGCACAACAGCACCGCGCGTTCGACCACGTTCTTGAGCTCGCGGATGTTGCCCGGCCACGACTGACGGCGCAGATGACGGAGCGCAGCGTCGGTGAAGGTGACCGATCCGACCTTACCGGACCGTCGCTGCGCCTGCCTGGCCAGCTCCTCGGCGAGCGCCGCCAGCTCGTCGAGCCGTTCGCGTAGTGGCGGGATCGTGAAGGAAATGCCGTTGAGCCGAAAGTACAGGTCGCGGCGAAACCGATCGGCGGCCATCTCCACCGTCAGATCGCGATTGGTGGCGGCGATGAAGCGCACATCGATCTTGGCCGGTGTGACGCCACCCACCGGCAGCACCTCGCCACTCTCGAGAACACGCAGCAGCTTCACTTGCTGGCGCGGTGGCAGCTCGCCGATCTCGTCGAGAAATACGGTGCCGCCATGCGCCGCACGCAACAGCCCCGGCTTGGCACTGTCGGCACCGGTGAACGCGCCTTTGAGATGTCCAAACAGCTCCGAGTCCACCAGCGTCTCCGACAGCGCCCCGCAGTTGATGCGCAACATCGGCCCGGAAGCCCGCAGGGACCGCCGGTGAATCGTCTCGGCCATGAGCTCTTTGCCGACGCCGGTCTCGCCGAGAATGAGCACGCTGAGCTCACCAGGCGCGATGCGGTCGACGAGACGGCCAAGCGCCTTCATCGCCGATTCGCCCTCGACAGCGGTCAGCTCGCCGCGGATGACCAAGGAAATGGCGCCGAGATCGATGACCTGATCGGTGCCGATCTCCAGCGACTCGCCCGGCGCGAGGCGGCGACCGCCGACCCGGGTGCCGTTGGAGCTGCCCAGATCTTGCAGATGCAGCGACTTGCCGACGACGATGGCGGCGTGCTGGCGCGAGATCGACGCGTGGTCGACCCGGATCTGCGCATCACGCGAGCGGCCGATGATGACCTCGCCGCTCGACGGTAGATCGAACGACTGCATCACGCCGTCGACGAGGACCTGCGCGTGGAGGGTGCGGGCCACGGCGGGGTCCAAGCGAAGACCCTGCGTCGACGGCTCGTTATCGTACCGGATGGTCACGTGACTCTCGAAGATGCTAGCACAGCGACGGGGGCTCGCATAAGATCGCGGGGTGAAGGCGCTGGTTTATCTGACGTACGTGCTGGCCGCGTTGTGGGTGGCTACGCCCAAGGTATATGCCGACGGAGCGCCACCGACGAGCGACCTCGAGCGGGCGCGGGCCCACTACGAGGCGGGCCGCGCGCTCTATGGTCTCGGCAACTTCGACGACGCGCTGCGCGAGTTCACCTCCGGCTATCAGCTCTCGCACAAGCCGCTGTTTCTGCTCAACCTCGGGCAGGCGTATCGCAAGCTCAACAAGCTGGAAAAGGCCCGCGACACGTACGAGAAATTTCTGCGCGAAGCCGCGCCCGACGACGGTTATCGCGCCGAGGCCCAGCGCCTGCTGGCCGATGTGAGGCAACAACTGTTGGTGCAGCCGGTCCCGCCGCCGCCGATACTGGTGATGCCCGCGGTAGTGACGCCGACGGTGGTCGCGGTGCACAAGCCCAACCGGCGCCTCTGGTGGATCTTGCCGGCCACGGTGGTCGTCGGGGTGGGCCTGGGCGTCGGGCTCTACTTCGGCCTGCGCCCGCAGCTCGACTGCGGCTCGGTGGGCCTCGGCTGCGTGGCCCGCAACGGGCCGTGACGGGGCGCGTTCGACTCGGTACGCGCCTCGGCAAGGGTGGGATGGCCGAGGTCTGGCGCGCCACCGTCGACGGACACGCCGGCGAGGTGGTGGTGCGACGCGTGCTGCGTCATCTGGCCGGCGATGCGCGCCTGCAGCGTATGTTGCTCGACGAAGCGCGGCTGTTACAGCGTTTTCGACACGACCACATCGTCCGTCTGCTCGAGATAGCCGGCGAGCCCGACGATCCACTCCTCGTCATGGAGCTCGTCGACGGGCGCTCGGTCTACGAGACGATCCGCACCGCGGGCGCGTTCGAGCCCGTGCTGGCCGTGTCGGTGATGGCGAGCATCAGCCGCGCGCTCGGCTACGTTCACGCGCTCAGCGACGACAACCAGCCCTTGCGACTCGTCCATCGCGACGTCAGCCCCTCGAATATTTTGATCGGCTTCGATGGTGTCGCCAAGCTGATCGACTTTGGGGTGGCGCGCGAAGAGTCCAACGTCACCCGGGTGCGCACCGAGTCGGGCGTCCTCCGCGGCAAGCTGGCCATCGCCGCGCCGGAGCAGCTCTCACGGCAGGTGGTCGATCATCGCGCCGATCTGTTTGCCGCCGGCGTCGTGCTCCACGAAATGCTCACCGGCCAACGTCTCTTCGCCGGCAAGACCGACGCCGAGACCATCGATCGCATCCAGACCGGTGTGATCCATCCACCGTCGCTGCGCAACCCTCGGGTGCCGCCCGAGCTCGATCGGATCACGCTGCGCGCGCTCGCGCGAGATCCTGCCCTGCGTTACCAGAGTGGCGAGGCGCTGGCCGCCGAGCTCGAAGCGTTGCTCGATGGAAACGAGCGGGCGCGGCTGGCCGCGTTCATGTCCCGCGCCTTCTTGTCCGAGCCGACCTCGGCGACCTCGGCCGGGGCGCGCCCGAAGCGACGTCTCGTGGCGTTGTCGATCGGGGTCGTGCTCGTCGCTGCTGCAGCGACGGTGGGTATCATGATGTGGCTGCAGCGCCCCATGCAACGGGCCATCCCGGCAGCAGCCCCGACTGCCGTGCCCGAGACACCCCGCCTCGTGGCGCCATCCCCGTCGCCGCCGCCACCGACCTCGTCGCTGCCGCGGCCGACCAGTCCACCCGTCAAACATCCGCCCAAGCGCTCCCGCACGCAGACGAGCCACGACGAGAACGACCCGCTGGAAGCCGCCGGCGTCCACGATCCGTTCAAGAACTGAGGCTCTCGCAAATGAGCGTCTCCAGGCGCGCAGCCTCGGCAAAACGCGGCGCATTGCGTCGTCTGAACAGCCGATAGCACACCTCACCCAGCTCGGTCAGAGGCCGCGCGACGACGCCGCGGGGGAGCTCACAGATGCCATTGACCACCGCCACACCGAGGCCAAGCTGGACGAACTTCAGCATCAACGGCCAGCCGTCAGCCTCGAGCACACTGTGCGGCGCGCCTCCACCCTGCACCAGCGCGCGGTGGAGCTGACCGTCTGGCGTCAGGATGAGTCGCTGGCCACGCAGGCTCGAAAGTCGCAACCGTCGCTGTCGCGCCAATGGATGGCGGGCCGGCATGGCCAGACACAACGGCGTCGATATCAGATCGATGGCCTCGACGCCGGGCGGCACCAGATCCATCACGCCGACCGCCAGATCGGCCTCGCCCGACGCCAACGCCTCGAGACTGTCGCGTGCACCCAGCGTGAGCAGATCGAGCTCCGCCTCGCGGGCAAACGCGGCAATCGCCGGCCCGAGCAGATACAAATACGAGCCCTCGCCCGCCGCCAGCGTGACCCGCCGGCGTGCGGTCTTCCCATCGAGCTCGGCGGCAAATGCGCGAAATCGCCCCTCCAGCTCGCGGGCAAACGCCAACAGCTTGGTGCCCGCCGGTGTCAGCACCAGACTGCGCCCTTTGCGCTGGTAGAGCTCGGCGCCCACGGTTTCGCCCAATCGCTGGATGCGCTCGAAGAAGGCCGGCTGCGACAGGCGCGTTTGTCGCGCCGCGCGGGTGAAGTTGAGTGTGCCGGCGAGTTTACCGTCGCTGGCAGCCGGGCGTGGCGAACGTTGTCGGTGATTGCCGGCCAGGAGCGCCGTCACGGCGAGTGGATCGGCGCTCTCCTCGCAAGGCGTGGGTGGCGCCATCCACGCGTGAAGATCGGTACTGGCGACGGACGCTGCCCGGCATTCGAGATCTGGCCACGGGCGCCGCGGTGGGTGCCCACGCCGAGCTGATGCGCCTCGAGCGGATCGAAGCCTCAGCACCGCGGCGGCACTGGCAGCGACGCGCGAGGCACATCGACTCGGCCAGGAGGCACTCGGGCTCGCCCCTGACAAAAGAAAAGGCCCCACGACAGCACGTCGTGAGGCCTCGCGTTGCTGCTGAGAAACTAGTAGTCGATGGTGTTGGTCGACGGGAACTGACGCGACGAACCCCAGATGATGCGGATGGCGCCTCCGCCGCCCGAGCCGCCAGCGCCTTGCGCTTTTTCGGCGCTGAAGCTGCCGACAGGACCTGCGCCGCCACCGCCGCCATAGGCGCCGCCGTAGCCGCCATACACCGTGTTACTCGCAGTGCCGCTCTGGCCGCCAGAGCCGCCAGCGCCAGGCGTGTTTTGCCCGGAGCCGAGCTGCGCATCGCCGCCGTTCTGGGTGTAGCCGCCGGCGCCGCCACCGCAGCCGTCGACGGTGCTCTGGGCGCCGCCGCCGCCGACCGTGCCGCCGAGGAGACCCACGCCGCCGCCGCCTGCACCGCTCGGCGTCTGGCCGGTGTAGTTCACCGACAGACCGCCTTGGCCACCGCCACTCACCGACGTGCCGCCGAACTGGGCGCGCTGGTTGTACTTGGCCTTGCCACCGCCGCCCTGCGCGAAGAGCGTGGTCGAGGTCATGAACCACGACTGCTCACCGGGCTGGCCCTGATACGATCCGGCATCGGTCTCGTTGTTGCCGGGGCCGCCGGTGGTGGCGACACGGCCGTTCCAGCCGCCCGAGCCGCCGCGACCGACATACATCGCGTAAGTCGTGCCCGGAACCACGGTGATGTTGTTGCCGTAGGCTAGGGCGCCGCCGCCGCCGCCTGGAAAGTAGTCGCCAGTGCCGCCGCCGCCGCCACCGACGGTGACGACCGACACCGATGTCACGCCAGCGGGAGCAGTCCAGGTGAAGCTACCAGGCGTGGTGAAGGCCGCCTGACTGCCCGGGATGCATACGCCACCGCTGCAAAAGAGCCCCGTACCGCAGACATTGCCGCAGGCGCCGCAGTTGTTGCTGTCAGTCTGCGCGTTGATGCAGGAGAGGGTCGCCGAGCCACACGTCGTGAGACCAGCGCCACACGTGATGGCGCAGGTACCCGCCGAGCAGACTTTCCCCGTGCCGCAGGCATTGCCGCAGGCGTTGCAGTTCTGGGGATCGGACTGCAGATCGGTGCAAATCGCCGTCGCTGCGCAGAAGGTCTGGCCGCTGCCGCAGCTCGACTGGCAGGTGCCGCTGATGCAGGTTTTGGCCGTGCCGCAGACGGTGCCGCACGCGCCGCAGTTGGCGTTGTCGCTCTGCTCGTTGGCGCAGTAGGTGGCGCCGAGCGAGTCGGTGCAGCTAGAGAGCGAGCCGCAGGTGACGGCGCAGGCGCCGCCCGAGCAGACCTGGCCCGACGGACAGACAGTGCCGCAGCCGCCGCAGTTGGCGTTGTCGGTCTTGGAGTTGGCGCAGTACTTGGCGCCGACTCCGTCGGTGCAGATGTCGAGCGAACCGCAAGTCAGGCCACACGTCTTGCCGGCGCACACCTGGCCCGACGGGCATGCCGTGCCGCAAGCGCCGCAGTTGCCGTTGTCGGTGGCGAAGTTGGCGCAGTATTCGGACGCGCTGCCCGCGGCCGCGCAGAAGGTCATGCCGCTGCCGCACGTCGTCTTGCATTGACCACTGACGCAGGCCGAGCCGCTCGCGCACTGGGTGCCGCAAGCGCCGCAGTTGCCGTTGTCGGTCTGGAAGCTGGCGCAGTAAGGCGAAGCCAGGGCCACCTGTGGGCAAGCGTCGAGACCGCTACCGCATGTAATGAGGCATTGGCCGCCGCGACACGATTCTCCGTCGCTGCAGGCTTTGCCACAGGCGCCGCAATTGGCGTTGTCGGTCTGGAAGTTGGCGCAGTATTTGGAGCCGAGTCCGTCGGTGCAGGTATCGAGCGGACCGCAAGTCAGGCCACACGTCTTGCCGGCGCATACCTGGCCCGACGGGCATGCCGTGCCACAAGCGCCGCAGTTGCCGTTGTCGGTGGTGAAGTTGGCGCAATAGTCGGGCGAGCTGCCCTGTGCCGCGCAGAACGCGAGGCCGGCGCCACAGGTGGTCTGACAGACACTGGCGACGCAAGCCGCACCGTCGCCGCATTGATTTCCGCAGGCGCCGCAGTTGCTGTTATCGGTGACGAAGTTGGCGCAGTAGGCCGCGGCACCTCCCGTCGCTGGGCAGGTGACGAGCCCGAGCTGGCAGGTGAGCACGCACTTGCTGGCCTGGCAGGCTTCGCCGGCACTGCAGTGCGTACCGCAGCCGCCACAGTTGGCGTTGTCGCTGTCGAGGTTGGCGCAGTAGATCGCCGTGCCGCCGTCGGTGCCGGAGCTGGCGTCACAGGTGGCGAGACCAGCGGCGCAGCTCACCGCGCACACGCCCGTCGAGCAGACCTGGCCAGCGTCGCACTTTTTGCCGCAGGCGCCGCAGTTGTCGAGGTCGGTGTCGGTCGCGGTACACTGACCCGGATCCCCGCAAACGGTCTGGCTCGTCGCGCAGGTCAAGGTGCACACGCCGGATTTGCAGGCTTCGCCCGACGCGCACGCGTTGCCGCAGCTGCCGCAGTTGTCGTTGTCGCTGTTGCCGTTGGCGCAGTATTTGGCGCTGCTGCCGTCGCAGGTCAACAGCGACGTGGCGCAGCTCACCGCGCAGGCGCCGTTGGAGCACACCTGTCCGGCGCCACACGCCGTGCCGCACTGGCCACAGTTGGCGTTGTCGGTGGCGACCGTCGCACATTGGCCGTTGCACACGGCCTGGCCGGCGGGACAGCTGGTGCCGCACTTGCCGGCGACGCAGGCCTCGGTCGCGCCGCACACCGTCCCACACCCGCCGCAGTTGTCATGCGCGGCAGCGACGGCAGTGCAGGTGGAGTGACACAACACCTCGCCGCGTGCGCACGACGCCGAGACAAAAGAATCCGGGTCGGTAGCCAGGTCCACGCTCACAGCACCGTCGGACGGGACCGTGAGGTTGGTACATCCGGCTGCGAGGACAACGACAAAGGCACACGCGAGCTTCATGGGCGGGATCTCCTAGCCGCAGGCAAGCCCGCCGCGGCGCCCATTCGAATCGCGCACAATGCAAATACCTTTAATGCATCGGCTCCGAGACATCCGACGCTCCGCGTGGGCATGGGCCACGCGACGCTACGGACGGCTAGAAATTCCTGAAGCTGCCGTCGGAGAGGCCGAGCTGGATGGAGGCCACACGGTCGGGCTCGATCTTGTGGTCGCGTCCGGCTAACGGGACGGCGCCTTCTTCGGTGAGGACGACCTCGCCGGCACTGACCTTGCTGAGGTAACCGACGACGCTGGTCTCGTCGCTGAAGCGGACGGTGATCTCGGTGACCTGCTCTTTGTTGTGGAGCGCGAACTTGATCGCCTCGGTGAGGAGCGCAGCGTCCATGGGGCGAGCTTAGCACTTCGTCAATAGGCACGCAGCGTCGCCACGCCATGTCTTCCACGACGGGCAGCGACGCCGGCCAGGATGGCAAGTGTGACCGACACCGACAGGGCGGCCACGCCGGCGCCAAAGGCCGTCCAGTCGGGGCGCGGCAACGGCATCCCCATCTTGTCGTTGCCCGGCGAGAAGGCGGTACCGACGAGGATGCTGCCGATGAGCCCGAGTACCGTCGCGGGAATGGGAAACATGATGCGGCCCAGGCTCCAACCACGCGGCGGCGCATACAGCGCCACACCCGCACCACGCTCGGGCACGGCCAGCTCGACGGTGTGCAGGTCGATGCCGACGCCGTCTGCCTCGAGTGGTTGAAAGCCTGGCTCGAGATACAGACGGCACGGCGTCATACACAGCGCGCGATACGACGGATGCGGCACGCCGCGAACGGGTACTGTGGGGCCGTCGCGACGGCCGATCCGCATGGGCGCCACCGACGTGAGATCGACCGGCACACGGCCGATCCCTGGGCGGGCTTCGGGATGACCGAAGACCAACAGAAACGACGGGCCGCTCAGGTCGGCGATGTCGGCCCAAGGCACCTCGCGGACATCGGCGCCAACGCTGAGACGCAACGAACGCTGTGGGACGATCTCGAGGACGGTGCCGGCCAGCACGGTGCCGTCGTGCAACGTGACGAGGTCCCGTCCGTCCTCGGCGACGGCCGCTGACGTCCAAAACAAGACCAGCGCAAATAGGAGCTGTTTGGTCATCTGTTGGCTTCCTCCACACTCACCATGCGCCGCAGAGGTGCCGGCGGAGATGAAGCTCCCGTGAGAAGCCGAGGTGGCCACTCGACGAGCCGCTGTCCTCAACAACGACAGATCCGGCCCGCCAACATTGAATTAATTCAGATAGTTACCTCCGGCATACCCTTTGCTCAAGGTGCGGGCATGCGACCCTACGCGCTGTTCGTCTCGGCTCTCCTCATCGGCTGCTCCCCCGAAAAACTCCCCGACGCCGGCCCGGAATTCGCCGACGACGGCACGACGGTGACCGATGGCAAGGCCGACAGCGCGACCCGCCCGGTCTCCGTCGACACGCTAGCCATCGGCGCCAACGCCACGGCACGCTTCGACGCCAGCTCGCACTATCGCGCCTACATCTTCACCGGTCGCCGCGGCCAGCAAGTGTCCCTCTTCGTCGACGGCGCGAGCCACCTCGACACCGTGGTCTATCTCTACAACACCAAGAGCGGTAAGCCGAGCGGCCGCTCGCTCGCTTACAACGACGACACCACAGCGACGGGCTGGACCACCAACTCGCTCAGCTCGAGCCTCCAGTACAGCGTTCCCGCCGACGGCAGCTACGCGCTCGTCGCCTCTACCTACGGCCACAAAGCCGTGGGCAAAGCGACGGTCCACATCGAGACGCCCAACACCAGCCTCACCGATGCGCAGCTGCTCGCCGCCGCCAAGGCTTACGCGTGGGTCGGCCCGCTCGCCGACGATCACATCCGCAAGTTCTTTGACAGCGAGACCGCCGCTTATGCCTGGTGGTCCGCGACCAAGCCGACCGAGAGCCTCGAGTGGCTGGCCTACGACGGCGACGCAGAGCACTATGTCTCCGGCATCAACGATCTGTGGGCCCAGCGCTTCGAGATCGACCGCACCACCGGCGTCGTCACGCTGACCGGCGAACACTAGACCGTTGAATCGCGCTGCATTGATTGTCGCGGTCTTGGCCGGTTGTGGTGGCCCAACCGTGTTTCGCGTGACCGATCCTTCGTATCAGCCGGTGCGTTTGCCGCTGGCACCGACGGTGTATTGGGACCAGGCGCCGTCGCAGGCTTATCGCGCGGTGGGCCTCCTCTCTATCACCGTCGCTGATGGCACTCCACGCGAGCAGATCAACGCCGAGATCGTCAAGAAAGCACAAGACGTCGGCTGCGATGTGCTGGTGTCGACCACGGCACGCAAGGCTGCGCGCGCCGACGGTTTTCGACTGGTGCACGACGACGGCGGCAGTGGCCATGAGCGGCCGACAGTCGAGAACGAACGGCCACAAAAGACGTTCGAGCTCGTCTGCGGAAAATGGTCTGCGCCATCAAGCGGCGGCATCTGAGTTACGACGGCGGGGTCGCCTGCAGCACAGGTGTAGTCGGCGTGCTCGGGGCGGAGAACTGGCGATTCCATTTGCGGTAAAGGCCAATCGGACCGTCGGCTTCCGACAGGACCGGGCGGTCCAGATAGATCTTCCGCTCCCAGATGCAGATGTCGTCTTCGACGTCGCGCACGAGGTCGGCCCACATCGCCGTGAAGGCGAACTTGGCCATGTTGTCGTCGATGCCTTTGTTCACCGTGAAGGTGAAGCGCAGGTCGACGGTCTCTTCGTCGATCGGGGTCTGCGTCGAGACCAACAGGCCCTCGAACATGGCCAAGATGCGTTGAGTCAGGACGCCGAGACCGGTGTGCGTGCCTTCGACCACGCCGTCAAAGACGGTGCCGGGCATGCCGAGACGGGTCATGTCGGCCTTGAACTCGTGCCGGATCTCGAGGACGTGGCCGACGGGCTTGGCGCTGGATCTGACGTCCATGAGGCCGTGTACGAAGAGTAGGTGTGCGCGGTCGCAGTTGTTTTCGTTGGTCTCGAAGACGTGGGTCTTGACGGTCCAGCGCTTGTGCTCGACGGGGAGCCAGCCTGGCGAGACAACCTCGGGCAGCGGCGGCGGCTCCCAGGCGGGGGGCGCCGCATCGGTGTCGTACCAGGCGAAGATCATGCCGGCGTGCTCGCGTAGCGGCCAAGCGCGGGCCACGGCCTTGGGCGGAATGCGCGTCGCATTGGGGACTTCGAGGCAACGCCCGTCGCTGTCGAAGCGCCAGCCGTGGAACGGACACTGCAGCGCGCCGTCGCACACCTTGCCGCCGTGGCCCATGTGCGCACCGAGATGCGGGCAGTGGGCATCGAGCATGGCGGCCTCGCCGTTCTCTTTGCGGAAGAGCACCAGCTCACGGCCGAAATAGTGCAGCGGTAGCACCTGACCGACGGCGAGATCCGTGGAGGCGGAGACGACATACCAGCTACGTGGATAGCCTTGAAACGGAAAACGGCGGATGTGCGTCATGGCCTGGCAGCGTAGCCGAGGTGTCAGAGATAGGGAATGGTGCTGCGGATGACGCTGGCGCCTGCGAGTTTTGCCGCACGTTCGGCCTGGATGGCGGTGACCCGATCGTGGAGGCGTAGGCCGAAACGATGCAGGACCTCGACGGCAAGGCCGCCGATTTCTTGATATTCGAAGGTGACTTGAAAGCGGCAGGTTTGCGGCGAGAGCGGACGGATCTCGAAGGTGCTGGTGCCCGCCATCGGCGTGCCGCTCAGGTAATGGTAGACGACGCGACATGGGCTCGATTCGACGACTTCGGCGTAGTCGGAAAGGAGCGCGTCTTCGAGCCAGGCGCCGAGGCGGGTGTGGCCCAGCACGCTGAGCCACGGATGGCCCAGCCGATGTAGACGAATGCAGCCGTGAAAGCGCTCACCGACGATAAAGTCGACTCCATCTTCCTTGCGCTTGATATCGATAGCGCCGAGCTCGACGTTGGGGCCCCGCAAGACCGTGCGGAGGGCTGCGGCAAAGGCATCGGCATCGGTGTCGATGTCGAGCGCGTGCATCGTGCGCTTGATGGCCATTGGCGCAGTTGGATCGAGCGTGAGCGGCGTGCGGAGGCGCAGCTTGGCCTCGGCGCGCGGTGACAGGGTGGCCATCAACGTGCTGCCCGTGCTGGGCTGCGGGTGCTGCGCAGCCGACCGAGCATGTTATCGAGCGCCTGATGCGGCAGCGACAGACTCCGTGCAGTGGAGACCGCATGCTCGAGGCCGGCCAAGGTTTGGTCGCCGACTTTGGTGTAATGGCGGGCGAGATATGGCTCGAGTGAGAACGGCAACAGATGCGGTGCGACGCCCAATAGTAGACGCGTCATCCACGGGCGCAGCAGCGATAGGGCCACAGGCGGTTGTGCATTTCGCGTCTTGGCAGCGACGGTGACGGCCTCGGCGATGGCCAGGTGGGCGTCGGCCAATAGCGCGGTGTCCGTACGCAACTGAGCGATCCGAAACTCTGCGCATTCGAGCGCGACCACCAGAAGGTCGAGGACAGCGCCGCCAAACGCCAGCGACCGCAGCACGTCCGGATGCATCTTTGACGGTAGCCCTCCGTGGCTGAATGTTTTGGTCAGCGTTGCGACACGCGCTTTGGGACCGCTCAACGGCAAGACAGTGAACGGCGGGCGATAGTAGGCCGTCCCCGGACGCGCAAGCTGCTCATGCAGATCCTGGGTGTCATAGCTCATGAATCCGAACATGCCCCACACCGTGCGCTCAGGACCAAAATGACTGGCGACCAGATCGCGGTCGTCGAGACCGGGTTGGATGCCGAGCACGGTCGCCTCACCGACGGCAAGCTCGGAAAGCCAGTTGCCGCGCCTCAGTGCCGTCGACGACACCGCAAGCACGATGAGGTCCCAAGTGCCCTTCGTCGACGTCGTGATCTGCGGCCTCGGGATCTCGATGGGCCGGTTGCGCCCGTCGGTGGCATGGAGCGGATAGAGCACGAAGCCGTCACGTAAGGCCTCGACCTGCGACGGCTTCACCAGATAGGTCACGTCGGCTCCACCTCGGCTCAGATGGGCGCCGAGGACTTTGCCGACTGCACCGGCACCGACGACGAGAGCCTTCATGTTAGGCCTGCGCATAGGCCAAGGGGATGGTGCCTTCGGGCAGAGGTGCGCCAGCGAGCGCGGCGGCCTTGGCGATCTGCAGATAGACCACTTGATCGTGCATCTTCAAGCCGAAGCGCTGGAAGGTGGCGAGCGCGATGCCGTTGACCTCTTGGTACTCGAAGATCTGGGTCACCTTGCAGCGATCTTTCCCGAGGCTCTCGATGGAAAAACGGCTGGAGCCGGCGATGGGGGTGCCCTCGAGATAGCAATATTTGAGGGTGTGGATCTCGCCCCGAGACAGGTCGGGCTCGAGGACCATTTCGGCGATCTCGGCATAGTCGCTGAGGAGTGCGTCTTCGACCTGCGAGAGGGCCCAGCGGATGGGGGCGGTGCCTAGGGCCCAGGCGAGGAGCGAGCGGGGCCGGCCGCTGACGGTTTTGAGCAAGGCGCCTTCGATGCTGTAGCAGCCTTGGAAGCGCTCACCGACGTGAAAGTCGTGGCCGATGCGCGGTTGCGGTCGCTTGACGCGGATGAGGCCGAAGGTGGCCGCGGGGTCGATCATCACCTGTGCGAAGCATTGGGCGAAGCGCGCGACGTCGGCCTCGACCACGAGCTCGTGGACGTCGCGCTTGATGGCGATGGACCGGGCGGGGTCGACCGGCAGGCTGGTGCGCTCGGCGAGCTTGGCGACGGCAGAAGGCGGGATGATTCGTTCCATGGGTGGCTCCTATTTGTCGTCAACCGACTACATTGACAGGTTGTAGTCACTCGACTACAACCTGTCAAGCATGCCGAAGCCAGCGCGATCCACGGCCGACGAAACCCGACAGCTCCTCGTGACCGCCTTGGTGCGCCTACTCAAGAAGCGGACCATCCAGGCCATCTCGGTGCGCGATGTGGCCACCGAAGCCGGCGTCAACCATGGCCTCGTCCACCGACTGTTCGGCTCCAAAGACGGCCTCATCAAGGCTGCCGCACGTCGGGTCAGCGACGACATTCACCGCGGCAGCGCCGATGGCGGCATGAGCACCTGGTCCTTCGGCTATCTACGCACACACCCCGAGATCGCCCGCCTCGTGGCCCGTAGCTGCCTCGACGGCCCGGCCGAGCTCTTGGCCGCCGGCGCGCCCACACCCGAGCGCCTCGAAGAAATCGTCGCCCCCATCCGCGCCGCACTCGACGCCCGCGGCGCCGGCTTCATCGACGCCAACCTGGTCAATGGCCTGGCGACTTGCGCGCTCCTCGGCTGGTTTGCCTTCAAGCCGCTATTGAAGAAAGGCTTCGGTCTACCAGCCGACGCCGACGATCAACTGGCAGTGTTACTCGCTCTCGTCGACAACTTCGTCGCGCGATAAGGCTTACGGAAGTCGGCTGAGCCAGTCGGCCACTTTGGGACTGGCCAGGATCTGTGGCGCAAGCCGACTGGTACGGACGAGCTCGTCGAGCTGCCCAGCGACGGAAATATCGGCGATACAGAGGCTGTCGCCGACGAGAAACGGACGCCGTTCGAGAATGCGCTCGAGGCCGTCGAGGTGGGTCAAGATCTGCTGCTCGATCTCTGCGTCCGAAAAACGTCCCAGGCCCTGAGCCGCGAGCTTTTTCGGATAGCGGCGTTTGAATGCCAGATTGATGATGGTTTTTTCCCAGGCCGGTCGACCTTCGCAGACCAACGCCACGGCTTTGGCACGTGCGTCTGGAATCAGCATTCGGAAATATAGCTCGTAAAAATAAAGCGATTGCCCCGCCCAATCCTCCCAGAAGCGCGCCATGGCGCGGGCCTCTGGATCGGCCGGATACAGCGGATGACCGGGATATTTATCGTCGAGAAATGCCGCAATCGCTGCCGAATCGACGACATATTCGCCGTCATATTCCAGCACCGGCAACGTCCCCTGCCGAGACAATTTGGCGGCTTTCAACGCGCTGAGCCCATTGTAATCGCGTACCGAAAACGCCAGTTCTTTGTATGCAAACAGCGCCGCACTTTGTTGCAGAACGGAGAGAGGTGCGGACACGACATAGGTGACACTCTTGCGCTGGGCTGAGGTACAGCTCGACGGCGGTTTTACTGCTTTGCTGTTCTGTTCCTGATGAAACTCCCTATTCCCTGGCCGTTGCCGTCTCCTCGCCTTGTTGGGGTAGCGGGGTGACGTTGAGGTGACAGCCGAGGTGACAAGTCACCCTGTCACCCGGTTACAGTTCCGATGGTGACACACCTCCGGCCACACTTGCATCAAAACTTCCGCCATACGGAGGTGAGGCATGAGCCGCGCTAGCTGCCGTTTAGAAAAGGGGAACGTAGGCCAGCAACTGGGGACGTAAGACCTCGAATGCTGGATCCCCCAGCAGGCCAGGAAACCCCGCACATTCGAGAATGCTGGTTCGGAGATAGCCAAGGAAATCCAATGGCTCCAACGCGGATTTGGGAACGGCAAAGCCCGACCAAGAGAATCCTTCCAAGGCCGGCGTCCATGAATCGTCTGCTACGACGGAGTAGGGACCTCCGCCACTGATACCGTCCTTGTGGTAGCCATCAGGCGAGATCACCAGCTCGTCGTCTTCTAGCCCGTCGAGGCAGTCTTCATCGCAAGTGCTGACATAAAGTCCGTCGCAGAAGAGGGCATCGACACCTCGCTGACGCCAGAAATCGACGTGGGCATGACGTTCAATATCAACGAACTGTATCCCTCCTATGATGATCCAGAACTGTTTGAGCATGGGCACGCCTTCGATCCGCTCCATACGCTGGAGGAGCATCGGCGGAGACGGAATAAAAAACTCGGTTATGGGATAGCCAATCTTCTGTAGGTTCGCCCCGAGGACCGTCACCGCTCGACGGCAACCGCGCAGAGCTTCCACGGCAACCTGCTCTAAAGCGGTATCGGTTGCTAGCCAGGATCGCTGCGCCGACAGGATGCTGGAACCCAGGTTCGTCTCCCACTCAATGCGTGCGACATCCGGAGCCCATTTGGGCGGAGCACGGTGGGACTGAGTTCGAGGTACGCGGATAACATCGCCATCTGCGCTGAGGCTGTATTCGTAGCCCCGCTCGCGGACGAACCTGCCAGTTGCAACCAGATCCGGACCGGCCACGTTTCGGGTCCCTGCGCGCACCATCTTGGTACGCCAAACCTCGGCGCCGTTCAAATAGTATAGATAGCCAGGCTCGCGAACGATGCCCAGCTTCTCCACGATCTCGAAACGCTCGCCCATGACCCAATGCTACATCCCAAGAGATCTGGTGTCAGGTGGCATTCGCAACCGTCGCCCGCCCGCGTGGCGACGTACGCGTCCTTGGTCGACCCGACTAGGTTACTAAGGGACGCGTCACCGCCTCGACGGAGATATCACGCTCCAATGGGTTCATGCGGATCTCACCAAGCAACCGCCGAAAGAACCACACTTCAGCACGAGCTGAGTCTATTCGGCGCACCCCGACGGAGTAGCCAGCCAACGCCGTGGATACATACACTCGCTTGTCTTCGTACTTCGCGATGCCACCACGGTTGACCACCACCGCCAGCGCCCCGTTGACAACGAACCCGCTGGTCATGATGGTGGTGAGCACTGTCGCAGTGGGACCGTAGACTTCCGCTGGTGTTTTCATCCCAAGCGCCTCGTGCGGTCGCACATGATTGAATTCCGCGCGCCAATCATCGCAGATTGCTTGCTGCTGCACGAGAGTGGATGCGCCCTTCGATTGGATCTCCCGACGGACGTCAGCATGCATCCGCTCGTGAGCCCCGTTGTCCTGTGGACAGCCTGGTCGGCTGCGGACCACATCGATGCCACATGCTACCCACCAAGCCGACAGCTTCGTCAGCCCACCCAGTGCGCGCACCGACGCAAATGGTGATCCATTGTCGCTGAGGATTGCGCGCGGAATGCCGTACTTGGTGAATAGCTCGACGAAGACGTCTCGCACTTCCTTCGTCTGCGTGTGTTTCAGAATCTGGAGCGCCAAGACCATCCGACTGTGCGCGTCGCGGATAGTGAGGGGCTCGCATCGCGCACCATCTTCCGTTTGCCACCAGCCCTTGAAGTCAACCGTCCATGCATCGTTGGGCGCACTCACGTCGAGCCTGGGAGCTCCCATAGACAGGCCCTTCGATAGCGGGCGATAGCGCCTCCGAACCGTCAGCGAGCTGCGCTCCAAGATGCGCGCCACCGACCGCGCCGACGGCAGCTTGTCCCCTGCAAGCCTCTTTGCTAGCAGCGCCTGCAACTTCTTCGGCCCCCACGTCGGGTGAACCCTCCGCAACTCGATCACGTCGAGCGTGGTCTCTGACGATACCTGCAACGGCGACGCATCCGGCCGACGCGACTCGTCGACGAGACCAGCCAATCCCTGGTCACGAAAGCGGGCAATCCATTTATATGCCGTCTTCCGGCTAACGCCGAACTCCCGGCACACTTCAGCGACGGTAACTTCTCTTGCCAGCACCTTTAGCACCAATTCTTTTCGCAAGCTCACGGTCAACCTCTCGATCCACGGCATCCCACAGGAGCCGGTTATCCGATCGAGCTGTCACCCATGTCCTGGGCAACCTATTACCTATGTCCTGTCTCTGAACCGCCCCGCTGCGCCAGAATGTAGGATACCAAGAGCATGCTCAATCACTGCACCGCGACGCTGGTCGGATGCAATCTGCTCCTACCAACGAATCCGTCGTCGTTTTCGAATGGCCTTCCCTCGGTCGGCTGCAACCACATCGTATGCGTCGATTGCGAAAACGCCGTCGTGGCCGTCGAAAACCGCGGCGTGAGCTCAATCCATGTGCCGTCGGGATCAGAGCCGGCGAGCCTCCTCCTGAGTGGCCCAGCGTACGAAGGCACCCGCGCCTATTTCTGTCGCTGCGCGTGGATGGAAGTCACCGGTTCCAGCCAGACACACGCCGGTGACGTCGAGCGCACCAGCCACATCCGCTGGGAATGCGCAGGCCATCCTGACGACGACGTGGGTACGCGCGCAGCACGCGTCGAGCTGCGCGGCGAGCTGTTCCGCCAGGCGATGTGCGTCGCAGACTGGGGCGGCACCGTCGAGGCTGCATTTGCCGCTTGGGAGCTCCTACAAACCGTCGCTGGCGAAGACGACGCCGACCGCGCCAACACCATGGACCAGCTCATGTGCCTGACCCATGACGCAACGATCCGCGGCCGTGCCGCCGCCGCGCTGTCGAGGCTGCTCGGCGATCCCTCGGACGCCCGCTCGGTCCTCTCAGCGACGATCCGCAACAGCAACGACCCGGTCGCCATACAAGAAGCCGAGCGGCTCCTTCCCGAATTTAGCTCGGCGGATAAAACGTAAAGAAGTAGGTCCAGATCTTGTTGCAGCCTTTGGCAGCCACCAACTGTTGGTCGAGTGCGTCCCACACGCCGGCGGCCTCCATTTCGGCCTGGCTGTAGTAGCGCACCATCGACGCCAGCACCTTGCCGTCGGCGTGACTGGAGCCAGCGGTCAGATCGTCGCAATATTTCTCGAGGAGGTAAAACGACGGGCGATGCATGGCGACGGTGGCTGCGGGTTTGCCGACGTAGTTGTTGGCGACGACCGAATCTTGCGCGGGACCGAACCAGCTGTCGAAGGTCTTGGCCGAGATCAGGAGCTCTGCGCCCGGGCCGGGCGGCATCGACCAAAAGAGCGCGTCATAGGGATCGTCACCGTGGCTGAGATAGACGACGCTCTGCGCGTGGAAGCGCGGCGTGGTGTGCCCGCCACCGGAGACCTCGCGCTCGACGGGAATGTTGACCACGCGCAACAGCGTGCGCAAAAAGCCGGTATTGCCGTAGCAGCCGACGATCCAGTGTGCGAAGCCATCCGGCTTGTGGACGCTGCCGGCGATCACCGTGACCGCCGGTGGAACGCCGCGATAGCCGTATGCGGCCTCCATCTCGCCGGCCAAGCCCTTGGCGTTGTAGATGTGCGTGAGGTGCGAGCGTTCCCACGAAAACAGCGCACCGAGGGTGTTCTTGCGGCTGTCGGTGACGATCTTCTGGTCGAGGAGAAAGCCGATGGCGGTGTCGCCGGCAGTAGGGAGCGAAAACCCTTCGCTGAACTGCAGTGCGTAGCCCTTGTTGGTTTCGTCCCACACGAAGAATTTGCGACTGTCGAGGATCTGCGCGCGCACGTCGGGCTTGTAGGTGCTGAGCGACCACGGAACATAGCCGCCAAGCTCCACCACCAGGCTGGTGGCAACGCTGGTGGCGTAGACGTTCCAGGCGTCGCCGTCCCAGAGGACGGTGAGAGCGCCGTCGTCGTCGGCCAGCGTGTCAACGATCTTGTTGGGTGCGGGGTCGATGATGCCGAAAGGTTTCGGGCCCTGCCGCCCGCTCTTCAGCCACCACCACATTTGGCTCTGCGACAGCTGGGATTTATGTCGTCGGCCGCGGTGGCACCATCCTGCACAAGCAGTGAGAGCTCGGATCGATCCTGGGCGTGCGCGCGCTCAGCGAGGTCAGAGGCTGCCGCCAGCCCATGATTCCCAGACCTTCACCGTGCTGGGCGTTGCGGTGTTGCCGTTCGCCCAGCGGGCGGCGAGGCCGGGCACGCCGGTGGCAATCTTTGTCACGTCGGTGTCGGTCGCCTGCAAGACCAGGGTGTTGTTGAGGTATCCGCGCAGCGTGTAACCGCGAATCTCGACGCGCAACGTGTCCCCCGGTTGCGGCGTCACCGTGGCCGGTGCGGTCGCGAAGTACCTGGTCTGCGGCCCCGGGACTCCGTCGTACTTGAAGTACCACGACTTGAATTGCGGCTGACTCGGATCGTTGTCGTAGCCGAAGCCGTAGCGCGCAGCATCGCTCGGGCGCCATCGCACGTAGACCTGGTGGGCCCACCCGTCGGTCACATCGGTTGGAATCGTGGCTTCGCAAAACTGATCCGCACCGAACACCGGCGAGATCCGATTGATGAGGAAGAACCCCTCTGGACCAGGCCCCATGCCCACGTCGCTGTCGCCGACGATTCTTACCTGCGTATTGGTGGCCCCTGGATAGATGACGAGCCACTTCGGACCGAGGCTAGAGCGCTCAAAGTCGTCGGTCGTCCAGTCGCTAATGGCCGCATCTGCCGTGCTCAGCGCGTCGGCAGCGACGGCGTCAGGTTGCGCCCGAAGATCCCCGTTGGTCGCCTGATCCGCCGCGGCGAGGTCGAGGCCGGGCGCGCTTGTTTCGCCGCTGCTGGAACAACCGGCGAAAAGCGCAACAAGCGTCACCGCAGGGAAGGAATTCGGTAAGGTCATGCACTCCTCAGTGCATCGCGGCCCTCTATACGGCTCAAAGATTCGGCACGAGTTTCTCGTAGCTTCCGTGGAGCTGGCTTCGGTGTGGCGTTCCGCACCCTGGCGTTCCGCACCCGGCGTTCCGGCGTTCCGCACCCAGGGTAGTTTCACGCGTCAAAATCACCCAAGATGCGAATCAATCGAGACCACCCTGACTGCCGGATGTCAACTCAGCGCAGAAACGTAGTCAACACGTCTCGATTGGCATCGAGGGCAGTCTCCATGTGGCTCAAGGCAACTCCGACTGCCCACACGCGAATGCCGCATCTCACGTTCACCATCTTGTCGACATCGCCCGGCTTCAACGTCATAGCGAGGTTAGCGGGACCAATCAGTTTTTCGCCATTGGCCATGGTGAGCGTCATCAGCTTCTGCAGTAGATCGGTAATACAATTGTGCTCTGGAAGAACCTCTTTCTCTCCGCCCTTTCCAGCCGGTGTTTTGGGCAGCTTGCATCGATCTGAGCTTGGTCTTCCTGCGACGCTTTGGCGGCGGTGGCCAAACTGATCCAGCGCAGGCGTTTCGCACCCACTCAGGCGTCTGGATGGCCCGCGCAGCGCCAGGGCTGGTCGGCGATTTCCAGGCAACTGGCACCGGCAATCGCAGCGTAGGTGCATCGACACAGATAAAGTCGATAACTGTCACCGCCCGCGCCCGCGGTGACCAGTGGTGATGTCGGATCCAAGCTGTCATAGAGCGAATCACGTTCACTTCGCGAAAGCGGCTCGGCGAACATTCGATGGTCAAGATGCTTGACGATCTGTTGGCAGCCGTCGCACTTCACATGGTTGCAACCAACGAGAGTTCCCCCCTCGACGAAGTGCTCTGACGCCGCCGTTGGCAACGGCTGCCCCATCCCGACGAGATACCCGTCTTCGAAGCACCGAACACGCATTTCTGCTGACGACTAAGCCGGGAGCTGCGCGAGGAGAGTCTGGGCTTCGGCTTTCGCAGCAGTATCGTCGCTGTTGTTGACCGTTGCGGTGAGGACGGACTTGGCGTCGCTATGGTCCCCGCTCAGCGCGCCGATGGCCATGGCTGCGCGACCGCGCACCAACGCGCTCTGCGTCGTATTCATGAGCTGACGGTAGAGCATCAATGGATCGGCGACGGGCTCTGCCGCCAACGCCTCCCAAGCCTTGCTGGCGGCTGCGTCGTCTTTCATCGCTGCAACGAAGCGCTCAGACCGGCGACGTATGCGCACGGCCCAACTGCCGTCGACATCGGCATGCCCGGCGCATCCCCAGGGCTGATCGCTGTTGTCCAAAAAGTTGGCGCCACCCACAGATGCCCACTCGCAACGGCAAAAATACAACCGGAAGGCTTGGTTTCCCACGCTACTGAGCAGCGCGGACTCCTCGGGGTTTGCGGTCGCGTACAAAGTCTCTTTGTCGGCATCGGACTCGCTGACCGCCGCTTTACGGTGATCAACGTGACGAACCAGCTCTTTACAACGCCGGCATTGAATATGACTACACGGTACTGTCGGCGGGCTGCCCGTCCAGAAAACATGCTCGTCTTCTGAAAACGGACGGTCCGCCCCCGTTACCAAACCACCTTGTGCGCACTGATTCACGGATTCCTCACTTGGCAGGCGACGCTCCTGGCGGTGGATCCTTGAATGCGTTGGGATGCGCATCTGCGAGCTGCTTGTACATATCGTCGCCGATGAGCGGCTTGACGCCTGCGTAAGTATCCGGGTCGTCGACCACGCCCGCCGCCGCGAGAACAATCATGATCTCGTGGAACGAGTGATTGCCGCCGCCGCTGACGTAGCCGAGCACCGCGATTGCGTACTTCTGGAGCTCGTTTCCGCTCAAACCCAGCGTCATGGCCACGTTGATGAGCTCGGCCGTGCTGCCGGAGATACCTGCCGCGATGGGCATATTGATCTGGAGACGCGCACGCTGGCAGAAGGCCTTGGCCTCGTCCATCGTGAACGCATCCAAGCCGCGGTTGACTTGCTGTGGTGTGCCGGCATTTTCGCCACCGGCAGGGGCCGCTCCATCATCCTTGCGTGCTTCGAGGCCAGGACCAGCCTCGCTGGAACCGCCCTGATCGTCACGCTTCACACGGCCGCGCTCCGACTCGTCGCCATCCCACATCGGCTTGCCGTCTTTGTCTTTCTGTCCCTTGAAGACGTTCTTGCCGTTCTTGTCCAGCTTGCCCTGGTCGTTGATCTTGGTCTGCTGCCGCACGTACCACGGGTCGACCGCGCCCGCGCCAAGGAACGCTTTGCCGATGCCAGCGACGAAATCGTCGGTCAACACCGCGATGAAGCCTTGGTGCGCCGCTAGCTTCTGCGGGATGGTGCCGTTGACCAACGACTGACGCATGAGGTTCGCCAGCTCCTCCTTGGACAGGTTGGCTGCAATTTCGACGGCGCCCCACCAACCCGGATCCGCCTTGAGCTTCGACAGATCCGCCAAGAACTGTTCTTTGGCGCCCGCGAGGCCCTTCTTGACACCGTCGGCGAGTTTCTTTTCGAGATAAGCGAGTGCGGCTGTCGAGACCGATGCCACCTGCGCCGAATACATGTCCGGTTTGGCCAGTAATGCACCGGCCAAGGCCTTCTCAAACGCCACTTTCTCAACGGGGTTAAAGTGCGAGTCGCGCTCTTCTTTCGGTGCAGCTTCGGCCACGGTCTTGGACGGATCGCCGATGACCTTGGCAGTGGAGGCAGAGTGCGTCTCTGGATCTTTTTCCGTCGCTGGCCGGTCGCGCTTGTCATTCTGTTGTGGACCGCCAGCGCTGGGTGCCGGCTGTCCGGGACGGCCAGGACCCGCGGCAGGACCTTTGGCTGCGGGCGGTGGGCCTGCAGGCTTCGGTGCGCCAACTGGAACAGGTGCACCGATGGCCTTGTCGGATTCTGGCGTCGCACCCTCTTTCTTGTCCGCGCTCGCGTCCTTCTTGTCGCCGGCTTTCTTGCTTTCGGGGGCGCCGTCTTTCTTGTCGCCCTCGCCTTCCTTCTTCTCGCCGCCGGCTTTTTCGGCGACTTCGGCTTTGGCTTTCTCTTCTTTGGCCTTGGGCTCGACGACGAGCTTGGCTGCGTCGGTTTCGTCTTTCTCGATGGTGTCTTTGTCGAGATCTTTGACGGGAGCAACGCCGACCGCAGTGCCGAGCTTTTCGACCTTGTCGGTGGTGTCTTTGTTCGTCTTCTCGCGCTCGGTGGCGTCGCCTTGCGCCTGCATTTCGTCTTTGGCGAGTGCCTTTTCGATCTCGTCGACGATGCCTTTGCCAACACTGACGGCTGCTTGGATGGCCTTGTTGGTCGCATCGACCGCGGCCTTGACCGTCTTTTTGACCTCTTCGAGCGCCGGCGGAATGACCTCGACCGCTTTGTCGATCGCCTTATCGAGCTTCTTGCCAGCAGCCGCCGACAGACGCTTGAACTCGTCTTCGGCGAACTTGGTGATCTGCTCGGCGAGCTTGGGAATGGCGCCGATCACTTCCAGGAACTTGTCGCGGATCTTGCCGCTCTTCGACGCCATGTCGATCTGCTTGGTCTTGGGATCCGCAGTCAACGTGTGCGTTGCGCCGCCCATCGGGAACGTCTTCTTGATCGGCTCCGCAGCGTCGGGAAGGACATTGGTCGGCTTGGCGCCAGCATCGGCTTTGGCATCCCCCGGCTTCGCGTCACCTGGCTTGGCATCGGCCTTCGCGTCGCCCGGCTTCGCATCACCTGGCTTCGCACCTGGACCCGCACCGCCTGCTCCGCCCGGAGGCGGATCTTTGGCCGCAGCGTCCTCTTTGCGCTGCTCGGCCTGCGCGCCTTTGGCCTTGTCGCCCATTTCCTTGGTGTGGTCACCGACGGCTTTGTCGGCTGCCGGATCTTTCGTCTTGCCCTTGCGGGCCTCTTCTTGCGCCAGCGCAGCCTTCTGCACGCCGGCATACACGCCGTCGTCGCCAGCGACCTGCCACTTGCCGTGATCGACGTCGCCCCAGGCGCACTTGAGGAGGCACTCCCGTAGACCGCCCGCGGTGCGACCCCAGTTGTGGTCGCGGTTGTCGCGCTGCATCCACAGAGGCGACATGAGACCGTCGAACACCGTGGGCTTTTTGAGCCCGCCAGCGGCGACGTGCGCTTCCACCTTCTCGCGCATCAGCGTCATGCGCACCATGCCCGACGGGAACCAGTTCGAGTACAGGGCCAACAGATCGATGTACTCCGAGTAGACCGCGTCGGACTTGATCTGCGGCTCGGGGAAGAACCAGCCGGCGTACTCGACGAGCTTGTCGCCGCCGGTGACCCAGCGCTTGATGCTGGTCGGCGTCTTCTTGATCGCGTCGAGGACGTACTTGTGCGCCTCGTCGTCGCCGGGCTTGTCGCCGGGCTTGGCGACCATCATCTCCGCCTGTGCGCCGGCGATGTCGAGCACGTCTTTGGTGAACTTGTGGAAGCCCACACCGCGGGCCAAGGACGCGTCGCCTTTGCAGGCCGCCGCAAAGCCCGCAGCGTCGATGGGCTTGCCCATCGAGCCATAGCCCTTGCGTCCCACGTTGACGAACAGCGACTCGAAATCGGACCCCACGCCGCCCTTCACGAAGGCCGCGTAGACGTCGGTCTTGAACTTCTCCTTGAGCCCTTCATTGCCGGGCGCGAGGCCTTCTTCCTTGTCGACCTGGCCCGCTTTTTCGAGCGTGTCCGTCGGCATGACCGCTTTGAGCGATTCGAAGTCGTGAAAATATTCGGTGCGGATGTCGGCGTCGGCCTTGGCCGCCAGCGCGACTTTCTCCTCGGGTTTGAGCGTGGCGATCTTGGGCGGAATCTTGTCGCCCAAGATGACGAACACGGTCTTCAGCTTCTCTTCGGCCGCTTTGACCGCGACCGGATCCGGACCGGCAGCGACGGCAGGATCGCCGGGCTTCGGCCCGTCTTTGGCCGCGTCGGGCTTGGCGCCTCCGTCTTTGGCCTGCGGAAGATCGGGCTTGGCTTCGGGCTTGGCGCCGTCCTTCTTGGCGTCGGCAGCCGGATCTTTCTTGGCGGCCGAATCCCCAGGCTTGGCAGCCGGATCTCCAGGCTTGGCCCCGTCGGCAGGCTTGGCAGCCGGATCCTTCTTGGCCTCGGCAGGCTTGGCTCCGTCGGCAGGCTTCGCCCCCGGATCGGCAGGCTTCGCGGCCCCATCGGCAGGCTTGGCCGCATCTTTCGCGTCCTTGCCGGCAGCCGGATCGTCCTTCTTGGCCTCGTCCTTCTTCTTGGCCTCGTCTTCCTTTTTCTTCTCCGGATCCTCGAACAGCTTGGGATCGAACTTCTCGTACGTGGCCACCCAGTCCGGCTTCAACATGGGGTTCCAGTCCGCGCCACCGACGGAAGCCTGTGCCGCCGACGGATCGATCTTCTCTTCCGGCTTCATCTCCGGCGGATTGACATTCCCGACGGTGAAGACGAGCGCATTCGAGCCCACGCGGCTACGGAATGTCGAACAAGCCTTGGCAAACGCGGCCTGATCGAGACGCGGCTCTTTGGTGCGCAGCTCCTGAATGACCTTGGCGTACGCCGACGACAAACCGCTCGCGGCGACATTGTGCGCCTTCTCTTTGGCACCCATGGTCGCCAGCCACTTCTCGTGGATCTGCTCGGGCTTGGCATCCTTCATCTGGCCCTTGAGCTCGGCCAACGCCTTCTTCTTGCCAGCCAACGCCAGCGCTTGATTGCCGGCGAGATCGCCGCCAGCGACGACACCGAAGTCGGTCAGCGCGCGCTCGTAGGACTTGTCGGCCGCCAAGGCCTCGAACTTCGGCGCCGCCTCGTCCCAGCCCATCATCTTGACGGGCTCTTTCTTCTCGTCCTTTTTCGCAGCCGGATCGTCCTTCTTTTCCGGACCGTCCTTTTTCTTGTCGTCCTTCTTGGACTCGCTCTGCTTTTTCTCCAGCGTGGCGATGGCCGCGTCGACCTGCGACAACCCCTGAGATCCCGTCGAGAATCCAGCCGCGACCAGGGCCCAGAACGCAGGCGCCTCGACGCTCTTGCCGGAGTCGATGAGCGCCAAGCGCTTACCGACTTCACTGGCCGGACCGAGCTTCTCGATGGCCAGACGCAGCGCTTTTTGCGCGTCGAGCCCGCCGACCAGCGCGGTCAACGTGTTGTTGACATACGCAGTCCGCTGCGCCTCGACGAGCTTCTCGGCCTCGGTGGCCAGATACTCGCCGGGCTTGTTGCCCTTGTAGAGGTCCTTGAACTTCTCGAGCGTGGTGTACGCCTTGATCGCCTCGTCGGAGAGCGAGTACGCCGGGTCATAGCCAGGCGCGGGCTTGTAGTCCTTGCCGGTGTAGAGCTGGCCGCCGTTGAGCTTGTCGGCGAACTCTTTTGGATCGGGAAGCGGATCTTCTGGCTTCGACGTATCGAAGATCTTCTGGAACTCGGCGACGATATTGGCCCAGCTCTTTTTCTCGAAATCGAAGTGCTGATGCGCGGGCCCCTTGGCCTTCCAGCCTTCCCAGGTCTCGCCCTTCGACTTCAGCTTGGTCCAGTTGGAGAAGCCGGCACGCATCTGCTCCATCGTCGCTGGCGGGAACTCGCCAGCCTCGGGCATCTTGCGCTCGCCGCCTTTTTTCTCTTTGTCGCCCTTGGTCTTTTCGTTGACCGCCTTCTGCTTGACCGTGGCCTCTTTGAGCTTGGCCTCGGCCGCGCCCGCGACGGTCTTCTTCTCGTCGATCTGCTTCTTGAACTGATCGTCTTTGGTCTTGGTTTCCTTCTCCTGCTTGTCCTCGTCGGCCTTGCCCTTTTCGACGACAGCAGCGACGGTGGGATCGGGACCGGCAGCCTTGCCGCCGCCGGCCGTTTTGCCTGCGCCAGCCGCGGCACCAGCCGTCCCACCAGCCGTCGCACCAGCCGGAGCACCAGCAGCCGGAGCACCAGCAGCCGGAGCACCAGCAGCCGGCTTGGCACCGGCGGCAGGAGCGCCACCGGCAGCAGGCTTGCCTTTGCCACCGCCAAGCTCTTCCTTCTTGTGGTCGAGCGTCTTGTGCTGAACGATGATGCCTTGCGGTCCGGCAGCGACGACGGGACCAGGCCCGCTGCCACCACCACCGCCACCACCACCACCTTTGCCGCCGCCTTTGCCACCGGCGCCCATGGCCGCGCCACCGCCGCCCTTGGCCTCAGCGGTCGACGTCTTCGACGGCACCGACGCCGGCGGAGAGCCCGGCGATGCGGCTGGCGCAGGAGGCGCACCACCGCCCTTACCGCCGCCAGCCGACGGAGGCACAGGCTTCGACGCCGGCGCAGACGCGCCCGGATCGGAAGGCAATGCGGGCTTGGTCACCGCCGGGATCGGCGGCGGCGGAACCGGGATCGGAATCTTGGGCTTCTCGGGAATGACAGCCGGCTTCTGCAGCTTCGGCAACGGCGGCGGTGCCGGAGGCGCCGGAGGCGGCGGCGCCTTTTCCTTCTCGGTGGGCTTGGCCTGCGCGCCTTCTTTGGCGGCATCCTTGGCGGCGACATCGACCTTCTTGACCGCTTCTTTTCCTTCGTTCTCGGCCTGCACCACCTTTTGGGTGTGCTCTTGCTTGATCTTGTTCTCTTTGGTCGCGTGGTCGGTCTCGGCCTTGGCAAAGTCCGCGGTCTGTTTCTCGACGGCAGCCTTGTGCTCGGCGTCCTGCGCCTCTTGTGCAGCGATGGCGGCATCGACATCGGCCTGGTACTTGGCCACTTGCAACGCCACGACCTCGGCCTGCAGCTTGACCACATCGGTGCCGGTCTCGGGATCGATGCCCATGTGGGCGATCTGCGCGCGACGCCATTCGAGGACGAGCATGCCGGCCAGATACGGATTCGACTTGGAGTAAACCGCAACGGCCTTGGCCAGCTTCTCGATCGGTGACGTACACGCACCCTCGGGCGCGATGGTCTCCGCCTGATCGGCGTGGTCACGATAGAAGTCCCACGCCGAGCCGGAGATGCCGAACATGCTGAAGTCCATCGGCGCGGCCTTGATGCCGTTCTGCCAGTCGGGCGGAAGCTCGGCAAACTGCGGCGCCGCCGCCTTGATCTTCATCAACACCGGCTGGATCTTCTGCTTGGCCTCTTTGTTCGATTCCTCGTCGCCGGCCTTGGCCATGCCGGTCTTGGCGCCCTCGGTGATCTTGTCCGGATCGAGGTTGAGCTCCGGCGTCGACATCGACGTGCCCTCGGGCCCGCCGACCTTGAGCTTCATGGGCTTGAACGGCTTGAACGAACCGAGCGGAATGGTGGCGAGGTCGACGCCGGCCAGCGGCCAGTGCTTGTCGACGATGGTGAACCAGCACACCTCGGCGTGCACGAAGGCGTTGAGCTCGGCGCGGATCTTGAGCGTGGCAGCGACGAAGGGATCGATGTCGATGACCGCGCCCTGGCCCTGCTTGAAGCTACCTTTGATGTCGGCGCCGATCATGAGGTTCAAGATCGCCTTGGCCACGCCCTCGATGCCGATTTCGGCCGAGGCAATGAGGAGCTGGATCTGACCGGCGATACCGACGCCAAGCTCGAGTGACAGGTCGACACCGAGGCCGAACGAGCCGCCGAACTTGATCTCCGGCATGCCGTTCTTCATGGCGCCGAGGCCGCCCACGAACTCGGGCTTGTCGAACTCGATCTTCGGCTTGGCAAGGGCCACACCGACGGAGGCGCGCAACGTCAAGACCACGTTGAGCACGCCGATACCGAAGAGCGGAATGGAGTTGTTGATCAGGTCTTTTTTGAGACCCGCAGGCGCCGACGCATTGTCGTCGTGCTGTTTGGTCGTCGGTACGCCGGTGATGTCGAAGGCGCCGGTGACCACGTCGAGGCTGACGCCGAGCGTGATCTCGAGGTCCTTGGACGGGGTGATGGTCACCGAGCCGAAGACGCGGAAGCCCTGCTTGTACTCGATGCCGATCTGAACTTCTTTGAGCCACTCTTTGAAGGCGCCTTTGGGCTTGAAGCTAGCGCCGATCTTGACCTCGCCCGCGGCGTTGATCTCGCCGAAGACGTTGGCCGTTTCGCAGCCCGGGGCCTCGAACGGAAAGCTGAGCGTCGCCTTGAATTTCTCGTCGCCGCCGACCCAGATATTGATGTCGCCCTTGACGCCTTCGCCGATGGGCAAGGTGAAGCCGGCATGCAAGTGACCCTTGACGCCGCCCGTCGGCGTGTACTCGACCTCGAGCACGCAGTTGTCGAGCTTGAACATGTCGGGCGGGATGAGGTTGACCGTGCCCTTGGCCTTGACCAGCTTGCCCTTGACGAACTCGATCTCGATGGTGCCGTCTTTGACGAACGAGGCGATGGCACCGCCGCCCTTGGGCGTGACAGTGGCCTTGCCCATGAAGCTGAGGCCGCCCAGCTCGGACGCCGAGACGATGAGCTCGGCTTTCAGGCCCACGCCGGGGAAATCGGCCTCGACACCGAGGGTGCCGGAGACGAACTTGCCTTTGGCGATCTCCACGCCGCCGGTGAAGTTGAGGTTGCCGACGCGCAGGGTGTTGACGCGCGCCGAGCAGTTGAGGCCGCCGCCTTTGGTGTAGCTGGCGTCGAAGGAGATGTCGGTTTCGTCGACTCCGTCGATGCGGTTGATCTTGGTGCCGAGGTGGTCGATGCCCCAGTCCCACTTGCCGCCTTCGTTGGTGATCTTGAGTAAGGCCGTAGGCGGCTCGAGGAAGCCCACCGACGGGAATTTTGCCGCCAACGCCGTGGCGGTGACCTTGCCGGTGAGGCAGAACTTGAGCTCGGTGCCTTCCGGGACCGCGACCGAGGCGCCCGGCTTGGCCGCACTGCCACTGTCGAGCGACACGCCAACCTCGACCTCGCCGAGGTCCGGCACCTGGGCCTTGAACCCCCCCGTCAGGTGGAAGCCTTCACCCGACTTCCAGTCGAGATGAACCTTGGCCGACTCGGCGCCTGGCAAACCAGAGACGTTGAGGTTGGCGTCACCGACGATAGAAGGCTTGCCGTCTTCGAAGGTGAACTCGGCGTGCGACCCGGCCTGGAACATGTCGCCGGCCTTCGAGAGGTCGATCTTGCCGTGCGCGGTGATCTTGCCGCCCTTGTACGAGACATCGGCCGACTTGAAGCCTTCGCCGATCTTGCCGAGCTGCGGGATGGGACCCAAGATCTGGCCGTCGACGGTGATGGCGGTGCCGTGGATGTGCAGCTTGACCGTGCCGCCGCCAGCGAAATATTTCTTCACCGCCGAGCCTAGCGTCAGATCCGCGTCGACGTCGAGCTTGCCGCCCTTGTAGGCGATGTTGACCGGCGAGCCTTCTTCGAAGGCGGTGATCTTGCTGCCGACCTTGGCGTTGATGGTGCCTTCGAGGCTGGTGCCGTTGAGATCGAACCCGAAGCTGCCGGACGCGATGTCGCCATCGACCTTGGCTTCGCCAGCGACGTGAGCGCTAACTTTTTTGCCGACCAGCGCGACGTTGGTGCCGTCGGCTTTGATCTTGAGCGTGACCGGGCCGATGACCTCGTCGATGTCGCTTTCGAGCTTGGCCTTGGCGCTGAAGACGCCATCCTTGAGGTGCGCCTCGACGCCGACCTTGGACAATGCGCCCAGCTTGGGATCGAACTTGCAGGTGGCGTCGAAGGCGTAGACCTTTGCCTTGGGATTGAACTTGGGGTTGGTGACGTCGCCCTTGAGCACGCCGGGGATGTTCACCTCGAGGGTGCCTGCGCTCAGGCCCTCGTCGGTGTCGATGACGATGCCTTTGCCGGTGACCGCGCCGTCACCGGCGGTGAAGCTGACGACATGGAGCTTGGCAAAGAGCTTGGTGCCGTCGTAGCCGGCTTCGAGCGTACCTGAGGCCATGGGCTTGCCGCCCGGCGTCAGCTCGAACTTGCCGCCGATCTTGCCGTCGGCGCTGAAGACGCCATCGGCCAGGCTGAGGTTGGCGTGGCCCTCGGTGGGCGTCAGCGTCACGCCCTCGAGTCCCTCGGCCTTCTTGGCCAGGAATTTCACCGCGTCGATGCCGATGGTGAGGTTCTTGCCCTTGGAGTCACCGGACAGCTTGGTGATGCTGATGCCGATGAGCGGGTCCTTCTTGAAAGACGCACCCTCGGGCCCAAGATCGATCGCGGCGCCGCCTGAGCCGGCCTTGACGTGCGCCTTGCCGTCGATCCACCCCTTCGAGATGCCGATGAGGTTGATGTCGGCTTCGATATCGCCCTTCAAGATGTTGTCTTTGATGGACAGCTCGATGCCGCCGGCGACGTCTTCTCCTGCGAACGTCACCGACACCGAACCGTTGAGCTTCTTGCTGGCGAACTTGACGTCGCCCTTGACGATCTTGAGCTTGTTGCCCTGATACTCGAACTCTTTGCCAGCGACGAGAACCAACGAGCCGGCGAAGCCGCCCGAGGTGCCGTACTGCGCCTTCAGGCTCTCGATGAAGTTGGCATCCTCGACGCCCACGATCTTGGGCTGGGCGACCGCCACCTTGAAGATGCCCTTTTTCAGATTGCCGTCGTACGACAGGTCGACGACGCCGGTGACCATGTTGTCCGAGAGCTCTTTGAGATCGAGGCCCTTCTTCTCGGCATGCACCTTGGGCATGGCCTTGCCGCGGAGCTCCGCCGTGACCTCGACCCCCTTGACGGGTCCGAGGTCGAGCGTGGCTTTCAGATTGCCGGTGATGCCCGCTTTGTTGTCGAGCGTGATCTTCGTCGATGGATCGATGGTGGCGGCAAAGCCGTCGGCGATGTCGATGGTGGCGCCGCCGGAGACGGTGGCGTTGAAGACGCCTTTGCCGATCTCGGCCTTGTCGATCTTGAAGCCCTTCAACATCCCGCCGAGCTCGGCGTTGGTGACGCTGACGTTGACGCCCTTCTCCTTGGAGATGGCGGCGTGGAGCTTGGTGTTGTCGCCGATGAGGCCGCCGATGTCTTTGACGCCGACGTCGGCCTCCGCACTCCAGGCGCCGCCCTTTTTGTAAGAGCCGGCGATCTTGGCGCTGGTGGTGAACTCGGTTTCTTTGAGCGTGGCGTCGACGCTGATGCCGCTGATCGCGCCGCCATCGGCGTCGATGGTCGCCGTGCCGCTGACCATGTCGTAGACTTCGAAGCCGAGGGTGCCACCGGCGGTGACCTTGAACTTCTTGTCCTCGATCTCGAAGCCGAAGCCGTCGGCCTTGACCTTGATGGCCTCGGTCTCGACTTTGACCTTGATGGCGCTGACGCCGAGCGAGAACTTGTCGTTCTCGTAGCCGATGGACAAGGTGCCGGAGAAATACTCGCCGGCGTCGAGCGGAACCGAGACTTTGCCGCCGCCTTTGGCGTGGACCTCGAGCTTGCCCGCGCCCTTTTTGGCGACGCTGAGCGTCACTTCGGCCTTGGCCGTGACATTGGCCGGCAGGAACTCTTCGATCAGCGCCGAGGTGAGCGTGATCTCCGCCGAGAAAGACTTGTCCGCCGAGGCGTAGCTGGCCGAAAAGTCTTTGATCTTGCCGGCGAGCGGGCCCTTGCCGAAGTTGAGCTTCTCGCCGGCATACGACGATCCGGTGGCGCCCTTGGCGATCTTCAGCGTGCCGGTGACCCAGCCGTCGGTGACCTTGGCGGCCTCGATGCTGACGTCGCCCGACCAGTCGAACTTCTTTCCGTCGTAGCTGAGCTTGGCGTGACCGGCGGCGCTGCCGTCGGTGGCCGAGAGCTCGATATCGAGATCGCCGGCGAAGGTCTTGGCCCCGCCCTTCGGGAAGCTGAAGCTCAAGCTGCAGCTGTTGATCTTGCCTTCGATGGGCCCGATGACCACATGGCCGGTCGCGGCCGTGACCTTGCCGGAGATGCTGCCGTCGGCATAGACGAGCTTGTCGATGGTGAGGTACTTGCCGAGCTCTGGATCGGACAGCTTGACGCCGGTGGCAGTGACGGTGATTTTCCCGCCGTCGTACGAGCCGGATACCGTGCCCTCGAGCTCGGACACGAACTTGTGCAAGTTGACATCGCCCGATACGGCGACGCTGGTGATCTTGTTGTTGGCGACGGAGACCGACAGGCCGAGCTGGCTCTCGCCCATGGCGACTTTACCGCCGACCTTGCCGCTCACCTGGCCGCCGGCGTAGGTCACCGTCGAGCCAGCGTCCATGGTGACGTCGAAGCCACCGACGTTCCAGGTGCCGCCAGGCGCAGTCACCGTGGCCGCAAAGGCGCCGCCGTCGAGGCCGCCTTCGAACGACCAGCCAGCCAGGATGCTGGGTGCTTTGATCGTGGTCTTCGAGACCTTGGCCGTCCAGGCCGCGCCGTCATAGCCAACGGTCATCTTGGTGCCGGAGTCGATGAGCCCGCCGAGATCGTTGAGCGCGATCTCGCATGAGCCGGTGATGCCTTTGCCCTTCTGCCAGGTGATGCCGTTGAGCTTCACCGACTCGGTAATCGGCGTCTTCTCGATGGTGCCGTCGACGGTAAAGCCGGTGATGCCGCTCTCGCCGACTTCGGCGGTGAGCTTGACGTCGAGCAGGCCTGGTTTTTTGACGGTGATCGACGCCTTGCCGCCAGCGTCGAGCTTGCCGCCCTCTTTGAGGCCGAGCTTGAAGTTGTCGATGCCGACCTGCGCATCACCGAACTTGAGGTCCACCGACGTGAGCTGGACATAACCGGTCAGCTTGCCGGCCGCGTAGGTCAGGTCGATCTTGCCCTTGCCGACCTGCGGCGAGACATCGACGCTGATGTTGCCCGACACATGGCCGTCGAAGTCCACGCCGCCAGCGCTCTTGGAGACGCCGATGTCGCCCGAGAAGTCAGTGACCGTCACACCACCGACGGAGAACTTGGTCGGATCGAACGTCACCTTGGCCGAAAAATCACCCGAGCTGCGGTCGTACTTGACGCTCTTCAACGTCAGCGTGCCGAACGGATCTTTCTTGTACGAACAATCGGTGGCTTCGAACTCTTGCAGGCCCGTCGCCGAGCCGCCTTTGGCCTTGATGACGCCGGTCATGTCGCCGGAGATCGTCGACAGATCGATGGTGAGGCCGCCCTCGATATTGAGCGTGCCGTCGGCCTTGTACGAGACCTTGATGTCGGCCTTGGAGTCCTTGGCGCCCTTGATCTTGAAGGTGGCCGTGCCCGTGATCTTCGGCGTGGCGCTGGAGTCGACGGCCAGGTGGCCGGACACGACTTCCACTTCCAGGCCTTGCAGCTTGATGGAGCCGGAGAAGTCGGCCGAGCCGGTGAACTTGCCGTCGTCGTAGTTGACGGTGACTTTGAGGTTTTTGCCGATGTCCGGATCGGACGCGGTGACGTTGGTCGCCGAGATCTTGACCTTGCTGCCGTCGTAGCCGACCTCGACGTCGCCTTTCAACTGCGGGATGACGGTGTGCAGGTCGATCTTGGCGCTGGCCTTGACGCTCTTGACGACATTGTCGGTGATGGTGACGGCGACTTTGATCTCGTTGCCGTTGAACTCGATGCCACCGTCGAGGTTGCCGGAAAATCCGCCGGCGCCCCACGAGAGCTTGGTGCCTTTGGCGAGCGTGATCTTGGTGCCGCCCAGGTTCCACGCGCCCTCGGGGGCCTCGACCGCAGCCGAGAACTTGCCAGCGTCGAGCCCGCCTTCGAACGACCAGCCGGCGAGCATGCCGGTGTTGACTTTGATCTTGCTGGTCTTGGCGGTGAACTTGGAGCCGTCATACCCGAGGGTGATCTTGGTCTCGGGATCGATGAGGCCGCCGAGCGTGGTCAGCGTGATTTCCGCCGAGCCCGACAGGCCCGCGCCCTTGTCCCAGGTGAAGCCTTTCAGCGACGCTTCTTTGGTGACGGTGGTCGCGCCGACGGTGCCGTCGACGGTAAAGCCGGTGATGCCGGTGGCGTCGAGGTTGGCCTGCAAGCTCATGTCGAACAGGCCCGGCTGGCTGATGCTGAGCTTGGCCTTCGACGACGCGTCGATCTTGCCGTTCTCGTCGAGCGAGATCTTGAACGCGTCGGCCTTGACGGTGGCAGTGCCGAGCTTCAGCGTGACGGAGTCCATCGAGACCGAGCCCGATAGCTTCCCGCCCTTGTACGACAGGTCGATCTTGCCTTTGCCGATCTGCTGCCCGAGCTGGACGGTGACGCCACCCGAGACAGTGCCCTCGAGCCCGACGCCGCCGGCGCCCTTTTTGACGGTGACCTCGCTCTTGAAAGAGTCGATGGTCACGCCACCGATCGAGAACTTGTCCTTGGCCAAAGAGACCGCGGCCTCGAAGTCGCCCGAGCCACGATCGTATTTGACGCTCTTGATCTCGACGGTGCCGAACGGATCTTTCTTGTAGCTGCAGCCCGTGGCTTCGAAGGTCTGCAAACCCGTGGCCGTGCCGCCCTTGAGCTTGATCTTGCCGGTCAGATCTTCCGAGAGCGTGTGTAGATCAAGCTCGAGGCCGCCGGTGATCTCCGGGGTGCCGTCGCTGCCGATCTTGACCTTCACCTCGGCCGAAGTGGTATCGCCAGCGATGCCGAACGACGCCTCGCCCTTCAGCTTCGGCGTCGCCGAGCTGTCGAGATCGAGATGGCCCTGCTTGACCGTCAGATCCCAGCCGCCGAGCGAAACTTTGCCGCCAAAATCGGCCGCGCCGGTGAGCTTGCCGTCGGCGAACTTGACGCTGGAGATGGTCAGCGCCTTGGCCAGCTCCGGATTTGCAGCCGACACACCAGTGGCCTCGACGGTGACCAACGGCGTCTTGTCGGTATCGACCCCGACAGCGAGCTGGCCCTTCAAGCCCGGCACCAGCTTGGCGATGTCGATGTTGGAGTGCGCCGACGCCGAGAGCTTGCCGCCCTTCAAACCGACCGCGACGTTGACGGTCTCGGAGCCCAGCTTGACGGTGATCTGCGCCGAGCCCGTCGCCGTGGCCAGACTGTAGGTGCCGCCGTTCGACGGAATGTGGATGTCGAGGCTGTCGAGGGTGCCGATGTTGGCCAACCCCGGCGGCGTGATCGACGTGGCCGACAAGCTGATGTCGCCGAGTGCCTTGGGCAGGTTCTTGAGATCGCCGCCCGCGGTCTTGATCTCGATGGCCAGCTGCTCGAGCTTGCCGAGCGCCTCGGACAACATGATCGAGGCCTTGGACTTTGGCGCCTTCGACTGGATCTTCCAGCCGGGCAGGACCGAGAACTGGATCTCGGGGATGTCGACGCCAGGCAAGGTGACTTGAAGGCCGACGTCGCCGGTGAGCGAGCCGCCCGACCAGCCGAGGTTGGTCATGCTGCCAGTGGCGATGCCGGCGTCGACGGTGATGGTGCCGCCACCGATGCCGATGGTATTGGCGCCGCCGAGTCCCTTGGCGGTCAGCTTGAGGCCGCTCACGCTGAGGAACGGGACCTTCGATGTCCCGACCGTGATATTGCCGTCGAGGCCGCCTTCGCCGTAGCCGAGGTTGAACTCACCCTCGAGCACGTCGCCGAGCTTGATGGTGCCGTTGGCCTCGCCGGTGACCTTGGCGCCGTCGACGGACAAGCTCGAGTCGGCCTTGAGCACGACTGTGGCCAGACCGACGGGGAAAGTCGTGTCGGAGGCGACCTTGACCGTGCCCTTGAGCTTGCCCTCCGAGATGCCGACGCCCTCGAATTTGAGGCCGGCGAACGAAGGCGTGGTGAACTTGAGCTCGGGGATGTCGCCCTTGAGCTTGCCGTCGACGTAGGAGATGGACGCTTTGCCCGAAAGACCTGGCACGCTCACGTCGACGCTGGCCGTGCCCTCGACATCGACCTTCTTGCCGTCCCACTTGAGGGTTGCGGCGGCCGCAGCGCCTAGGCCGGGAACGTTGAACGTGGCCGCGATCTCGGCGGCCATCGACAACGCGCCGGCGGTGGTCAGCTTGGCGGTCAGCGTGCCTTTGCCCTCGGCGAAACCTGCGTCGAGGCCGACCTGCGCCGAGCCCACGAGCTGCACGTCGAGGCCGGTCGGCGTCTGCTTGACCGTGATGCTGATGCCACTCGAGGTGACCGGAAATTCCTTCGAGAGAAAGTCGCCGGAACCGAGCGACACCGACGCCGACAAGCCTTCGGGCGTGACTGCCAGCTTGACCGTCTTGGCGAGCACGCCAGGCAGATTGATGGCGATGTCGAGGGATCCGGTGACCTTGCCCTGCTGGTCGATCTGCAGCGTGGCCGCCGAGCCTTTGAACACGCCGTCGTCGACAGTGGCCTTGAGCTCGCCGCGCTCGGGCTTGCCGCTGTCGTCGAGCTTGACGGTCAGCTCGTTGAGGTTGACCGGGCCGACCTTGCCAAGCGGCAGGGTCAGCTTTTTCATGCCGTTGGCCCAGTCGGTGGCCGTGGCCAGGTCGACGTTCAAGGCCTGCTGCAAAAATTGCACGTTCCACGGGCCCGACGGCTTGGACTTGCCGTCGTCGCGCGAGATGGTGCCGGCCGCGGCCGTCTCTTTGACCTTGAGATCGGAGTCGCCCGCAGCGGCGCCACGCGACACAGCCTGCGCGACGCGCTCGGCCTCGTGCTCGACGGCAGAACCGGGCTCGGAGGCATCGCGGCCGGTCGGCTGACCCGCTTGCTGCGCCACGTGGGCGAGCTCGTGCGCCAAAAGATGCTGGCCGTCTTTCGTCGACGGATCGAGCTTGCCGTCAGCGAAGAAGACGTTTTTGCCCTCGGTGAATGCGGTGGCGCCGACGGCCTGGGCCCGCGCTGCGGCCGTGGCGTCGTCGTGGAGCCGCACGCCGGCGAGCGAGACACCAAGCTTGGGCTCGAGCGCAGCGCGGATGGCCTCGGGGATGAGCTTGCCGAGCTGGTTCAGATACAGGGCGGCTTCGGTGCCGAGCAGCGACGACAACCGCGCCCGCGCTTGGCCGCCGGCGGGCGTCTCGTCGATCTTGGCGAGCGCCGCCTGACGTAGCTCGGCCGAGTGCGGATCGTCCTGGGGACCGAGCACCGACTTGACCTCGCCGGCCGAGGCGCCCTTGTGCAAGAGGACCAACAGCGCTTCGGCGAGCTGCAACACCTGCTTCTTGTCGAGCTGGATCGGCGTCGGCTCGTAGGCGGCCAGCTCCGTCGGGCGCCTCGACGCCACGCGCGGCGCACGGCCAAGCGCCGACGAGACTGCCGTCGCTGCGCGGGCGCGCTCACGCACCATGCCGGTGCGACCACTGACGGGGCCGAGCCGGCGCAGCATGCGATGGACGTCGCTCTCGGCGTCGCCGTCGGCGCGCCGCAGCTTCATGGCCGGAGACGCGTCTTGTTGCTGGCTGGCGTGGAGCGCTTCGTGGACCAGGACTGCTTCGCAGCTGCCGTCGCTGCCGCCGCGTACGAAGACTTCGGAACCGAGGGTGAAGGCGGTGGTGTCGAGCTTCTGGGCGATCAGCTCGACGAGACGACCGGTGACCATGTGAATGCCGACCAGCGGACGGCCCGAGGCCGTCTCGGCGATCTCGCGGATGGCGACGGGAAAGGCACGACGTTCGATACCGGGCGCCGCTTGGGCCAGCACCACCGACGCGAGGGGGCCACCCACGTCGCGGACCAGCTCCAGATACGCGCGCCGACGCTCGGCGGGCGAGAGGTCTTTCTGCAACAGTGCCGCGAGCACCAGCGGATCCGCGCCAGCGTCGAGCAGCTGCTGCCAGATCTGGAAGGGTGCGTCGTGCTGGAAGGCGGGATCGTCGTGTTTCTTGACGGCCAACTCGCGCTTGAGTGCCGCGCGGTTGGTTGCCCCAGGCAATTCGTAGTCGAACAGGTGCCCCATAGACCCGGACCTCTCAAGAATGCGCCCTTAGATTATCGGCTCTGAGCCCTCAGGAGTTGTTTGCCAGAAACATTTCTCGTTTCGATATTTTACCCCCGATGTGACCACTGGAATCCGGGGATACCCAAGGTAAGCTGCCGTACATATAACGCAGCGCATCAGAGAGCCCTACGCCCATGTGCTTGAACTTGAAGCGATTCTGGCGCGCACAAATCCATTACTGGCCGACAGCCATTCTGGTTGCCGCAGCTTCAACGCAGGTTGTTGCAGAACGCTTTCACTCGGCTGACACCTGTCAGCCAAAAAAAAGCAGGATTTAGGACAGAACTTTGAGCTTGATCGGCTCGCCATCGATGCGTGCGGTGATCGGATTCAGGAACGCCGGCAGCTCGAGATCCTGACCTTTGGCATAGACCGCGTGACGGCCATGCGTGCGATACCAGTCGGCCACGGTGGCATTGGCCAGCATCTTCTCGACGATGTTGCGCCAGCCGACGCCGGTGTTGTAGGCGCAGAACGAGATCTCTCCCATCTGCGTTCCGTACGGAATGATGCACATCTCGGTACGGCGGAAGTCGTAGTTGAAGAGGTCCTGAAACCACATGCCAGCGACGAAAAGTACCCGCCACTCGAACTCGGCGGCATCGGTCTCGTACTCGCCGATTTTTTTGCCGCGGGCGCCGGTCTGCGACAAGAGCTGCTTCAGCATGTCGTCGAAGCCGTAGCCCGTCGGCGCATTCTCGGCCTGATAGTTGCGCAACAGCGCCGTCGCCAGCTGGGCCACGGTCATGGCTTTGCCCTGGTTGCCGTCGGTGATGACGCCGATGTCGCCGAGCAGGCCCTCCATGTCGAGAAAAGCCGTCAGCGGCACCATCTCCTTGGTGCGCTTGTTGACCATCAGCACCGTGCCGACGCCGCAGTTGGGATGACAGCCGCACTTCATGGAGCCCCAATCGGCATCTTTGCCCATCAGCATGTCGACGAGATCACTGAACGGGCCCAGCGCCGACAGCGGAAACCAGTCGCGCATGGGCTCGGTGGTACCGGTCTGCGCCTTCACGTCGTGGGCGAGGTGCGAGAGCGTGTAGCGCTGCTTCTGGCGGGTCTCGTCGTCGACGTCCTCATCGCGTCCCGTGAACGACACCGGCTGGAACGACACCACGGTGATCTTGTCGGCGTTCTCGACGGCAAACCGGACGATGTTGCCGACCTGGTCGTTGTTGACGCCGTTGATGACCGTGACCACCAAGATCACGTCGATGCCGGCCTGATGCAATTCCTCGATGGCGCGCAATTTCACGTCGAAGAGGTTGCCGATCTTGCGGTGCTCGTTGGACGCGTTGGAGACGCCGTCGAACTGCAGATACGCCATGCGCAGACCCGCCGCACGCGCCTGTTTGGCGAAGCCGGGCTCCTCGGCAAAGCGAATGCCGTTGGTGGCGCATTGCACGGCGAAGTAGCCGATCTCGCGCGCGTAGCTGATCGACTCCAAGAAATGCGGCGACAGGGTCGGCTCGCCACCCGAAAACTGCACCGACATCTGCCGGCGCGGCTGGATGGACATGGAGTCGTCGAGGATCTTCTTGATCTCGTCGAAGCCGAGCTCGTGGACATAGCCGACCTGGTTGGCGTCCATGAAGCAGGGATCGCACATCATGTTGCAGCGGTTGGTCAGATCGACGGTGAGCACCGAGCCGCGGCCCCATTGAATGCTCGACGAGCCGTGCTCGCGCAATGGGGTCTTGGGCGCCAGAAAATCGCGGCCGGGATAGAGGCGTTCGATGCGCGCCAGCCACTCAGGATCGAGGGCGATGAGGTCTTTGAACTCCCCGTGCGTGGCGCAGGTCTTCTTCATCCAGATCTGGCCGTCTTCCTCGACGATGCGGGCCTTGATCTCGCCCGGCTTGCCGTCGATGAGCACGCGCAGATCCGTCTTGCCGTCGAGGATGGCCTCGCGCACGTCTTTGACGCAACGCGGGCAGAGCGAGTCGGTCTCACGCGGCCAGCCGAGCTGCGGGAAGGTCCGCTCGCGGCGCTTCAGCAACGGGGCGGGCGCCCAGGTCGGGTGCGGCGACGGCTTTTCAAAGACGCGGTTGTAGGCTTTTACCAACGGCCAGGCCGCGCGGGCCGTGTGCGTTGCCAGACGTTCGAGCGTGCGCGGGACTTTCATGAGCATCGCCGAGAGCGCTGAGCGAGGTCTGCGGAGCTGTGCGTGGAAGGCGATGCGATCCTCATCGACGAGAGACTGCCAAAAGGCCGGGCGAAATCAAGGACCAACCTACGTCTTTGTTGACGTCAGCCCTGTTGTTCGGTGACCTTCGGCACACCACGGAGCGCTGTGACCAGGCTGGCGCCGGCCAGAATCGCGCGGGCGCCTGCCGAGTCTTCTCCGTCGGAGATGATGCCTGCGTAGCCGGGGTGGCCATGCGACAAGACGAGCCCCAAGAGGTGCAGGCTGCGGTCGCGTGCGCCAAGTCCGATGATGATGTGATCGTCTGCACCCAAAGGCTCGGCAGGGGGTTCGTCTGCCCTCGAGACCGCGAAATAGTCGAGGTGCCGAGAGAGATCGGCCAGGATGTCGAGCGCTTCATCGTCGCCGATGAGCCACAGTCTGAGCACGGTTTGGCTCATGCGCGGGCCAGGCCCAGATAAAAGAGCGCCAGGCCAAAGGCGATGCTGGCAGCCCAGACCAGGGCGGGTTTGGGCTGCAAGCGATCGTCTGCACCGACGGCGCGGGTGAGAAAGCCGAGCGCGCCGCCCAGCCAGGCACACAGGCCCAAGATGGCCAAGACGGACCAGCCGACGTTGGGTGCGTCGGCGTTGGATTCGTCGAGGCGCTGCTGGTGCCAGGCGACGGCAACGGGTCGCTGGGCGGCGGCGTCAGGTTTGCCTTGCAGCTCCGCGTCGGCAGAGAGCTCGGCGATGCGGTGATCGGCCTCGGTCAGTAGATCTGGATGGGGGACATAGAACGATCGGGTCGCCAAGATCGCGGAGCGCACCTCGCGCCAAGCGGAGAGCGAATCGGCATCGTTTTTGCGACCGTCAGCGACGAGGGCATCGAGCGCGCGGCGCGACCAGGGATTGCCCGGCGTGTAGAGGCGCGCGGCTTCACCGAGACGCAGTTGGCGTTCTTTGCCGGTGCGCGTTTCGGCTTCTGCGAGCGCCGTTCTCGACGACCACAGCACGCGCGCGGTCATGACGCCCAGGACAAAACCCAGCGCGGCCACCGCACGCAAGATCCAGCCGGCCAGCCTTTTCATACGAAATCTCGACGAGAAAACAGAAACATGGCGAGGCCCAGGGCCACTGCAGCGTAGAGCGCGCCGTAGCCGCCAGCAACGCCCACGTAGCTCCAGTCGACATAGACGCCGTGCACCGTGGCCCGGCGTCCGTCGAGCATCGAGCCCGAGACGTAGAAGATGTGCAGATCGGGGAAGATGCGGGTGAGGCCGAGAAGGATGTTCTTGGTGGTCGACGAGCCGAGCTTGCCGATGACCTCGCGCAGCTCGGGCATGGAGCGGCCGACGAAGAAGATGCCGAGGGTGAACGCGCCCGACAGAAACGGCGTCGAGAAGCTGGAGAACAGCACCGCGACGGCGGTGATCACCACCACCTCGAAGAACAGCAGCACCACGGCTTGCAACACGGCAGCGTCGACATCGGCGCCCTGTCGCCACAGGACCGCGAACAGCACCAGCGACATGACCGCCATCTGCACGAACAGCGTCACCACCATGCCGGCGAACTTACCGAGGATGAATTCGTGACGGTGTAGGGGCTTGGGGATCAGCGAAAACACGGTCTTTTTGTCGAGCTCTTTGTAGACCAGATTGACGCCGACGAAGATGGCGATGAGCACGCCAAACAGCGCCATGCCACCGAGGCCGAGGTCGCGGGTGACGCGCGCTTCTTCGTGCAGCGACATCTGGCCGAGGCCGAGCGCCGAGGCGATGAGAGCGACGGCGAAGAACAAGAGCAGGTACAAGACTTTGTTGCGGACGGCTTCCCGAAAAGTGTTCAGCGCGATGGCGGAAACGCGACCGATCATGATCTTTGCCCGGAACCCTGAGAGGGTTCCGGACCTCCCGCTACGCTGTTCGGCACGGCCTCACGCTCCGCGATCATGACCGACCTGCCCCCGCGCCGGTGTCGCCGGCCTCGACCTCGCGCACGAAGAGATCTTCCAGAGACTCTTTGCGCGGGGTGACCGATACCACTTGTTTGCCGTCGCTGAGAGCCTGTTGCAGCCAGGTATTGATGTCGACGTCCGGGCCGAGCTTTTCGATGTGCTTGGTGTCGGC
>Ga0123336_10000418_pt1 | contig 43272 bp, 34 predicted proteins | sample SSSSmetaG_FD_96466 | JGI IMG/M metagenome (GOLD analysis project Ga0123336, IMG submission 96466) | Glacier valley bacterial and archeal communities from Borup Fiord, Nunavut, Canada, to study Microbial Dark Matter (Phase II) - ​SSSS metaG | ecosystem: Environmental > Aquatic > Freshwater > Ice...
GCTGGACATTCCCAACGCCAACACCATCATCATCAACCGCGCCCACCTCGCCGGCCTCTCGGACCTGCACCAGATGCGGGGCCGCGTGGGCCGCTCGAACCGCAAGGCGTACTGCTACCTGCTGACGCCGCCGGTGGCCCAGCTGCCGGCCGACGCCCGCAAGCGCCTGAGCACGCTGGAGGAGTTTTCGGACATGGGGGCGGGCTTCAACGTGGCCATGCGCGACCTCGACATTCGCGGCGCGGGCAACCTGCTAGGCGGCGAGCAGTCGGGCTTCATCAACGATTTGGGCTACGAAACCTACCACCAGATTCTGGACGAGGCCGTAACGGAGCTCAAGGAAACCGAATTCCGCGACTTATTCCTCGGCGACGCCAGCAGCCAGCAGCGCCTGCAACTGGCCGCCGGCGCGGGCCGCAGCCAGGAGTGCAACGTGGAGACGGACCAGCAAGTCCTCATCCCGGAGAAGTACGTGAGCAACGTGTCGGAGCGCCTGCAGCTCTACGCCAAGCTCGACCGCGCCCAGCAGCCCGAGGACCTGCGCAAGCTGCTGGCCAGCATGGTGGACCGGTTCGGCCCGCTGCCGCCCGAGGTGGAGCAGCTGGCCGACATCGTGCGGCTGCGCTGGCAGGCTTGCCAGGTGGGCTTCAGCAAAATCACCCTTAAGCGCGACACGCTGAAAGGCTACTTGCCGGCCGATGCCGAGCACCAGGCCTACTTCCAGGGCGAGCAGTTCGGCACCATCCTCAACTACGTGCAGACGCACGCCCGCACGGCCAGCCTGAAAGAGAAGAAGGAACAGCTGATTGTGACGTTCGAGGAAGTCCGCTCCATTCAGCAGGCCAAGCGCGTGCTGGCCGAGCTGGGCAGCGCCGAGGCCGTGGCGGCGTAAGCGGCGGGGTCTTATCGGGTACGCCCCCGCCCCCTACGCCGTTTGACTGGTCTCACTTGGCAAATTCCCCGACATGCCACAGCACACCGGACGGGTCGTGCACAAAGCATTCCTTGCCCCACTCGAAGCTTTTGACCGGCACGAGCCTAACCGTGGGGTAAATCTCGGGCAGGTTCAGGGCCTCCAGTTGAGTCCAGTAGTGCGCCACGTCCGCTACTTCAAGGAAGACCATCGTATTATCCAACCACTCGGGCACGTAAGCATCCTGCAGATAAAACCCGAAATCACCCGCTTGGAATAGGGAGAGCGTAGGCGATAAAACGCTTTCCCGAAAGCCGAAGTCCGTATAGAAACGCCGTGAAACTTCGAAGTCGCCGGCACCGATAAAGGGCCGGATGGATTTAAAGCCTTGTTTCATGTGCTCAGATGAAAAGACGAGCGTGCAAGGTACGGCTGCATTTTGCGTCAACGACGCGGGCGTAAATACCGTAAGGTTGGTTTGTCTTTTCTGCTTTTTAACTTTCCCATTCATTTTATGAAAACCCTCCTCATCCTGGCCGCGCTGGCCACCGGCGTGGCCACGGCTTCGGCCCAGACGCCGCGCTCCACGGCCGGTTCGGGCGCGGCGGCCACGCGCGCCTCTTCCAACAACGCCGACAGCCCGGCGCCCACCTCCATCGCTGTGAAGCCCAACTACTCGCCGGGCAACGGGCAGCGCACCGGCGGCAAAATCAACACCGCGCCGGCCACCGGCGCCACGCGGGCCTCGCGCTCCAGCTCCACGGCCAAGGCGGCCCACCAGGGCAGCGCCACCGGCAGCGGCAACATCGAGTCGATGTCGAAAAACAGCCACGCCACGCCGGGGCCGAAGAAATAAAGTGCCGGCGGCCTGCGTTTGGCCCGGCACCGGCCCGCTGCGTATGCGGCGGGCCGGTTTATTTTTGGCGTTTCCCGGGCTGCTCACCTCGTTGTTGTCGCGTATGAAAACCGTTTTTTTGGGACTGCTGCTGCTCTCGGTTGCCGGGGCGGCGCCCGCGCAAACCCGCCTGAACCTGCCTTTGAAGCACGAGCTGGACAGCCTCTCCGCGGTCGACCAGCGGTGGCGGGTGCTGCTCTTCGACCCCCGGGCCCAGCGCAACCCCGATTCGCTGGCGGCGGCCTTGGGCGTGGCCAAAGCGGCGCTGGGCCCCGCCATCTTCCGCCGGATGCAGCAAACCGACTCGACCGACCAGCTGCGGATGCGGGCCATCATCCGGCAGTACGGCTACCCGGGCAAGGCGCTGGTGGGCGAGCCCACCAACGAGGCCGCGTGGCTGGTCATCCAGCATTCGGACGACATCAAACGCTACCTGCCCCTCATCAAAACCGCCGCCAAACAGGGCGAATTACCCTTCCGTCTCTATGCCCAGATGCTGGACCGCCAGCTCATGCGCGACGGCCAGGCGCAGCGCTACGGCACCCAGGGCATGCAGTACACCACCACCGACCCCGCCACGGGCCGCCGCGCGCCGCAGCCGCTCTTTATCTGGCCCATTGAGGACGCGGCCGGGGTGAATGCCCGCCGCCAGCAAGCCGGCTTCGACACCACCGTGGAGCAAAGCGCCGGCCGGCTGGGCGTGCGCTACCGCGTGCTCACGCTGAAAGACGTGGAACGAATGCCCAAAAACTAGCCCGCATGACCATCCGCTGGAACCTCCTGCCCTTCGAAAAACTGCCCTTGCTGATTCTTTACGACGTGCTGCGGCTGCGGGCCGAGGTGTTCATCGTGGAGCAAAATTGCCCCTACCAGGACATCGACCGCCGCGACGTGGACGCCCTGCACCTGCTGGGCTACAGCGAGCAGGGCGAGCTGGCGGCTTACGCTCGCCTCTTCGACGCGGGCGTTTGCTACGCGCAGGCCAGCATCGGCCGCGTGATTGTAGCGCCGGCGTTCCGGCGCTTTGGCCTCGGCAAGCTGCTCATGCGCCAGGCCATCGGGCATTGCCACGGAGTCTTCGGGCCGCAGCCCATCATGATTGGGGCCCAGCGCTACCTGCACGATTTCTACTCCGAGCTGGGCTTCACGGCCATCGGTGAGCCGTATGATGAAGACGGCATCCCGCACCAGCACATGCTCCGGCCGTGACGCTTGGATGTCATTGCGAGTGAAGCGCAGCGGAACGCGGCAATCCGTCCTCTCCGTGCGACCTGCTCTGTTGTGTGATGGAATAGATGGACTACATAAAACAGCCCCGACTCTATTGCAGAGCCGGGACTTTTCACGTCGCATGGGTTGGTCACTGAGAACAGGACGGATTGCTTCGCTGCGCTCGCAATGACAGGCAGGCGTCTAATCGCAGCCCTCCGGGCCGCACACGGCGCCGTCGGCCACCACGGCGAGGGCGGGCTGGGACTCGTCCCACACCTTTGCCAGCACTTCGGCGAACAGCTCGGGGGACTGGGCGCCCGACACGGCGTACTTGTCTTCGAACACGAAAAAGGGCACGCCGCCCACGTTGATTTGCTGGGCCTGGTACTCGTCGTAGCGCTCGGCCTCGGCGTAGGTGCCGGCCGCGAGGGCTGCGCGGGTTTCGGCGGCGTCGAGGCCGATTTCGGAGGCCAGCTGCACCAGCGTGTCGAGGTCGCCCACGTCCTGGCCTTCGAGGTAGTAGGCGGCCATAAGGCGCTCCTTGGTGGCGTCTTGCCGGCCGTGGTGGGCGCCGAGGTGGATGAGCTGGTGGGCCAGGAAAGTATTGGCCGGAACGGTGCGGTCGAAGTCGTAGGCCAGGCCCACCTCAGCCGCTACCTGGGTCATGCGGGCGCCCATGGCGCGGGCTTCGGCGACCGATACGCCCTTCTTTTTGGCCAGCGACGCGTGGACGCTCTCGCCGGGCACGGGCCGGAAGTCGGGCGTTAGCTCGAAGCTGCGCCACACCACCTGCACGGCGGCGCGGTGCGGGAATTGGGCCAGGGCCTGTTCGAACTTACGCTTGCCGACGTAGCAAAACGGGCACACCACGTCGGACCAGATTTCAACTTTCATATCGGTGGGTATTGCAAAGCGGCGGAAGGAGCTACAAGAAACGAGGCGGCCAAAAAGTTCGGGGCGCCGGCTCCCCGCTTTCTTACCTTTACCGCCGTGCCGTCCGCTTCCGTTTCTTTCCGCGCCGGGCTGGAACCGGGCGGCCCCCGCTTCATGCCCACCCAGGTAATCGTGGTGCCCGAAGCCGTGCTGGCAGCCCTGGGCGGCAAAGACACGAAGCGCGTTATTGTCACCATCCGGGGCCACGCGCTGCGGCTGGGCCTGCTGCCGCTGGCAGGCGGCGGCCGCTACCTCATGCTGAACAAGGACGTGTGCCGCGCCGTGGGCATTGCCCTGGGCCAGGCGCTGGACGTGGCCATCGCGCCCGACCCCACTCCCGACCACATCGACCTGCCCACCGAGCTGGCCGAAGCCTTCGCCGCCTGGCCCGAGGCCGAAACCGCGTTCAACACCTACAGCGGCGCCCACCGCCGCGCCATGGCCCGCCTCGTGGCCGAGGCCAAGCAGCCCGAAACCCGCGCCCGCCGCGCCGTGGCGCTGGTGGAGCAGCTGGCGCAGGGGCGACACCCGTTTCGGGGGGAGTGAGTTGGAACTCGTTCTATCGGCTCACCTCACCCCCCGGCCCCCTCTCCCGCGGAGAGGGGGAGCCGGACGGTTATCGGGTGGTGAAGCCAACAACACAAGCCCGTTGAGCTATGCAACGGGCCCTTGTTGTCGCATAAACCCTTACGTTAGCCCCCCCTCTCCGCGGGAGAGGGGGCCGGGGGGTGAGGTGAGCCGTCAGAGCTAATCCTTCAGCACAATGCTTACCACCTTGCCCGGCCCGTCCACCACGAACTTGCACTCGTCGAATCCCGGCGCGGCCAGCGTGGGCCGCACGTTGTTGGAAAACGCGTAGGGCTCGGTGGGGATGCCAAGGAAGTTCTTGTCGACTTTGTCGTTGTTGTTCAAGTCCTGGGTGATGGCCACGGCCCACTCGCCCTTGGGCAGCTCCACGGGCAGCGAAAACTCGCTCTTGCCCTCCGGTTTCACCGACTTCGAAAACGCCCATTGCCCGTGCTTCAAGAACCCCGCCCGGGTGTTGTAGAAGTACAGCTTCACCGCCGAGGTAGTGGACACCAGCGACGACACCACTACCGTCACCGGCTCGGTGGCCGGGGCCGAAGCGGCCGGCCGGGCGCCCCCCAATAAACCGCTACTAATAACGAGCGAGCAAAGCGACAACACTTTCATAAGCACAAGGGAAAACGTGGAGGACCAACGTGGAAGGTACGGCCCCAACGCCCCCAGCGCCGGAAAGAGTTCGAAATACGTTTCCGCCCCGCCCGCCTGGTGCCCCGCTACCAACCCGAAGAACCCGACCTGTTCACAGCCTACCAATCGGCTTGGTTGCGCCGTGCCGCCCTCACAGCCGGATGTCGAACGCCAGCGGCTCCAGCACCCACTGCTGCACCGCCCCGCGGTACACCACCCGCACCCCCGCCTCGATGGGCGTGCGCAGGCGCAGCACGTTGAACAGCACCAGCACGTCGGCCCCCGCGTTGCGGTAGGTGAGCGTGCCGCCGGCCCCGCGGATGTCCGCGCCCTGGGCCACGTCGCCGAACACCGCCGCCCGCAGGCGCTGCACGTACAGCAGCCGCCCCACTTCCCAGTGCGTGAAGGCCAGCGGCAGGTTGTAGTCGGCGCTGGCCGTGCGCAGCTGGTCGAAACTGGTGTAGCCCTCGCCGCGCGGAAACGACACGGCCGGCGCGAACTGGTACTGCGCCTGGTCCTGGTACTGGTAGCCCACCCGCAGCCGCACGGCGTCGTGCGTGCGCAGCCCCGGCAAGTACACGCTGCCCTGCCCTGCCCACTGCGTGGCCGCCAGCCCGGTGCCGAAGGGCGTGATGCGCCAGGTGCCCAGGAAAGCAACCCCCGACCGCGGCCCCACCCCGCGGGCCGACGCCCGGCGCTGCGTAACGTAGCTCACGGTGGTTTGCAGGGCGTTGAGGGGCCGGTTGGGGCTGACCTCGGAATACTTGCGGGTGGGCAAATCGTAGCCGTACACCTGCTCGTGCAGGTAGTAAGTGCCCACCGACAGCGCCTGCAAGTACTTCGAGTGCGTGAGGTTGAGCGGCAGCCGCAGCCCGGCCGACAGGCGCGTGTACTGCCACTGGTCGCGGATGGTGCGGCCCTGGTAGAGCACGGCCGCGTCGCGCCCGCCGTAGGTCACGGTGGCGTCCAGCACCGGGTACAGCGCCTGGTAGCTCAGCGCCCCGGTGGCGCTGAAGGTGCGCTCCACCTGGTCGTAGCCCACGCCGGCAAACGCCTGGGTGGTGTTCAGCAAATCCTGCGAGCGCAGGCCCGCGCTCACCGTGTTGCCGCCCGGGCTCTGCACCACCCCGTAGCTGAACAAATGAAAAGCGTGCCGCAGCGGCACGTAGCGCCGCACCCCGTAGCGCGGCCGGACCGAGTCGGGCCCTGCCGGGTACGACCGCGCCAGCAGCCGCGCCACTTCCTGCCCCGCTGGCTCCTGGGCCGTGAGGGTGGCCGCGTAGGGGCTGGCAGCTTCGGCCACGGCCGGCGGCAGCGGCACCCAGGCGGCGGTGTCGAGGAGCATTTCCACCACCCGCGCGCCGGTGGCCCGGTAGTCGTGGAAGGCCAGCGTGCGGCCACCGGGCGCCACGGCGGCGTGGTAGGCGCCCAGCGGCCGGGCGGTCACGCGGTAGGTCCGGCCGGTGCGGGCGCTTACGGCATACAGGTTGTCGACGCCCGACTGCGAGGAGTTGTAGAGCACAAAATCGCGCCAGGGCTGGGGGTTGGCCAGGTTCACGTTGGCCACCGGCAGCAGGGCGCGGGCGGTGCCGGTGGCGGGGTCGAGCAGGGCAATGGTTTTGCCGGCGGCGCTCAGCGTCACGGCCACCACGCGGCGGCCGTCGGGGTGCCAGCGGGGCTGCTGGTAAAAGTCGTTCGGCGGGTTGGGCAGGGTCTGGAGCTCGGCGCCGGTTGCGGCGTCGAGAATCACCAGCGCGTGGTGGTAGGCCGCGTCGGTGCGCACGGCCACCAGCCGCCGGCCATCGGGCGAGAGCGCCGCCGCCGCGTAGCGCGCGCCCCGCCCGATGCGCGTGAGCCGGCCCGTGGCCAAGTCCAGCACCTTGAGTTCGGAGGCAATGCGCTGGCCCCAGCGGGCGTCCTGCTGGAACTCGGGCCACACCGCCTTGCCCCCGTTCACCGACAGCATCTCGGGCCAGTTCAACTGGCCGGGCACGAACACCTCGCGCTCGGCCCCGTGCCGGCCCAGCAGCATGAGCTGCGGAATATGGTCGAGCCCAGACTTCAGCACCAGCACCGTGCTGTCGGTCACGTACTGCGGGTATTGGTACTGGGTGAAAACCGCGCCCGTGGCCTTTTGGCTGAATTCGCGCACCGGTGCGCCCGCTGGCAGCCCCGCCTGCTGGTCGCGCCAGGTCGAGTCGATTTCCGCCATCGTGCGCCCGTAGAGCTGCTCCACTGTGAGCCCCGTGGTGCGCCGGATGCTGTTGGAAAACGAGAACGGATAGAACGGGAATCGGTAGTACCGGTCGAGCACCTTGCTCCACACCGCCGGCCCGTAGTGGGCCTTCAAATACGACGTCATGAAATAGCCCAGCACGTACCAGTCGGGCACGTGGTCGCGCAGCGAGCCGTTCACCGCCTTTTGGTACGAATAAATCCGGCCGGCCAGCAAATTGGCCCGCAGCCCCACCCCGAAGCTGGGGATGCGCCCGCGCCCGCTGCGGGTGAGGGCCGTTTCGGTGCCCACCGCGTCGCCTTCGAAAAACCACTGCGGCACGCCCACGGCCGCCACGCCCAGCGCGCCGTCGCCCAGCAACGGGCCCAGCACCCGGCCCACGCCCTGCCGGGCCTTCTCGAACTGCCCCACGTGCCGAAACTCGTGCACCACCAGCCCGTCGAGCCAGTCTACGGTGCCCAGCCCGAAGCCCTGCTGCGGCGTGGTGAAAAACTCGGCGTGGCGCGGCAGAAACGTCACGAAGCCGTTGGGCACGGTGGTCTGGTTTTGCAGCACCACGCTGATGGGGCGCGGGCGCACGCCCAGCGTGGCCACGTCGGCCGCATACAGCCGCTCCAGCCGCGCCGCCGTGCGCTGCGCCGCCGAGTCGATGCCGCCCCCAAACAGCACCCGGAAGTGCGGCGTGCGCACCTCCTGCCAGCGCAGCGCCGGGGGGTTTTGGGGCAGAATGGGCAGCACCTGGGCCGCCGCGGGGTTCCACCCAACCCCAGCTAACAGCCCGCACAGTAGCGAAAGACGCATGTAATATTTCCGAAAAGCAACAATCGCCCTGAACGGGCGAAAAAGAATGGTTGGCAGGCACGTTGAATTTCAGCACGAGGTAGAGACGCAGCATTTTGCGGCTCGTCGTTGCACGATTACCGTTGAACGAAACCCGCGCGGCGCGGACGGCGAGCCGCAAAATGTTGCGCCTCTACCCCAAGCGCCGCCCGGCAACCCAACGCTAAAGAACGGCACCCGGCCCCAAACCCCAGCGCCAACCGGCCGGCCAACGCAAAAAATTCGGGCGAGCAAAAAATTAATGTTGGTACATTGATGTTGGTACATTAGTTTTGTTTATCGTTTCACGCTTCGTCCCCAACCGCCATGTCCGAAACCACCGCCACCGCCACCAAGTGGGTGCTCGACCCCATGCACTCCGAAGTACAGTTCAAAATCAAGCACCTGGTCATCTCCACCGTCACCGGCTCGTTCAAGACCTTCCAGGGCACGATGCGGAGCGACAACGACACCCACTTTGAAAACGCCGACGTGGAATTTTCGCTCGACGTCGACAGCATCGACACCAACCAGGAAATGCGCGACGGCCACCTCAAGGGCGAAGAATTCTTCAACGCCGCCGCCTTCCCCCACATCAAGTTCGTCTCAACCTCGTTCGTGAAAACGAGCGGCGACACCTACCGCCTCACCGGCAACCTCACGATGCGGGACGTGACCAAGTCCGTAATCCTGGAAGCCGAATACGGCGGCTCGGCCATCGATTTCTACGGCAACCACAAGGCCGGATTCGAGGTCAGCGGTAAAATCAACCGCAAGGACTTCGGCCTGAGCTGGGGCGGCATCACCGAAGCCGGCGCCATCGTGCTGGGCGACGACGTGAAGCTGATTATCAACGTGCAGTTCGCCAAGCAGGCCGAAACCAACGGCTAAGACCAGCGGCTGGCGCGTACACCAAAAAGGGGCCGTTTCAATCGAAGCGGCCCCTTTTTGGTACCCACTTGTCTTGCTTTGGAGGGATAAGCTGCTTAAGCAGGCGTGGGGGCGGACTGCCGGCTGGATAGCCGCCTATTCCACCCGTAGGCTGCCGCTGCCCAGCGCCGGCTGCCCGGCCCCCGACAGGCCCTCGATGCGCAACTGAAAGGCCCCCACCGCGTCGGCGGTGAAGAAGCGGACTTCGGCCTGGCCGCTGGCGTCGGTGCGCACGGTGGGGTTCCAGTACAGCGTGGAGCGGCGGGTGTCGGGAAAGTCGCGGTTGGTTTTGGGGGCGTCGTAGCGGGGCACGTAGAACTCGCGGCCGCAGGCGTAGCCGGGCTGCCGGAGCACGGCCACGCCCGGCGCGGGCTCGCTCGACGGCTTGTAGGTGGGGCTGCCGCGGCGGCTGTACACGGCGATGACCCCGTTGGAGCCGCGGCTGCCGAAGATGGCGGCCTGGCCGCCCTTCAGCACCTCAATGGTTTCGGCGTCGGCGGCCGGGTAATACGCAATGGCGTCGATGCCGACCGGCACGCCGTCGAGCAGAAACAGCGGGTTGCTGGCGCCACTGAAGCTGGTGATACCCCGAATCTGCACCTGCATGTTGGGTTCCACGCCGGTCACGCTCACGCCCGGCACGCGGCCTTGCAGCAGTTGCAGCACCGTGAGGCTGCCCACGCTGGGGTAGTCGGCTACGCGCAGGACCGTGGCCCCGCCGGGCGGGTAGAGGCGGCGCGCGTCGGGCGGGGCGGCCGCTTTGGCGCCCTTCACCGTGACGCCGCCGAGCAGGATGCTCTTGGTGGTGTCGAGCCGGAACTTGCGCTCGGCGGCGCGTTGCTCCTGGCTGCGGCGCAGGGCCTCGGCGAGCGGGACGGGCGCCTGCAGGGGCAGCGGGGCCAGCGGCCGGGTGGGCACCGGCGGGCCGGGGTCGAGGCGCAACTCCACGGACTTGCCGCCGCTCCCCTTGCGGGCCTGCAGGGTGAAGCGGGCGGTGTCGCAGCCGTCGAGCCCCGTGAAAAGGAACCCGCCCTCGCTGTTGGCTTCCGCCGTCAGGAACCGCTTCACGGGCTTGGTTTGCAGCAGGGTGAGCTTGCTTCCCGGCACTGGCCGGCCGTTGGGCTGCGTCACCTGCCCCAGGATGCCCAGCGAGCGTTCGATGCCAAAATCGCGCCCGGGGGCCTGGCCCGCCAGCACGGGCTTCCAGGCAAAGCGCCGCCAGCCCTGGGTAAGCAGCAAAGCGTCGAGCTGCTGGGTGGTTTCGGGACTAGGGTTTTGGAAGTAGTAGCCGGGGGCTTCGACGTAGCCAGCCAGGTCCGAGGTCAGCAGCAGGTGCGAGGCGATGGTTTCGGCGTCGGGGGCCACCAGGCCGGCGTCGGTCACGGCCAGCGAGAGGGTGGCGGCCACGGGCTGGCCGGCGGCGTCGGCCACGGCCACGCGCAGGCGCACGGGCTGGCGCGGGCCGTAGCTGGCGCGGTCAGGCGTGAGGGTCACGCGCAGGCCGGGGTCGTTATTAGCAAAAGCCAGCCGCTCGGCCAGCGGCGCGCCCGCCCCGTCAAACAGCGTGAAATGCACGATGCCGGCCGGAAACTTGCTCTTGGGAATGCGCGCCGTAAACGTCTCGGCGCCCGACACCTGGCCGCGGCCCACGTAGGCCACCGTGCCGCGCACCTGCCCCAGCAGCAGCACCGGCCCGCCGCCGCCGCCCTGCTGCCGGATGGCCACCAGAAAGTCGTTGGCCAGCGTGACCACGTGCAGCGTGTAGCCGCGGGCCTGCACGGCCGGCAGGGCCACGCGCAGCGGCGCGGCCGCCGGGGCCAGCACGGCGTGGTAGCGCTGCCCGGCCACCGGCGTGAACACGAACGCGCCCATGCCCAGGTGGCCGCTCTGGAAACTGGCCACCGGCTTGTTCTGGGCATCCAGCACCTGGCCCTGCGCGTCCAGGCCGTGGCCCGAATAGTCGGTGACTTTGAAGGCCACCTGGTTTTCGAGCCCCGCCACCAGGTTGCCGCCTTCGGCGAAAAACTGCACGTCGGGCGGCGCGGCCACGGCCCCGGCGGCTTTGCGCGCCGCGGCGGCCCGGGCGCGCACGGCCCCGGGCTGCGAGTCGGGCGCTTCGGTGGGCGCGGCGGGCCAAATGGCCAGCCGGCGGGCGTAGAAGAAGTCGGGCCCGGCGTTGCGCATCCAGCCCGTGTAGGCGCGCAGGGTATAATTGCCGGGCGTCAGCGTGTCGGGCAGGGCCACGTCGCCGGGGGCCAGGCCGGCTTCCAGGCGCAGGCTGCGGCGGACGACAATTTGGTTGGCGCCGTTCAGCAGCTCCACGTGCAGCACCTTGCTCAGCGTGTCGGGCCGGTGGCGGGTGGCGTCCACCACGTAGGCCTTCAGCCAGATGGTTTCGCCGGCCGTGTACCAGGGCTTGTCGAGGTGCAAATACGCTTTTTCGGGCAGCGCGGCCCCGTAGTACCGTTGCACGCTCAGCACAATGCGGCGCACCACGTCGTCGTCGGGCGGCAAGCGGAACGCCGCCGTGCCGGCCACCAGCAGGACCAACGGGATGAACAGCCGGAGCAGCCGGCGCGGGCGGAAGGGGGTAGCAATTAGCATCAAAGAGGAATTGGCTTGGGTGAAAGCAGCAAAGCCGGCGGAAAACCCCGGCCGTGCCCGGTCAAAAATAGCCCCGCCCAACCGAATGGTTGGGCGGGGCGGCGGGCAACGGGCAGCGGCCGTTAGGCCGACGTCATTTCCTTGTCGGGCACGCTCATGTCCTTAAGCGTGGCCGTGCCGCGCTCCTTGCGCATGATGCGCGAATAGAGGCTGATTTCCTGGTCGAAGAGGAACTGCAGAAACAGCTTGGTGTAGCTGCGGTGGGCCAGCAGCGGCTCGTAGAATTCGGGCGCCAGAGCCTTTATTTTGGGCAGGTTGTTCCAGGGCACGCTGGGCATGTCGTGGTGCTCGTTGTGGAAGCCCACGTTGAGGTTGATGCCGTTCAGGCGGCCGTAGTAAGAATACGTTTCCTGCTCGGGGCTGAGGGTGAGGTAGTGCTCCTGAATCCAGCGGGCGCCCAACGGGTGCAGGCCCACGGAGAACCAGAAGCTCAGAAACAAATACAGCAAGGCCGTCCAGCCAAAGAAGTACACGATGGCCACGTCGAACGCCACTTGGGCCACGATGTTGGCCGCCACGTAGCGGTCCACGGTGGCCACCTCGCGGCAGCGCGCCGTGCGGATGACCTGAAACAGCGGGAAGAAAAACAGCCAGATGGCCTTGCCGATGCTGTAGTTGTGAATCAGCTTGGCCTCGTACCAGTCGGGCAGGTCGGCGTCGAGCTCGTGCACGCCCTGGAACACGTGGTGCTTGATGTGGAAATTCTTGAAGCTGATGGCCGTGGGGAAAATCGACGGGAAATTGGCCAGGATGCCGGTGGCCACGTTCTGCCACAGTTTTTTGAATACCAGGTTGTGGGCCGCCTCGTGAATCACGACAAACAGCGTGTGGGAGAAAAACGCCCCCACCAGGTAGGCCACCGGAATGGTCCAGTACCACGCCTGGTTGCGCAGGAAGTAGGCCAGCGCCACCTGGGCGGCCACGCACCCCGCTCCGATGAGAAACGTGGCGGGGTTGCGGGTCATCAGCTGCTTCACCTCGGGGTGGGCCTTGACGATTTGGCGGGTGCGGGTGCGGTGCGGCTCGGGCGCCGTGGCAACGGTGAAAGCAAAAGGAGCGTGGGCCATAAAGAGCAAGAAGCGGGCCCGGCGATTGTTGCCGGGAGTCGGCTTTCAGACAAAAATACGGCAATTAGGTTCAGCCCAAAAGCCGACGCGGGAAATCCGCAGCCCGCGTTGCGCCGCGGCCACGGCCCGGCGGCGGCCAGCCGCCCGGGCAGGGTGGGCTGATTGCAAATCGGTCGCGGGTACCGGGTGGCCGGGTAGCCGGGTGGCACCCGTGCCCATCGGGCAGGCGGCAGGCGAGGGCATCGGCAGCATGCACGGCCGCGAACCCGCGAACCACGGGATAACTACGTACCGGCCGCTTCCGTTTCTTCGGCCGGCTACATCTGCGTCAGCCACGACTTGGCCGTTTCCAGCTCGTCGAAAGTCGCCACCACCGGGTTTTCCACCGTGAACTGCAGGGTCAAATCCGTGGACAGGCGGCTGTAGAGGTTGGGCGAGTACACCCAGGCGAAGTACTGCAAGCCGGCCGCCGTCATGGTCGGAAACCACTCGGTGCCGCCCCATTCGGCGGCCTCGCTCCACATGCTGGTTACGTGGGTGTTGTCGTTCAGCACTTTGTGGCAGTGCTGCTGCACCATCAGGCGCAGCATGGCCAGGGCTCCGCTCTGCACGCTGGCCAGGTCCTGGTCGCCGTGCCAGTCGGCAACCAGCCACTCGTTGAGGTGGTCGTAGGAAATGGTGATGTGGGGCTCTTCCAGCAAAGTTTGCAGAGACATAGGGCGGCGTTCAGGTGCAGTTCGCCCTGCTACGGCAAATACGTAGTCTGGGATTCAGCGCAGCCGAAACAACGGCCTGCTTTTTTCCATCTGCGCCAGCCCGGCGTTGGCTAGCCGAGGTGGCCAGGTTGTTGAAAAGCCCGTGGACCCACGGGCCCGCAGCGCGCGCAATCGCCGTTTAAGCCCCCGTCGCAAGCCGGACCGGGCCGAAATTCGTATGGGATTGCCGGGGCGCGGGCCCTGGTGTAAGGAACGCCCGGGGGCCGCGTCTGCCCCGTCAAACCTGCCGGCTTCGGCACTGTTTCTGTAGTAAACAATCCATGAAAAACCGATTGAAAACCCTCGCCAGCCTCAGTTTGCTGGCCTTCGCGTTTGCCTGCGGCACGCAGCAGCCCGCCGAGGCCCAAAACCCGCCCCGCTCTACCGCCGGTTTCGCCCCGGCCAACCTGAGCGGGCTGGCCCTGGCCACGTTTGCCGGGGGCTGCTTCTGGGCCCAGGAAGAAGCTTTTGAGCAAATTAAAGGCGTGAGGCAGGTGGTGAGCGGCTACGCCGGCGGCACCAAAGCCAACCCGACCTACGAAGAAGTGGCCGACAAAAACACCGGCCACACCGAAACGGTGCAGATTTACTACGACCCCAAGGTCATCAGCTACCAGCGGCTGGCCGACATCTTCTTCACCGCCTCGCACGACCCCACGCAGCTGAACCGCCAGGGCCCCGACTCCGGCCCGGAGTACCGCTCGGCGGTGTTTTACCGCACGCCCGAGGAGAAGAAAATCATCGAAGCCACCATCGCCAAAGTCAACGCTTCGAAAGAATACGGCGACAAGATTGTGACCCAGGTGGTGCCGTTCCAGAAGTTCTGGCCGGCCGAGGACTACCACCAGGGCTACTACCGCCTGCACCCCGAAAACGCTTACATCACCAACGTGTCGGCCCACAAGGTGGAGCACGTGCAGAAGGTGTTTCCGAAGGACCTGAAAAATCCGCTGTAAGCCGCCTGCGCTGGTCGGCACCGGCAGCGAAGCCCCGGCCGCCTAGGCCGGGGCTTTTTTGCGAACCGGCCTCGGCTTGCACGGCGGGCTTATCTTTGAAAACTGAAGCCGCGCGCCCCGGTTGGTTTCAGCTGCCTTCCTTGTTTATGTCTGCTCCCGCGCTGCCCGCCCTGGATTTTGAGTTGCTGTTTTCGATGGTGCCGGCCCCGCACGCGGTGCTGGCCCCCGACGGCACCGTGCTGACGCTGAACGTGGCCATGACCGACCTGCTGGCCGCCGGCGCGGCCGGGGCCCTGCGCGGCCAGCCCCTGGCCGCCTTGCGGGCCGCGGCCGAAGCCGCCGGCCTGGGCCTGGCCCCCGCGGCGGCTTGGGAGGCCGGGCTGGCCGCTGCTTTGGCCGGCGCAGCGCAGGTGCTGGCGCCCGCCCCGCCCGCGCCCGGGGCCCCGGCGCCCCGCAGCTACTGGCAGGCCACCCTGCAGCCCATGCCCCCGGGCCACGTCCAGTACCTGCTGGTGCGGCTGCTGGACGTGAGCGAAGCATTGCGCGACCAGCACGCCACCGCTCAGGCTCCCGAAACCATCAAGCAGCAGCAAATGCAGATGCAGCGCATCTTCGACCTGCTGCCGCTCACCATCACCACCATGGAGGGGCCGGAGCTGGCCTTCACCTTCCTCTCGGCCCGGGCCCGGCAGCTGATGGGGCCCCGCGTCGAAGTGGGCCTTCCCGTGGCCGCGAGCCTGCCCGAAGTGGCCGCCCAGGGCTACGTCGACCTGCTGGAGCGCGTGCGCACCACCGGCCAACCGGTGTACGGCCACGAAGAGCGCACCGAACTCCTCGACCCCGCCACCGGCGAGCTGCGCGAACACTACAATAACTTTGGCTACCTGTCCCTGCCCGGCCCGGACGGTGCCCCGGGCGGGGTGCTGGCCTACAGCCTCGACGTGACCGCGCAGGTGCAGGACCGGCTGCGCACCGAAGCCCTGGCCGCCGAGTACCGGCACCAGCAGGAGCAGTTCCGGCAGCTCACCGAATTCATTCCCCAGCTGGTGTTCCGGGCCGACCCTTCGGGCCAGTTGCTGGACGTGAACCAACGCTGGCGCGCCTACACCGGCTGCCCCACCGAGCAGCCCGGCCCGGCCCATTTAACCCAAGCACTGGTGCACCCGGACGATGCCGAAGCCGCCACGGCGGCCTGGGTGGCCGCAGCCGCCGAGGAACGCTACTACGAACTGGAACACCGCCTGCGCCGCCACGACGGCGAGTACCGCTGGTTTCTGGCCCAGGTGCAGCCCCTGCGCAACGGTGCCGGGCACGTGGTGGAGTGGTTCGGCACCTGCACCGACGTGCACGAGCAGCGCCTGGCCCGCACCCAGCTGCAGCAGCAGGACCAGCGCCTGCTGCGCATCCTGGACGAGCTGCCGCTGGTGCTGACCCTGTACGAAGGCCCCGAGCTGCGGGCCAGCCTGGTGCTGCCCAAAGTGCAGCGGCTGATGGGTTCGCGCCTGCAGCTGGGCCGGACGCGCCGCGAAATGATGCCCGCGCTGGCCGCGCAGGGGTACGGCGAGGACCTGATGCGGCGCGTGTACGAAACCGGCGAACCCTACCACGCCGTGGAACAGCCGCTGACCTTGGTCGACGCCGACACCGGCCAGGCCAGCCAGCACTACTACAACACCGGCATGCTGCCGCTGCGCCCCGCCGCCGACCAACCGGTGAACGCGGTGCTCAGCTACGGCATCGACGTGACCGAGCAGGTGCGGGTGCGCCAGCGCGCCGAGGCCCTGCAGGCCGCCGCCCAGGCCGCCGACCGGCGCCTGCGCCGCGTGACGGAGAGCCAGCCGTCCATCACCTTCATCAGCGACCAGCGCGGCAAGGTGCAGTACATCAGCCCGCAGTGGTACGCCTACACCGGCTCGGGGCCGGCCGACACCATCGACGAGGTGTGGCTGAAGGCGCTGCACCCCGACGACCTAGCCCCGGTGCAGGCGGCCTACGCCACCGCTTTGGCCGGAGGCGAGCCGTGGCGCTACGAATTCCGCCTGCGCCGCCACGACGGCCAGTACCGCTGGTTTCTGAGCCAGGGCGTGCCCGAGCCGCTGGCCGAAGCCGAAGCGGCGGGCCACGCCCGGCAGTGGTTCGGCACCAACCTCGACATTCACGAACTGCGCGAAGCCCAGCGCCAGCTGGAGCTCAAGGACCAGCAGCTCAGCCAGATTTTGGCCCAAAGCCCGGCCCTGATTGCCACTCTCGCCGGCCCCGAGCACTGCTTTACCTTCACCAACCCCGGTTACGACGCGCTGGTGGGCCAGCGGGCCCGCCTGGGCCGGCCCGTCGCCGAATGCCTCCCCGAACTAGTCGGGCAGGGCTTTGTAGCGATGCTGGACCGCGTGTACCGCACCGGCGAAACCTTTGTGGGCCAAGCCATGCCCGTGGAACTGCAGCCGCCGGCCGCCGGCCAGGGGCAGTTGGGCTATTTTGATTTCAACTGCCAGGCCCTGCGCGACGGCCACGGCGCAATCACCGGCGTTTTGGCGTTCGTCATCGACGTGACCCCGCAGGTGCTGGCCCGCCGCGAAGCCGACGCCTTGCAGGCCGAGGTGCAGGCCGGCGACGCCCGCCTGCGGCGGCAAGCGGCGGCCCTGCCCATCGTCACGTTCATCACCGACGCCGAGGGCCGCACCCGCTACATCAGCCCGCAGTGGTACGCCTACACCGGCCAGCGCCCCGACGGCCCCTGGGCCGAGGTGGACGCGGCCTGGCAAGAGGCGCTGCACCCCGACGACCGCGCCGAAGCGGCCCGGCAAATTCAGCAGAGCATCGACACGGCCCAGGTGGGGCGGGTGGAGGTGCGCCTGCGCCGCCACGACGGCCAGTACCGCTGGTTCCTGACCGAAGCCGTGCCCGAGCTGGACGCCGACGGCCACCTGCTGCGCCGCTACGGCTACCTGCTCGACGTGCACGACCTGCGCGAGCGCACCGAGGAGCTGGCCCGCAGCCGCACCGATTTCGCCGCCCTGGCCGACAACATCGCCCAACTGGCCTGGATGGCCGACGCCACGGGCTACATTTTCTGGTACAACCAGCAGTGGTACGACTACACGGGCGCCGATTTTGCGCAAATGCAGGGCTTTGGGTGGCAAAACGTGCACGACCCGGAACGGGTGGCGGGGGTGAACGCGCGCTACCTGGCCAGCATTGGGGCCGGCGAGCCGTGGGAAGACACCTTTCCGCTGCGCCGGCACGACGGGCAGTACCGCTGGTTTCTGAGCCGGGCCCGGCCCATCCGCGACGCGGCCACGGGGGCGGTGGTGCGCTGGTTCGGCACCAACACCGACGTGACGGAGCTGCGCCAGCTGCAGCAGCAGCTGGGCGAGAGCGAGGAGGAGCTGCGCATTCAGGCCGAGAGCATACCGCAGCAGGTGTGGACGGCCCAGCCCGACGGCACGACGGACTTCTACAACCACCGCACGGCGGCCTACCTGGGCGAGGCCATGTAAAAAAACGGGGCCGCCCACTGGCTCAGCTTTGTGCACCCCGACGACCGCGGCCCCATGCAGGCCCGCTGGGCGCAGGCCATTGCCAGCCAGCGCTACTACGAAGCCGAATTCCGCCTGCGCCGCTACGACGGGCAGTACCGCTGGTTTCTGGGGCAGGCCCAGGCCCGGCGCGCCCCCGGCGGCCAGGTGCTGAAGTGGTACGGCACCAACACCGACGTGCACCAGCAGCGCCAGCTCCAGGAGCAGGTGCTGGCCAGCCAGGCCCGCTTCCAGCAGCTGCTCGAAACCCTGCCCCAGATGGCCTGGACGGCCCGCGCCGACGGCACCGCCACGTATTTCAGCCGGCGCTGGTACGACTACACCGGGGCGACCGAGCAGCAGTCGCAGGACTGGGGCTGGGAGGACCAGATGCACCCCGATGACCTGGACGGTACCCGGGTGCGCTGGCGGCACAGCCTGGCCACCGGCGAGCCCTACGCGGATGAAACCCGCTGGCGCGACCGCCACGGCAACTACCGCTGGTTCCTGGTGCGGGCCGAGGCCGTCCGGGACAGCGCCGGCGCCGTTTCCCTGTGGGTGGGCGCCCACACCGACGTGCACGAGTTCAAGCAGGTGCAGCAGCAGCTGGAGGGCCAGAACGCCCGCCTGCGCCGCACCAACGAGGACCTCGACAACTTTGTGTACACCGCCAGCCACGACCTCAAGCAGCCCATCAACAACATGGCGGGCATATTTGAGGAGCTCACCCGCACGGCCTACTTCCGCGACCCCGACGCCGTCAAGCTCATCAGCTACTTCGAGCGGGCCCTGGCCCAGATTTTTGGCACCATCGACGACCTGAGCGCCATCGTGCAGGGCCAGCGCCAGCAGCAGGAAATGCCGGCCGAACCGGTGGCCCTGGCGCCGTTGGTGGCCGAGGTCATCAACAGCCTGCAAGGCCAGGTGACGCAGACCGCGGCCGCGTTCGAGCTCGACTTCGACACCTGCCCGGTGGTCCCCTTCGTGCGGCCCAACCTGCAAAGCGTGCTCTTCAACCTCATCGGCAATTCCCTCAAGTACGCCGTGCCCGGCCGGCCGCCCCGCATCCGCCTCAGCAGCACCCCCGATGCCCTGACCGGCCGCTGCGTGCTCACGGTGCAGGACAACGGCCTCGGCATCGACCTGGAGCGCTACGGCCCGCAGCTATTCCAGCTGTTTCGCCGCTTCCACCCCACCGTCGAAGGCACCGGCATGGGCCTGTACCTCGTCAACCGCATTGTACAGGACCACGGCGGCCGCCTCGAAGTGGACAGCACCGTGGACGAAGGCACCACCTTTCGGGTGTACTTATGAGCGCGGGGCAACAAAAGGAACGTCTTGCCCATCCGGCGTCCGCGCAGCCGAAGCAGCTCCCCCGCTTCGTTGGAATGGCATTGATTACTTCCGAGGCAGAGATGCTTCGGCAAGCTCCGCATGACGTTCTTTGGTAATCCCAATTTTCCTGCCCCGTGCTCCAGTCCAAACTGCCCGATGTGGGCGTCAGTATTTTCACCCAGATGACCCTGCTGGCCCAGGAAACCGGGGCCATCAACCTCGCCCAGGGCTTTCCCGACTACGACCCGCCGCAGGCGCTGCTGGAGGCCCTGGCCCGCCACGCCCGCACGCCGGGCCACCACCAGTACGCGCCCATGCCGGGCCTGCCGCGGCTGCGGGCGGCCGTTGCCGCCCAGGTGGCCCGCCTGCAGCCCGACGCGCCCGCCCCTGACCCGGCCACCGAAATCACCGTCGCGGCCGGCGCCACCGAGGCCCTGTACGCCGTGCTGGCCGCCGTGGTGCGGCCCGGCGACGAGGTGGTGGTGTTCGAGCCGGCCTACGATTTGTACGGCCCGGCCATCCGGCTGCAGGGCGGGGTGCCGCGCTACGTGCGCCTGCCCGCCCCGCACTTCCGGCCCGACTGGGACGCCGTGCGCCGGGTGGTGTCGCCCCGCACCCGCTTGGTGCTGGTGAACACGCCCCACAACCCCAGCGGCGCTATTTTCACGGCCGACGACTGGCACGAGCTGGCCCGCCTGCTGGCCGGCACCGACGCGCTGGTGCTCAGCGACGAGGTGTACGAACACCTGCTGTTCGACGGCGCGCCGCGCCACAGCGCCCGCCAGCACCCGGCGCTGCGCGAGCGGACTTTCGTGCTGTCCTCCTTCGGCAAAACCTACCACGCCACCGGCTGGAAAGTGGGCTACTGCATTGCCCCGCCCGCCCTCACGGCCGAGGTGCGGCGGGTGCACCAGTTCCTCACCTTCGCCGTGAGCACGCCCACCCAGCACGCCCTGGCCGATGCCCTCGAACACGACCCGGCCGACGCCCACGCCCGCGGCCTGGCCGCGTTTTACCAGCAGAAGCGCGACGAATTCCGGCAGCTGCTGGCCGACACCGCCTGGGAGCTGCTGCCCGTGCCCGGCGGCTATTTCCAGCTGGCGCGCTACGCCGCCTTCTCGCCGGCCACCGACGTGGCTTTTGCCGAATACCTGGCCCGCGAAAAAGGCGTGGCCGTGGTGCCCGTTTCCGCTTTTTATCACGACGGATTTGATGACGGCTTGATTCGTTTTTGCTTTGCCAAAGAGACGGCCACGCTGGAAGCCGCCGCCGCCCGCCTGCGGTAGAGACGCATATTTGCGTCTTGTTGTTGAACGGGAATCGGCAGACGGAAATTGTTCAATGACATTGTTCAACGACAAGACGCAAATATGCGTCTCTACATCATCCCTGTGCCCGACCTCACCATTTCTTTCGTCCAAACCGCGCTGCACTGGCACGATGCGGCCGCCAACCGCGCCGCTTTTGAGCAACTCCTGGCGCAGCTTTCCGGCCCCACGGACCTCATCGTGCTGCCCGAAATGTTCACCACCGGCTTTAGCATGGAGGCCGCGGACCAGGCCGAAACCATGGACGGCCCCACCGTGGCCTGGCTGCGCACGCAGGCGGCCGCGCACCGCGCCGTGGTCACGGGCAGCGTCATTATCGAAGAAAACGGCGCCTACTACAACCGCCTGCTGTGGGCGCGGCCCGACGGCCGCCTCAGCCACTACGACAAGCGCCACCTCTTCACCCTGGCCGGCGAGCAGCACGTGTACACGCCCGGACCGGCCCGCTTAGTCGAAGAATGGCGCGGCTGGCGCATCTGCCCGCTGGTGTGCTACGACCTGCGCTTCCCGGTCTGGAGCCGCAACCAGCCCCAGGAGCCCTACGACCTGCTGCTGTACGTGGCCAACTGGCCCGCCGTGCGCCGCGACGCCTGGACGACCCTGCTGCGCGCCCGCGCCCTCGAAAACGTGGCCTGCGCCCTGGGCGTGAACCGCACCGGCCGCGACGGCCTGGGCCACGACTACGCCGGCGACTCGGCCCTGATTGACGCCCGGGGCCACTATTTGGTGGAGGCCCACGCCACCACGGGCGTGTTTACGCACACCTTGCGCCGGGCCGAGCTGGACGATTTCCGGGCGCGTTTCACGGCGTTGCAGGATGGCGACGCCTTTGCCTTGCGCGTCGGATAGAACCACTGGCGGCGAACGGCTGTTTTCCGCTACCTGCCTTTGTGCTCCCCTGCCGTGTCCCGCTTCCTCGCCCTGTTCCTCACCGCCCTGCTGCTGCTCCAAACCCTGGGGCCGGAGCTGCTGGTGGTGAACTACGCGCTGAACCGGGCCCAAATCACGGCCGAGTTCTGCGTGAACAAGGGCCGGCCCCGGTTGCACTGCAACGGCCAGTGCCACCTCGCCCAGCAGTTGCGCAAGGCCGAAGGCATTGACAAGAAAGCCCCCGCCGGGCCCGTGGCCAGGGTGAAGTACGAAGTGCTGCCCATGTCCGCCTTCGTGTTACTGGCCCCACGCTGCGGGCGCGTGCCCGCCCGGCGCTACCCGGCCCGCGCCGCCGCCCACTGCGCGGCCGTGCCCGGCCGCGGCGTGTTCCGCCCGCCCCTGTTCCTGGCCTGATTGCGGGCCCGGCGCTTCCCTCAGCCGGAAGCGTGGCCCTGCCGTGCCCCGGCGGGCCGGCGCGTGCGCGCGCCTTGCCCAATCAGTTGCTATTTCCTTGCTTTTTATGAAATTCTCCGCTATCCCCGCGCTTGCGGGCATCCTGGCCGCAGCCGCCCTCGGCCTCACCGGCTGCAAAAAAGACCCCGACACTACCCCCGCCAAAACCGGCGAATTCACCCTGCACTTGGAAAACGTAGTGGGCCCGGCTCCGCTCGACCTCGGTGCCGCCACCTACCGCAACGCCAACGGCGACGCTTTCACCGTCACCACTTTCAAGTACTACCTCTCCAACGTGACGCTGCGCAAGGCCGATAACTCCGCCTACCTCGTGCCCGACAGCTATTTCCTCGTCGACCAAGCCAACCCCGACTCGCAGGACCTGAAAATGACCGGCGTGCCCGTGGGCGACTACACCGGCATCGGCTTCACGGTGGGCGTGGACAGCGCCCGGACCAAAGCCGGCAATTTCACCGGCGTGCTCAACGCCACCAACGGCATGTACTGGGACATGAACGGCCCCGAGTTCATCAACCTCAAGCTCGAAGGCCGCTCGCCGCAGTCGCCCAGCACCGGGCTGGTGTTCCACATTGCGGGCTACCGGCACGCCACCACCAACACCATCCGCACGGTTATCCTGCCCTTCCCGGCCGCCAACCTGCTCGTGCGCGCCGACCACTCGCCCGAAATTCACACCCAAGCCGACGTGCTCAAGCTTTTCACCGGGCCCAACCCCATCAGCTTTGCCACCGTGTACAACACGATGGGCGGCCCCAATTCGGTGAAGGTGGCCGATAACCTGGCCGCCGGCCTGTTTTCCGTCGAACACATCCACGCCAATTAAGCCCATGCGCCTCCTACATCGGTTCCTGCTCGGCGGCTTGCTGCTGCCGGGCGGCCCGGCGGCCCGCGCCTGCGACATCTGCGGCTGCTTCATGGGCATCACGCCCTACGACAACCAGAGCGGTTTCAGCCTGATGCACCGCTACCGGGTCTTCAACGGCTACCAGCCGCTGGGGCAGGCGCCCCGCTTCTTTCCGGCCGGCGCGCGCCTGTTCTTCCCCTCGCCCCTCAACTCTGACAACGGCTACGAGCACGACCACCGCGGCGACCCCACCGACTTCGAGGCCTTTCGCGTCATTGAGCTGCGCGGCAAGTACTTCCTTTCGCGCCGCGTCGAGCTCAATGCCTTCGTGCCCTACGTTATGAACACCTCGCAAATCAATGGCCGGCAGCTCAATTCCTCGGGCGTGGGCGACGTGACGGTGTTTGCCGGCTACCACCTCATCCGGGCCATCGAGACGGCCGGCGTGCAGAGCCGACTCATCGTGGGCGGCGGCCTGAAGCTGCCCACCGGCGACTTTCGGCGCCAAAACGACCAGGGCGAACGGTACCCGCTGCTCAATCAGGTGGGCACCGGCACCACCGACGGCTTCGTGTACGCCAACTACGTCGGCAGCTACCGCCGCTTCGGGCTGAGCGTGAACAGCAGCTACCGCCGCACCACCGAAAATGCCTTCCGCAACAGCCTGGCGCCGAGCACGGCCACGTTCGCCAGCCTGTTCTACCGCATTCCGCTCGGCGCTGACTGGCAGGTGTACCCTTCCGCCCAGCTCTTCTACGAAAAGACCAGGGGCGAAATGCTCGAAGGCCAGCTCACCGGCGAGCACGCCATGAACGACGCCCTGCTCGGCCCCGGCCTCGACGTGTACTACAAGAACGTGTCGCTGAACACCAGCGTCCAGCTCCCCGTTTACACCGCCGAAACCGACCACCCGGCCAGCGCCGGCCGCCTCGTGGTGTCGGTCGGCTACAGCTTCAACCAAACGAAGTACCTGCTCCACGGCAAGTCGTAGGGTGTCTGTTTGAATTAGTTCTTCAGGTCTTTGGAACGGTGTAGAGACGCATATTTGCGTCTCGTCGTTGAACGAAATTTTTTTCGGCAGCGCAGACGACGAGACGCAAATATGCGTCTCTACACCGTTCGGACGCTAACTCAAACCACTGCCAAGCCCCAACGCCACCAAAAGACGCCCCCGGGCCGCTACGGCATGGGCCGGGCAAAGCGCGGGTCCCGGACAAAGGTAGAATCCGTCAGCGTGCGCAGGAAGGCCACGATTTGCGCCTTTTCGGGGACCGTCAGGTCCAGGGTGAAGCTTTGCTGGCGCGGGTCGTTGGTGGTGTTGAGCAGCAGCGGGTCGATGTTGGGGCTGTTCAGGGCCACGTGCTCGTTGTAGTGGTCCACCACATCGGCCAGGGTGGCAAAGCGGCCGTCGTGCATGTAGGGCGCCGTCAGGGCAATGTTGCGCAGCGAGGGCACCCGGAACCGGCCGTTGTCGGTGGGGCGGCCGGTCACCAGGCCCAGGCCCAGGTCGGCGGGGTTCGCATCCAGCCCGTTGTTGCTGAAGGTGTGGTTGGTTTGCAAGTCGCCCGCGTGGCAGTCGCCGCAGTTGCCGCCGCGCAGCGTCCCGTTGGGGTGGGTGGTGAACAGCACCAGCCCCTGCTGCTCGTAGGCGCTGAGCGCCGTGCGGTTGCCCCGCCGGAACTGGTCGTAGCGCGAGTTGCCCGAAATCAGCGTGCGCTCGAATTGCGCCAGGGCTTTCAGCACGTTGTCTTCCGTGATTGTGCGGCTGCCAAACGCCGCCCGGAACAGCGGCGGGTACGCCGGCAGCTGCTGCAGCCGGGCCACGCCGGCCGTGAGCGGCTGGTGCATCTCCACCGGGTTTTCCAGGGGCTTGCGGGCCTGCAGCTCCAGGCTGCCAAAGGCGCCGTCCCAGGTCAGTTTGGGTACCCAGGCCAGGTTGTTCAGCGCCATGGCGCTGCGCGGCGACACCCCCTGGTTCACGCCCAGCGCGTGGGCCCGCCCGTCGGTGAAGGCCAGCTCCTGGCGGTGGCACGAGGCGCAGGCCACGGTGCGGTCCACCGACAGCGCGGTTTCGTAGAACAGCTGCCGGCCCAGGGCCACGCCTTCCACCGTGGTGGGGTTGCCGGCCGGCGCGGCGGGCAGGGGCGGAAAGTTGCCGGGCACCGCCAGGTTGTAGGCCGTGGGCGGCACCACGGGCCCGTCGGGGTCCGCCACCGGTTCGGCGTCTTTCTGGCAGCCGGCCAGGGCCAGCAGCAGCCCCAGTCCGGCCCACGTTGCTTTCATTGCCACGGTCAGAAGACTGTTAATTGGCATGCATGTGGCCGATGGTGAACATGCCGGCCGCGTAGTTGTCGGCCATGATGGGGGCCCACGTGCTGCCGCTTTCCACCGAATACGTGGTGGCGAAGTTGACGTTGTTGGCCGGCGTGGCGCTCTCGAACAGGCTGCGCACGTTGACGTACATGTGGATTTCGGGCACGTGGCCGTCCTTCACCGGCAGCACGTTGGCGCCGAAAGCCGGCGCGACGGTGCGCACGCAGTTGGCGCCGCCGATGTCGAAGGTGAGGGCCCGGCCCGCCCCGGCCTGGGGCGAGGTGCCGGCCATTTTCAGAAACACGTACTCGGTGCTCCATTCCCAGTACAGGTCGTTGCTGTGGTTGAGGCCGCCGCTCTGGAAGGTGCCGTTGTTGTGCGCCGCGTCAACGCCCACCACGAAGCTCAGGCCCGTGTAGTCGCCCACCGGCACCTTGTCAATCACGAAGTGGTAGGTTTTGTCGTCGGCCGCGTCAACGAGGTAATAGCCGTCGGGCACGGTGTAGGCCGTGCCGTCGGCCTTGGTCAGTTTCACGTTCGAGAGCAGAAACTTGAACTTGGATACCGTGAAGGCCTGGCCGTCGGCCTTGGTATACGTCTGGGTGTTCAGCGCCAGGTCGGCCGTGCCCACCACCGGCTCTACTTCCATGGCAAAGCTGCCGGTGGTCGGGGCCGCCGGCTCCACGGTCTTTTTGCCACACCCCGAAACCAAGGCCGTGGCCAGGGGCAAGGCGGCCAGCAAAGCGGCCAGAGTAAGGGATTTCATAATTGGGGGCAAAAACAAGTGCCGTAAAAGGGGACTTCAGCGCGACGCACGGGGCATTTCGGGGGCAAGCCGGCGCGGGAACATTCGCGGCGGCGCTCACCAATCTACTCGGCTACCCCAGCGAATACGTTGCCTGCCAAGAAGGTAGGCCCTGGACAAATATAAAGATAAACCAACCCTTGCGGATGGGCGCTACTGCACCAGCAGGCGCCGCACCGCGGCACCGCCGTCGGCCCCCTCGGCCCGCACCAGGTACACGCCGGGGGCCAGGCCGCCCAGGGCCAGCAGGTGGCGGCGCTGCCGGGCGCCGGGCGCCGCCAGCACCACGCGGCCGGCCAGGTCGAGCACGGTGAGGCGGGTGGGCGCGGCCGTTTCCACGGTGGCCGAGGCGGTGGCCGGGTTGGGGTAGATGCGCAGCGCCAGGGCCTGGGCGGCCGCGGAATGAGCGGCCGCGGCCACCCGGTTGCGGGTGCCGTAGCTGAGCAAGCCGCCGGCCTGCGTGCCCACCAGCAGCTCGGGGGCACCGTCGCCGTCGAGGTCGGGCGCGGCCAGGGCCACGTGGGAATACAGCTCTTTGCCCAGCCGGGAAGCCTCGTACTGGCTGCTGAGGGCGTTGTACACCAAATCGGTGCGGCCTACGAAGGTGCCCGACTGCGTGCGGTAATCGGGAAAAAACCGCAGCCGGCCGCTGGCGTCGCCCGTGAGCAGGTCGGGCCGGCCGTCGCCGTCGAAGTCGGCCACGGCGGGGCTTAGGTTGAAGGGGCGCCGGCCGGAAGCCGCGTCGCGCAGGCGGCCGAAGTCGTTATCCACCAGCACAAAGGCGCTGTCGAGCGGGCCGCGGGCCCGGTTGCGGAAGTAGCGCAGGCTCATGCCCGGCTCGCGGGGCTCGTTGGTGCCGATGAGCAGGTCCACATAGCCGTCGCCGTCCACGTCGGTGAAGCAGGGCATGTCGCCGGCCGCGTAAGGCAATATGCCGTCGGTGGGCAGGTAAACGCTGGGGCGGGTGGTGGTGGCGGGGCCCTGGGGCTTGAAGCTGACGGCGTTGGCGGCGCTCAAAGCCACGGCCCGGCCCGCCGGGGCCGTGTTCAGGATGTAGTACAGAACGTTGGTGCCGCGGTCATACGCCGAATAGGCCAAATCCAGGGCGCCGTCGCGGTTCAGGTCCACCAGCACGGGCTTGAGGCCCTGCAGGCCCTGCGCGGCCAGCCCAAGGTAGTCGCTGCTCACGAGTTGAAACACCGGCCGGGCGCGGCTGCCCACGTTGCGGTAATGGCTGAGGCTGGCCCGGTAGGCGCCGCCCACCCGGTCGGCGTAGTTGCCCACCAGCAGGTCGGGGAGGCCGTCGCCGTCGAGGTCGCCGAAGGCCGGGGCGGCACCCTCGCTCACGTCCACCATCTCGGCCTGCAGGAAGCCCGCCGGGCGGTACGTCAGCGCGGGCGCGCCGCCGGCCGCCGTGTTCTCGTACAGCTGCACCGCGTGGCGCAGGCTCACCTGGTCGGCCAGGTTATTGAGCATGTTGGGGGCCACCACCAGGTCGGGGCGGCCGTCGAAGTTGGCATCGAAGGAATAGCCGGCCGGAAACACCGGCACCCGCACCGGCGTGGCGGCCGCGGGAAAATTTGAGCTGATGCCGGCCTGGGTGAGCCGCGGCACCAGGTTGGTGCCCTGGTTGAGCAGCCGGGTGAGTTCGGGGCAATTGTCGCGGCCGTCGAGCAGGTCAAGGTCGCCGTCGCCGTCCACGTCCAGCAGCAGCAGGTTGTGGCCGCCGGTGTGCAGGGGCCGGGCCGTGAAGCAATTCTGGCCGCTGAAGCGGTATTCGGCGCAGCCGCTGCAAGCCTGAACGCCGCCCCAGTTGTCGGTGGCCAGAGCGAAGGCCAGCCCGCCGCAAGCGCCGGGGCTGTTGTTGAGGTACAGCTCGATGTACGACGCGCTGGCAAAGTCGTAAGTCAGCAGGTCGGGCTTGCCGTCGCCGTTCACATCCTGGATGGCCGGCGTGTTGTACCCGCCGAGGGTGAGGTTGGCCGAGCCCGAAAAGTTGCCCGTGAAGCGAATTTGGTTGGTGGCGAGGCGGAAGCTGGGCCGGCCGCTCACGGCCACGTTGCGGAACACCCGAATGTCGCCGCCGTTCACGTAGGTGAACAAATCGGGGCGGCCGTCGCAGTCGTAGTCGCGCAGCAGGGCCCAACCTTCCAGGTCGTCGGGAAACAGCGTTTCGTACTCCGGGGCGTAGCGCCAGCGGCGGCCGGCGGCCGTGCCGGGCGCGGCCACGTTGAGAAAGGTGTAGCAGCGGCTGGTTTCGCGGTCGAAGGCGAACAGGTCGTTCTGGCCGTCGCCGTCGAGGTCAATCGGGCTGAACTGCGGGGTGTTCAGCCCGCCGGCCCAGGCGTTGCGCAGCGTGTCGGGGCCCTGCACCACCTGGGCCAGCGGCCGGTACTCAAACCCAAAGCCGGCCCCGGCCTGGGCCCGGGCCGTGAGGGAAACCACCAGCAAAACCAGCAACCCGGCGTAAGAACGAAGCATAAGCAGTAGGCAACAAAGGCGCGAAGAAGCCAAGACGCGGCGCACGGAACAAAAATCACGCCCACCTTTGCAGCAAGTTACACCCGGTTTGCCCGTTCCGTTCATGCCCTCGCCGCTTTATCCCCAGTTCCTCGCCGCCCACTCGGTCAGCACCGATTCGCGCCAGCCCCAGCCCGGCACCCTGTTTTTTGCCCTGAACGGGCCCCACTTCCGGGGCGCCGATTTCGCGCCGCAGGCCCTGGCCGCCGGCGCCCGCCACGCCGTGGTGGACGACGCCGCGCTGGCCGCCACCGACCCCGCCCGCTACACCTACGCCCCCGACCCGCTGGCCGCCCTGCAGGCGCTGGCCCGGCACCACCGCCAGCAGTTCGCCATTCCGGTGCTGGCCATCACGGGCTCGAACGGCAAAACCACCACCAAAGAGCTGCTCACGGCCGTGCTGGCGCAGAAATTCAAGGTGCTGGCCACGGCGGGCAACCTCAACAACCACATTGGGGTGCCGCTCACGCTGCTGCGCCTGCGGGCCGGCGAACACGACTTTGCCGTGGTGGAGATGGGCGCCAACCACCGGGGCGAAATCGCCGGCTATTGCGCCTACACCGCGCCCACCCACGGCCTCATCACCAACATCGGCAAGGCCCACCTTGAAGGGTTTGGCGGGGCCGAAGGCGTGGCCCTGGGCAAGGGCGAGCTGTTCGACTACCTGGGCCGCACCGGCGGCACGGCCTTTGTGAACACCCTCGACGCCCGCTTGCCCGGCCTGGCGGCGGCGGTGCCCACCCGCCTCAGCTACCCCGGCCCGGCCGACACGTTCCCCGCCACGCTGCTCGACGCCGCCCCGGCCGTGGCCCTGCGCCTGGCCGACGGCACCGACGTGGCCGCCCAGCTCACCGGCGACTACAACTTCCCCAACCTGGCGGCGGCGGCGGCCGTGGGCCTGCACTTCGGCGTCGAAAGCCGCCAGGTGGCCGACGCGCTGGTGCGCTACAACCCGCAAAACAACCGCTCGCAGCTGGTGCGCACGCCCGCCGGCAACGAGCTGGTGCTCGACGCCTACAACGCCAACCCCAGCAGCATGGCGGCGGCGCTGCGCAGCTTTGCGGCCCGGCCCGTGGCAGCCGGGCAAACCAAGCTGGTCGTGTTGGGCGACATGTTTGAGCTGGGCGACGAAAGCGCGGCCGAGCACCGCGCCCTGGGCCAGCTGCTGGCCGGGCTGCACTTGCCCGCCGTGCTGCTCATCGGCCCGGAAATGACGGCGGCCGCCGGCGAAGCCAGCCGCGCCCGGCACTTCGCCACCAAGGCCGCAGCCGCCGACTGGCTGCGCCAATACCCCGTGCGCAACCGGCAGGTGCTGGTGAAAGGCAGCCGCGGCATGGCCCTGGAAACGCTGGCAGAGCTGCTGTAGCGGCTGTCATTGCGAGGAGGTACGACGAAGCAATCCGTCCTGTCAAAACCAGAAGTCTCCTAAAGCGACAAACCCTGGTACTACATAGTACCAGGACTTTATCACGTTCTGGGGCTGGTCGCTGAGAACAGGACGGATTGCTTCGCTACGCTCGCAATGACGCTTAGAACGGGCTTACAAAATCCTTGAAACCCGGCAGCTCGTCGTCTTTGTCCGACACCAGCGGCGCGACTTCCGTGCCCCAGTTGATGCTCAGGTCGGGGTCGTTCCAGCGCAGGCCGCCCTCGGCGGCGGGGGCGTAGTAGTCGCTGCACTTGTAGAGAAAAACGGTGTCCTCTTCCAAAGCCAGGAAGCCGTGGGCGAAGCCGGCGGGCACGTAGAGCAGGTTGCCGCGCGCGGCCGATAATTCGACCAGCTGATGCTGGCCGTAGGTGGGCGAGGCGAGGCGCAAATCAACGGCTACGTCGAGCACCCGGCCCTGCCCGACGCGTACCAGCTTGGCCTGCGCGTGGGGCGGCCGCTGGAAATGCAGCCCGCGCAACACCCCCTTTTTCGACGTGGACTGGTTGTCCTGCACCCACTCGGCGCCGGCCTCGGCCTGGGCCATGAGGCGGGCGCTGAAGGTTTCGAAAAACACGCCCCGGTCGTCGGCAAACAGGCGGGGGACAAACTCAATTAGGCCCGCTAGGGCGTGCTGCTTCACTTCCATTGCCGCAAAGGTAGAACGCAGGACGAGGCGGCCCCCGTTTTCGGGGCGGGAAACCACGGGCCGCCGCGGCTTAACTCCGGCGCCGGACCCTCACTTCGGCCACGGCGCTCAAGTACTTAGCCAGCACCAGCTTTTCGTCGAACTTGGTTTCGGCCAGGTAGCGGCTGTTTTGGCCCATGCCCCGCAAGTCGGCGGCCGGGAGGCGCAGCACCTGGAGCATTTTGGCGGCCAGGTCCGGGCCGCTGCGCACCTGGCAGAGGTAGCCGTTGCGGCCGTCCGCCACGGTTTCGCGGCAGCCGGGCACGTCGGTGGTCACCAGGGGCTTGCCCACGGCGGCGGCTTCGAGCAGGGTTTTGGGGGTGCCCTCGCGGTAGCTGGGCAGCACCGCGCAGTCGGCGCGGTGCAGGTGGGCGGCCACGTCGTCGGAGCGGCCCAGGTACTCGATGTCGCCGGCCTTCAGCCACTCCTCAAACGTGGCGCGGGGCACGCCCACGCCGCCGGCCTCGTCGAGGCCGCCGAGCAGCTGCACGCGGGTGCCGGGCACGGCCTGGCGGACGAGGCGGGCGGCTTCAAAGTATTCGACCACGCCCTTTTCGTAGAGCACCCGCGCCACCATCAGGAACACGAACGGCTGCTGACGCGTGAATTCCGCGGCGGGCCGGAACCGGGCGGTGTCGACGCCGGAGCCGGGCAGCAAACCGGTGATTTCCGGGCGCACCAAGCCGTGGTCGAGGAACAGCTGCCGGTCGTCGGCGTTCTGAAAAAACACCTTGTGCGGGAAGCGAAAAGCGAAGCGGTAGAGCCCCAGGGCCACTTTGCTTACAAAGTTTTTGACGATGAACACCGTGCCCAGGCCGCTCACGTTGTTGATGCTGGGGATGCCCGCCAGCCGGGCCGCGATGCTGCCGTAGATGTTGGGCTTGATGGTGTAGTGCAGCACCACGTCGGGCCGTTCGCGCCGGTAAATCTGGTAGAAGCGGCGGGTCAGGGCGGCGTCCTTGAGTGGGTTGGTGCCCTTGTTTTCCATCAGGATGGGCACGTAGCGGCAGCCCAGCTCGGTTTCGAGGCGCGCCGAGTAGTCATCGGGCGGGGCAATGGCCAGCACCTCGTGGCCGGCGGCTTGCAGGGCGCGCACGAGGCTGGCGCGGAAGTTCCAAATGTTCCAGCTGGTGTTGATGACGAGGGCGACGCGCACTTTTTTGGGGTAAGAGGGAACGAAGGCAGGAGGGTAAGAGGGGGCAAAGGTCGGACCTACGGCGCCATACCTGCCAGGTTACGTCCCTCCTACCCTCCTGCCTCCATTCCCTCATTCCCCTATTGTTCCGGTACTTTGTGGGCACTTTGCGTGTTGTACTGCCCATGAACCTTCGACTATCCGCGCGGCTACTGTTGTTGCTACCGCTGCTCCCGCACCTGGCCCTGGCCAAGCCGCCGGTGCTGCCCGGCCAGCTCCTCTTCCAGAAAAACTGCGTGCGCTGCCACGGGGCCAATGGCCAGAAGGGAGCCAACGGGGCGGCCAATATCACCAAGAGCAACCTCAACGCCTTCGGCCGCACCTACCTCGTTACGAACGGCCTGGGCAAGATGCCGGCCTTCGGCAAGAAGCTCACGCCGGCTGAAGTAGAGCAGGTGGTGGCCTATTCGCTCACGCTAAAATAAATCGGGTTTCTACGTGGCGTTTTGAGTGCCTTTGCTCAGCCGCTGCAACGGGGCAGAGACGCGGCATTTTTTTGCATTTTGTCGTCTGCGCCGCGTGCGTGTCGTTCGCCCAACCCACTTCTTTCCCACCGCTTGGCCGGCCCCGCGAGGAGCCGGTTTTTTCATACCCCGATGCCCGAACGGCGCGGGCCGCCGTGCAACCTCTTAAATATAATATTCATCTGCTTTATTCGTGGTAGCATCCTGGTATTCACCCCTTCACTTTCATTCCCCTTTTTTTCTATGCAAAAAGCTTTCTTCTTCCGAAACTGGCTGCCCACCGCCTTGCTTGGCCTGGGCCTGAGCGCCGGGCCGGCCTTGGCCCAAACGGCCCCCGCCCTGCCCGCCGGCGTCACCCGCGTGACCTTCGTGGAGGGCATCACCGAGTACCGCCTCGCCAATGGGCTGCGGGTGCTGCTCTTCCCCGACCAAAGCAAGCCCACGGCCACCGTGAACATGACCTACCTGGTGGGCTCGCGGCACGAGGGCTACGGCGAGAGCGGCATGGCCCACCTGCTGGAGCACATGGTGTTCAAGGGCTCGACCAAGCACCCCAACATCCCGCAGGAGCTCACCGAGCACGGCGCCTCGCCCAACGGCTCGACCTGGTACGACCGCACCAACTACTTCGAAACCTTCGCCGCCACCGACGAAAACCTGAAGTGGGCTCTGGATTTGGAATCGGACCGGATGGTAAATTCCTTCATCAAAAAAGAGGACCTGGCGTCCGAGTTCAGCGTGGTGCGCAACGAGTTCGAGAGCGGCGAAAACTCGCCTTCCCGCGTGCTCATGGAGCGGGTGCTGAGCACGGCCTACCTCTGGCACAACTACGGCAAGTCCACCATCGGCTCGAAGGAAGACATCGAGCGGGTGCCGATTGACAACCTCAAGGCGTTCTACCAGAAGTTTTACCAGCCCGACAACGCCGTGCTGCTGGTGGCCGGCAAGGTGGACGAGGCCAAAACCCTGGCCCTGGTGAACCAGTACTACGGCGCCATTCCGCGCCCAGCGCGCGTCCTCCAGGCCACCTACACCACCGAGCCCGTGCAGGACGGGGAGCGCCAGGTGACCCTGCGCCGCACCGGCGACACCCAGGGCCTGGGCGTGGCCTACCACACCCCCGCCGGCGCCCACCCCGACTACGCCGCCACCGACGTGCTGGTGGACGTGCTCACCAACCAGCCCTCGGGCCGCCTCTACAAGGCGCTGGTAGAGAGCAAACGCGCCGCCAGCCAGTGGGGCTTCACGCCCACGCTGCACGACGCCGGCTTTGCCTACTTCTACGCCGAGGTGCGCCAGGGCCGCTCCCTCGACTCGGCCCGCACCGTGATGCTGAGCGCGCTGGACAACGTGGCCCGGCAGGCCCCCACGGCCGAGGAAGTGGAACGCGCCAAAACCAGCCGCCTCAAGGACATCGAGCTGCTGTTTCAGAAATCCGACGAGGTGGGCCTGGCCATGAGCGAGTACGTGGCCACCGGCGACTGGCGCCTGGTGTACCTCTACCGCGACGCGCTGCGCCGCGTGACGCCCGCCGACGTGCAGCGCGTGGCGGCGGCCTACTTCAAGCCCAGCAACCGCACCGTGGGTCTGTTTTTGCCCGAGGCCAAGCCCGACCGCGCCACCGTGCCGCCCGCGCCCGACGTGGCCGACCTAGTGCGCGGCTACAAAGGCGGGGCCGCCATTGCCGCCGGCGAAGCCTTCGAAGCCACGCCCGCCAACATCGACGCCCGCACCCACCGCAGCCAGGAAGGCGGCCTAAAGCTGGCCCTGCTGCCTAAGCAAACCCGCGGCAACGCCGTGAACCTGAGCCTGAAGCTGCGCTACGGCAGCGAAGCCAGCCTGACCAACAAGCCCGCCCTGGCCAGCCTCACGGCCGCCATGCTGGAGCGCGGCACCAAAACCCGCAGCTATGCGCAAATCCGCGACGCCTTCGACAAAGCCAAGGCCCAGGTGCGCATCTACGGCGGCGGCCAAACCACCGACGTGAGCGTGCAAACCGCCAAGGAAAACCTGCCCGCCGTGCTGGCCGTGGTGCTCGACTGCCTGCGCAACCCCACCTTCCCGGCCGCCGAATTTGAGAAGCTGAAGCAGGAGCGCCTGGCCGGCCTCGAAACCCAGAAGCAAAACCCGCAGGGCCTGGCCTTCAACCTGGCCACCCGCCTGAGCGAGCCCTACGCCAAGGGCCACCCGTTCGAAACCCTCACGTTTGACGACGAGATTGCCGCCCTCAAGGCCGTGAAGGTGGAGGACGTGCGGGCCTTTTACAAGAATTTCTACGGGGCGCAGTCGGCCACGCTGGCCGCGGTGGGGGCGTTCGACGAGGCGGCGCTGCGCAAAACGGTGAAGGGCCAGCTCGCGGGCTGGAAAGCGCCGCAGGCCTACGCCCGCATTCCGCTGAAACTGTTCGGGAACACGGCCACCGCCAAGGCCCAGGCCATCCAAACCGACGACAAGGCCAACGCCATGTTCGTGACCGTGCTCCGGTACCCGCTGCGCGACGACGCCCCCGACTACGCGGCCGTGTACATGGCCAACTACATCCTGGGCGGCGGCTTTCTGAACTCGCGCCTGGCCACCCGCATCCGCCAGAAAGAGGGCGTGAGCTACGGCGTGGGCTCGTTCACCTACGCCGACGACAACGACGAGGTCGGGGCCTTCCAGTCCTACGCCATCTACAACCCCACCAACTCGGAGCGCCTCGAAAAAGCCTACCGCGAGGAGCTGGAGCTGCTGAGCGCCAAGGGCGTGACCGCCGACGAGCTGAAGGCCGCCAAGTCGGCCGCCCTGCAAAACTTCCAGGTCGAGCGCAGCCAGGACGACCAGCTGGCCCGCAAATGGAGCCAGTACCTCACCAAAGCCGAGGGCCGCACCTTCGCCTACGACACCGAGCTGGAGAAGCGCATCGCCGCCCTCACGCCCGAGCAGGTGAGCGCCGTGGCCAAAAAATACCTCGACTACAGCAAGCTCACCATCGTGAAGGCCGGCGACTTCGCCAAAGCCGCCACGGCCGTGCAGGTGAAGTAGCCGCTTGCTCCGCACGGCCAGATTGAACGGCCCGAGCGAAGAAAAAAAGGAACGTCATGCTGAGCTTGTCGAAGCATCTCCACTGTGTCAGTAATTTATTTACTCTTGCGGTAGAGATGCTTCGACAAGTTCAGCATGACGTCCTTCTTATGTAAATAATGCACTGCTGTTGTGGGTGCTATTATGCTCACTGGGATGACGCCCGGCTTTTTAGCCCCGCGTTCGGCTTTTTTGGTGCGGCGGCAACGGCCTTTCCCGCCCGAACTGCGTTTACCCAAGCCGTACCTTTATTCAACGCCCGGCTACCCGCCGCCGCTTACGTTAGAAAACACCATGGCCAACAAAGCATCCGGCGGCCGCAAGCCCGCCGCCAGCACCCGCCACTTCACCACCGACAACGCCAAGGCCGGCTACGTGGCCGCCAAAACCGACGGCGCCTACGCCACGGCCAAGGAGCAGGAAACGGCCGTTTTGGTGAGCGTGCCCCCGCGCCGCCAGTCCGAGCACCAAACCACCGAATACCTCGACGAGCTGGCGTTCCTGATTGAAACGGCCGGCGCCACCGCCACCAAGCGCTTCGTGCAGCGGCTCGAAAAACCCGACATCCGGACCTACGTGGGCGAGGGCAAGCTGGCCGAAATCAAAGCCTGGGTCAAGCACGAAGGCACCAGCATGGTGGTGTTCGACGACGACCTGTCGCCCTCGCAGCTGCGCAACCTGGAGGCCGAGCTGCTGGTGAAAATCGTGGACCGGTCGCTGCTGATTCTCGACATTTTTGCCCTGCGCGCCAAGTCGGCCACCTCGCGCACGCAGGTGGAGCTGGCCCAGTACCAGTACCTGTTGCCCCGCCTCACCGGCCTGTGGACGCACTTGGACAAGCAGCGCGGCGGCGTGGGCATGAAGGGCCCCGGCGAAACGGAAATTGAAACCGACCGCCGCATCGTGCGCGACCGCATTGCCTTCCTCAAAGACAAGCTCGAAGACCTCGACAAGCAGAGCGTGACCCGGCGCAAGGCCCGCGATGGCACGGTGCGCGTGTCGCTGGTGGGCTACACCAACGTGGGCAAAAGCACGCTGATGAACGTGCTGGGCAAGGCCGAAGTCTTCGCCGAAAACAAGCTTTTCGCCACCGTGGACGCCACCACGCGCAAAGTGGTGCTGGGCCAAACCCCGTTTCTGCTCTCCGACACCGTGGGATTTATCCGCAAGCTGCCCACCAAGCTGATTGACAGCTTCAAGAGCACGCTGGACGAAATCCGCGAGGCCGACCTGCTGCTGCACGTCGTGGACATTTCGCACCCCAACTTCGAGGAACAGATTCAGGTGGTGAACGACACGCTCAACGACATTGGCGCGGCCGACAAGCCGGTGCTGCTGGTGTTCAACAAAATCGACCAGTACCGGCACGACGACGTGGCCCAGGACCCCTTCGGCGAAGTACTGGACGCCGAGGGCGACGGCACCGCCCCGCGTCCGCCCCTGGCGCAACTGCAAGCCACCTACATGGCCAAGCTGCATGACCCGGTGGTGTTCATTTCGGCCCAGGAGCGCACCAACATGGAGGAGTTGCGCGAGCTGCTGGGCAAGCGCGTGGCGGCCCTGCACGAGCAGCGTTACGCGTACGTTTCGCGGACTAAGGAATAAGAGGAATGAGGAATTTTGGCTCCGTGGCTTGAATTTTTCCTCCTAGCTTTCCACTCCTTATTCATTTTACGTCGGCAAAAGGACCGTGTTAACCAGGAACGACCCTTTCGCCATGACGCACACCCCGACCCTCCACGTTCTGGCCTGTGTGGCCGCATGGCTGGGCAGCTTTGGCCGCGGCGCAGTAGCCCAGGATGCCCCCGTGTATCCGCCGGCCCTGCTCGACACTGCCTGCCTGGGCCGCCCGATGCCAAGGCCTTCGCCAACTCGCAGGTGGTGGGCGTGGGCCCCAGCAAAGGCCTCATTGTGAAGTACGAGCGCACCCCGGGCAATTTTAGCGTGCGCAACTCGGGCGTGGGCGACTGTCGCTACGGCAGCCGGCGGATGATGAAATTCTTTAGCGGGTTTTTCTTGATAATGGTTTGCAGTTGGCCATTGGCGTAGCGGTACTCGTCTTCACGGCCGTCGCGCCGGGCCAGCACCGTGGGGCCGGCTGCCGCGCTCAGGGCAAAATAGTCGCCGAAGTACTCGGCAAAGGCCCGGGGCTGGCCCGTGGGTGGCTCAAAAAACAAGTTGGTGACGGCGTAGGTGATGGGCTGCCGCTCGGTGGCCCGGTAGTGGTGCTTGTACTGGTCGGCCACGATGTCGTAGTGGTCGGTTTTCCACTCGGCGCGCGAAGCAAAATCGCCTTGGTTGGTGTGGGCGTCCACGGTCGAGAGGCGCAGCTGGCCGTCTCGAAACCAATTGTTCACCTGGTAGTAAATTTTCAGGTGGTAGAAGAGAAATTTCACCCGCACGTCGCTGATAAGGGTGTAGCGCACCTCCGTGCCGGCCAGCGGCTGGCGCGTGGCCGTCATGGTGCCCACCCGCAGGCCCGCCACCTCAATGCCGTAGCGGCGGGTTTCGGCAGGGGTGGGCCGGGGCGCCGGCGCCTGCGCCCAGCCAGCCGCCGGCGCCTGCGCCCAGCCAGCCGCCGGCAGCAGGGCCAGGCCAGCCCTCGCCAGCAGGCCGCGCACGCCCCCACGCCGCACAGCGGACCGCATTATTGCTCGTTCAGGCTCCAGTTGTAGTCGAGGTAGGACACCTTGGCCCCGGCGTCCAGCTTGGTGGTCGAGTACTTGTTCACCCAACTCGCCACGGTCTGGCCGTTTTTGGTCCAGTCGCCCTTGTACCAGTCGAAATACTTGGAAAGCTGGGCGGCGTCTTTGCCCACCTTGTTCTTCGCCGGGTTGTTAAGGAAATCGCGGCCCTGGTCGTCGAGCTGGCTTTCCAGCTTGGCGGCGGTGTAGGCCTCGTTGCGCAGCCGCGGACAGGAGTAGGAGGCGCACACCAGCGCGAAATGGATGCGCGGGTCGTTGTATTGCTTGCGCAGGGTGCCGTGCTCGATGTTGTCGAGGCTCATTTTTTTCCCGCCGATGCTGAAAAACGAAATTGCCCAGGGCGTGGTCACGAAGGGAATCTTGATTTTGGAGCCAATGTCCTTGATGCTTTTCACCGGGTAGTGGTCGAGGACGAGGCGGATGGTGAAGGCGTTGTAGGCGTTTATCCAGTAAGCCATCTGCTCGGGCTTGGTCCAGGTGGCGGCGGGCGGCGTCTTGCTCAGCAGGGCCAGGTAGGCGTTGAATTCCTTTTCGTCGGCCTTGAAACCCTTGTAGTCGACCAGGCCCTTGGCGCTGACGTGCTTGGTCAGCAGCCGGTCGTAAGCACCGTGGTCGATGGGCGCGGCGGCGGCCAAGGCGCGGGGCGCGGGAGTTGGCCGGCCCGCGGCGGCAGCCGGGGGCGCCAGGGCCGGCGCGCCGGCGCACAAAGCAAAGAGCAGTGCGGCGGTAATTTTCATCGGGTACTTCATGACGGGAGTATACGAGGAAGCGGCCCCGAAAAGATTTTGGGGCCGCTGCATTCCTGCGCTTTAGGTTTGTATGAGCATCCGAAAGCGGCCCACGACGCTGTCCGCCCCACCCCTGCCCAATGCTCAAGGCTCTGGTTGCGTTGGCTTGCGGCCCGGTTCAAGCGACGCAGCGGCGCAACGTCGCGGGTCTCCTCGCCGGTCCCGCGTGGGTGTCATTCAACGAAGCGAGGCAACCGGATGCGCCACCGCCCTGCTTTTTGACCAGCTCGAACATTTGCTGAACAGCCCTGATTTCAACACTTTGGCGCCATCGCCGTTGAATCCCCAAAAAGAAGCGGAAATTAGTCCTCCAATCCGTGCCCGACATGAGTCTTAGCGTTATCATTCCCACCCGCAATGAAGCCGCTAACATCGTCCGTTTGGTGCGCGAGCTGCGCCAGTACGCCGCCGGCCACGCCGTCGAAATCCTGGTAGTGGACGCCCACAGCCCCGACGGCACGGCCGAAGCGGCCCGGCAAGCGGGCGCCACCGTGCTGCAGGCCCCCCGCCCCGGGCGCGCCGCCCAAATGAACCACGGCGCCCGCCACGCCACCGGCGACGTCCTCTACTTTGTGCACGCCGACGTCGGCATTCACCCCGATTACGCGGCCACCATTTCGCAGGCCGTGGCGCGGGGCCACGCGGCCGGCTGCTACCGGTTTCGGTTCGACTCGCGGCACCCGCTGCTGCGCCTCAACAGCTACGGCACCCGCTTCGAGGGCATCATGAGCCGCGGGGGCGACCAAACCCTGTTCATTACCCGCGCGCTGTTCGAGCAGCTGGGCGGGTTCGACGAGCGGTTCGTCATCATGGAAGACTTTGAAATCATCCTCCGCATCCGGCGGGTGGCCGCGTTTCTGATTGTGCCGCAGGACGTGGTGGTGTCGGCCCGCAAGTACGAAACCAACGGCTGGTTGCGGGTGCAGGTGGCCAACCTGACGGCCTTTTCGCTGTTTTTTTTGAAGGTGGCCCCGGCGCGCATTGCCCACACCTACAAGGCCATGCTCAACTACCGCTGATGCCGCCGCTTGTCCTCGTCAGCGGCGCCAACGGCTTCCTGGGCCGGCACCTCGTGGCCGAACTGGTGGGCCGCCACTACGCCGTGCGGGCGCTGGTGCGGCCCGGCACGGCGCCGCCCTTCCCCGCCGCCTGGCCCGTGCAGTACCACGCGGCCGACCTGGCCCGGCCCGCCGCGCTGGCGGGCGCGGCCGACGGCTGCGCGGCCATCATCCACGCTGCTGCGCTGGCCCAGGTGAACCCAGCCCGCCACCCCGCCGTGTGGGCCGTGAACCTGGGCGGTACCGAGGCCGTGCTGGGCCTGGCGCGGCAAGCGGGCGTGGACCGGCTGGTGTACGTGGGCACGGCCAACGTCTTCGGTTTCGGCCCCCGGGCCCGGCCCGGCGACGAAACCCGCCCCTACGCCGGCCGCCGCTACGGCCTCGACTACATGGACAGCAAGCGCGCCGCCACCGACGCCGTGCTCCGCGCCGTGCAGCAGGAGCAGTTGCCCGCCGTGCTGGTGCACCCCACTTTCATGCTCGGCCCGGGCGATGCCAAGCCCACCTCCAACGCCCTGCTGCTGGAGCTGTACCGGGGCCGGCTGCCGGGCTACCCGCCCGGCGGCAAAAACTACGTGCACGTGCGCGACGTGGCCACGGCCACGGTGAACGCGCTGCACCGGGGCCGCATCGGCGAATCGTACATTTTAGGAAACCAGAATTTGACTTACCGCGACGCTTTCCGCCTCATGGCCCGCGAGCTGGGCGTGGCCCCGCCCCGCTGGCCCCTGCCCGCCGCCCTGGCCCAATTGTACGGGCGTTTTTGCGACCTGCAGGCCCGCCGCACCGGCCGCCCGGCCCGCCTCAACGCCGCCATGGCGGCCGTGGCCAACGATGGGCACTACTTCAGCCCCCAGAAAGCCCAGGCGGAGCTGGCGCTGCCCCAGACGCCCGTGGCCCAGGCCGTGCGGGAAGCCTTCGCCTGGTTCCGAACCCACCGCTATGTTTGATGCGCCTGCCGTAAAAAGCTCCGCAAAAGGGGCCGGGGCCCCGCGGCCGGCGCGGCCGGGCCCGTTTGCGGGGCGGGTGGCCATCGTCACGGGCTCCGAATCGGGCATCGGCCGCGAAACGGCCCGCGCCCTGTGCGAAGGCGGGGCCGCCGTGGTGCTCAACGGCCGCCACGCCGAGCGCCTGGAGCACACCCGCCGCGCCCTGGCCGCGGCCGGCCACGCCGTGGCCAGCTGCGTGGCCGACGTGACGGACTACGCCGCCTGCGAGGCGCTGGTGGCCACGGCCATCGGCCACTTCGGGCGCCTCGACGTGCTGGTGACCAATGCCAGCATTTCGCAGCGGGCCTACTTTGCCGACATGCAGCCCGACGTATTCCGCCAGGTGCTGGACAGCAACGTGTACGGCTCGGTGTACCCGGTGAAGGCGGCCCTGCCGCATTTGGTGGCGACGCGGGGCAGCGTCACGTTCATCTCCTCCATTTCGGCCCTCAACGGCATGCCCAGCGGCTCGGCCTACTGCGCCGGCAAGGCGGCCGTGGCCAACCTGGCCCACACCCTGCGGCTGGAGCTGGCGCCCACGGGCGTCCACTTCGGGGTGGTGCACATCGGCTTCACCCAAAACGACGCCGACAAGCGCGTGCTGGACGCGGCCGGCCGGCCCGTGCCCATTGCGCACCGCCTCCCGCGCTGGCAGAAAACCCAGGTCGAGGTGGCGCACATCATTCTGCGGCACATCCGGCGGCGGCGGCGGCGCACGGTCATTTCGGCCCTAGGCGGGCTCATTGTCTTGGTCCACACGTATTTTCCCCGGCTCGGCGACTGGATAGTGCTGACCACCATGCGGCGGATGCGCGCGTTTTATGAATGAGCCGGGGGTCGAACCGGGGACGGGCGCATTGCCGTAAGTTGGCGGCGGGCCTGGCGCCCGACGCGGCGCGTTGCCAAGTCGTTGCATCCTTTTCTTTGTTGTCTTGTTAGCTCGCTAGCCCACTTTGCGTTATCAATGATTAAATCCCTCAAGGCCACGGGCCACCAGTTGGCCGACTCGGCGTTTCAACTCACCGTGCTGCGCACCGAAGTGGCCGAGACGCTGCACCTGCCGCTGTTTCACGAAAAGCTGCGCGGGGCCGGCCTGTTTCCGCTCCGGCCGGTGGCCCCGGCGGTGCTGCAAATCAACGTGGGCAAAATGTGCAACCAGGTGTGCAAGCACTGCCACGTGGACGCCGGGCCCGACCGCAAGGAAATCATGACCCGCGAAACGATGCAGCTCTGCCTCGACGCCCTGGCCCAAACCGACATTCAGACGGTGGACCTGACCGGCGGCGCGCCGGAAATGAACCCGGACTTCCGCTGGTTCGTGGAGGAAATCAGCAAGCTGGGCCGCAAGGTGCTCGTGCGCTGCAACCTCACCATCATCGTGGCCAACAAGAAGTACCACGACCTGCCCGAGTTCTTCAAGCGGCACGGCGTGGAGGTGGTCAGCTCCCTGCCCTTCTACAGCGCCGCCAAAACCGACAGCCAGCGCGGCGACGGCGTGTTCGACGACTCCATCCGGGCGCTGCACATGCTAAACGCCGTGGGCTACGGCCAGCCCGGCTCCGGCCTGGTGCTGAACCTGGTGTACAACCCGGCCGGCGCCTTCCTGCCGGGCTCGCAAAAGGGCCTGCAGGAGCAGTTCAAGCGCGTGCTGCTGAAGGATTTTGGCATCGTGTTCAACGAGCTGTTCGCCATCACCAACATCCCGGTGAGCCGCTACTTGGACTACCTCATCGAGTCGAAAAACTACGCCGGCTACATGGAAAAGCTGGTTAACGCCTTCAACCCCGTGGCCGCCGCCGGCGTGATGTGCCGCAGCACCCTCTCCGTGGGCTGGGACGGCGGGCTCTACGACTGCGACTTCAACCAGATGCTCGACCTGTACGTGGCCAGCCCCGTGCAGCACATCCGCGACTTCGACGCCGCCGCGCTGGCCCAGCGCACCGTGGTGGTGAACCAGCACTGCTACGGCTGCACGGCCGGCAGCGGCTCGAGCTGCGGCGGCACGGTGGCGTAGCGCTGGCGGGCACCGCCCCCGGGGCCGTTTGTCATGGCGAGCGCCGCGCGGCAATCCGTCCTGATGCCGTGATAAGTTTACTTTCGCGACAACCCCAAATAATCAATAAGCCTCGGCTCTACAATTGAGTTAGGGCTTTTCCGCTAAAAAAGCTTTGCGGTAAGTAGCCAAGCAAAAGTAACCGTCTAGTGATGATGATGTAGTTTTGGGCCATGCTTTTACCACCCACTGCGCTTACGACCACCGAGATAGTGACGCTGGAAGCGTGTAGTTTGCACGGACC
>Ga0123336_10000420_pt1 | contig 43217 bp, 38 predicted proteins | sample SSSSmetaG_FD_96466 | JGI IMG/M metagenome (GOLD analysis project Ga0123336, IMG submission 96466) | Glacier valley bacterial and archeal communities from Borup Fiord, Nunavut, Canada, to study Microbial Dark Matter (Phase II) - ​SSSS metaG | ecosystem: Environmental > Aquatic > Freshwater > Ice...
GGAGGGTTGGTAGGTGGCGGGGGTGAGGTTGAGCTCGGACCACCACGCGCCGATACGCGCGGTGGTCTCTGCGAGGACGTCGTCGGCGAAGCCGGATGCGAAGCGTGACGGCGGGACCGCGCGCTCGCGATTGCGCGGCGTCGGGACGCCTTCGGCGTTGAGGTGGCGCAGCGGCCCGGGCAGTGGAGATCCGGACGGTGCCGCACCCGCAGTGACAGGGATCGAAGTGTCGCCGGCGACGATTTCGGCAGGCGCGGCTGCGGTGGAGTCGTCGTCGAGGACGATCGGGACGACCGGATCGGGCTCGGGCTTGTCGTCTGAAACGTAGTCCTCGAGATCGAGGGCGGCGGCGAGCGTCGAGTACCGTTCGAAGCGCGGCCCCGAGGCGACGGCCACGCCGAGTGGGCGGAGGAGGCCACACGCGAGCGCGATCTGGATCCAGACCTCGAGCGCGGGGCGCGACAGCAGCTTGTAGTCGTACGCGGCCGAGTTGAGGTGTTTGTAGATTTCGTCTTTGTGGTACGCGCGCTGCGAGATCAGGTCGACGATCGTCTTGGCGAGGACGGGGTTGAGGTACCAGACGCGATCGAGGACGGCCGTCGCTTGCTCTTCGTCGCTCGCGGCGGCAGCGAGCGCGACCATGAAGTCCGAAGGCGTGATCGCCGCGCCGCTGACGCCGAGGAAGCGCAGGATCGGGATGGGCTGTTCGCGGTTCCAGAGCTTCGCGGAGCGCAGCCGGCTGCGCAGCTCTTTGAAGGATTCGCCCTTCGGGGACGTCTCCTTCGCCACGCGGACGAGCGCGGCGAGCGCACCGCGTTGGTCGTTGCCGATCGGCGGGAACTCGACGACCTGAGGCATGCGCGCAACGGTAACACCACGTGTTGTGCGTCGCGAGGTGGCGTGGTGGAGTTGTGCGGATGATGGTGCTCGTCGTGTTGCTCGCCGGGTTGCTGTTTCCCGGTTTCGGCCAGGCGGTCGCCGGCCGCAGCTGGTGGGCGATGTTCTGGGCGGTCGTGGTGCCGCTGCTTCACGGCCTCGCCGTGGCCGTTTCGCCGTGGTGCTTCTACGCGTCGTTCGTCGCGCGCGTCGTCGGTGCATTCCACGGTGGCTGGTCGCTCGGCGAGAGCAAGAAGGCCGAGTGGATCGCGCCGCTGCCGCTGGGCTTGCCCGTGTTCGCGATCGGCGCGCTCGTGGTAATTCGTGTGTTCATCCTCCAGGGGTTCGGCGTGGCGTCGAGCTCGATGGCGCCGACGCTCAATGTCGGCGATCGCGTGTTCGCGACGGACCGCGGCAGTATCGGTCCCGGTGACGTCGTGTTCTTTCACTATCCGTGCGACACGCAGCGCGAATACATCAAGCGGATCGTCGCGGTGGGCGGCGATACGGTGGAGGTGCGCTGCGCGGTCGTCTATGTCAATGGCAAGGCCCTACCGTTGACGCTCGTGCCCGGGCCATGCACCTATCACGAGTACGAAGAGGTCGGCCGCCGCTGGTTCGATCGTCAATGCTCGGAGTTTCGCGAGGAGCTCGGCGGCCACCCGTACAGCGTGTACGGCAGCCCCGAACGCATCGAACGCATCGAACACCTGACGAGCGGCGAAGACGACGCCCGCGATTTTCCACACCTCGGGATCAACCTGCCGCCGAACTGCAGCAACGCAGAGGATCCCTCGGAGGCTAAGGTGCCGAGGGCAGCGGGGGCGATCGTCGCGACGCAGCCCACGCAACCGGCGGCGTGCGCGCAGCAGCTGCACTATGTCGTCCCGGCCAACGCGTACTTCGTGCTGGGCGACAACCGCTCGAACTCGAACGACTCGCGGGTCTGGGGCTCGGTCCCGAAGGACGCGATCATCGGTCGTGCCGTGAGCGTGTGGTTGGCCAAGGGACCTGATGGCTACGACTGGTCGCGCGTCAAGATGCTGCCTTAGAGTGAGCGCGACCACACGAGGTGGTGGTCGTCGAACGCGTGCTGCCAGTCCCCACCCCACTCCCACCCGAGCTCGTCGATCGCGGCGACGACCGGGCCCGGCCGCACGAACATGCCGGGCCGGATCACGCGACGATCGGCGAACACCGCACCTTCGGACGGTGCGATGCGATCGGGCTTGCGCCACGGGTTCTCGACGGGATTGATATCGATCGCGAGGCCGCGCGCGTGTTGCGACAGCATGGTCGTACCGGCGACGACGCGAAAGTTGAACCCCGAGGTGTTGTCCGCGCTCATCGAGCGATCGTCATCGGCGGCGTACGCGTCGACGAGCTTCATCTGGCGGATCGGAAAGCCGAGCGCGTAGAGCCGACGAAACAGCTCGACCGCGCGCGCGGCGATCGCGGCGGCAACGACGAGCTCGCCCGTCGCGACGCCGCCGTCGAACGTGACATGCGCGAGCCGCAGATATGCGAGCTCGTCGAAGCGTGGGCAGCGCGGTTCGTCGCGCCACGAATGGGTGAGCCGCGCAGCGATCTCTTTGGAGACCCCGAGCGCTTCGCCACGAAACGGCTCGGCGGGAGACGCGAGCAGCGCCGTCATCTATGGTGAAGCGGGTGCCGCGGGGGCCGCGGGGGCCGCGGGGGCCGCGGGGGCCGCGGGGGCCGCGGGTGGTGTCGCAGGTTTCGTGAAAGCGGGCGAGACGCCCGGCGGCACGGCCACCGCGGGCGCAGGCGTCAGGGTCACTGGCTTCGGCGTTGCCGGAACCGCCGTGCCTGGCGCCTTGGCCTGCTGCGCCTGTTGCGCCGCGACCCACGGCGCGAGGGCCGGCATCCGCGCGAGCGTCGCGCTGCGTCGCATCGCGAACACGGCGGATGGGTTCTGAGGATGCGCCGTCGCGAACTTGTCGTACTCGGCGCGCGCCTTGCCCCACTGGCCGACGCGATCGAGCGCCGAGGCGAGCTGGAACCTCGCATCTTCGTCGCTGGTATCCGTGCCGACGGCGGCCTCGAGATGCGTCACCGCCTTGTCGACATCGTTCGCGTGGAGCTGCGCCATGCCGATCTGGTAGTGAATCTCGCCGGCGCGAGGTGCGGCGCCCGACAGGTTCAGGGCGCCCTCGAGCATGACGACGACCTCGCCGAACTTGCCGGACTTGCTCGCATTCGCGGCCGATTTGAGCGCGGCATCGACCTGCATCATCTCGGCTTGCTTTGCCCGCGCCGCGAGGACCTCGTGCTCGAACCGTGACAGCGGCGCGGCCTTGAGCTCGTTGATCCGCTTCATGGCATCGTCGCGCTTGCCGGCTTCGAGCTGCTGCCATGCGTCCCATGCCTTGCCATCCGCGGCCTCACGTGCCGCGAGCTTCGCGTTCGCTTCGTCCGCGCGTCGGACCGCCGCATCGCGATCGGTGGCCGCACGGTCGCGCGCGCTCACGACCTCGTGCACGCGGCTCTGGTAGACGAAGTAAAACGCGCCACAACAGAGCAGCGTGAACATGAGATAGGCGACGAACGAGTTCACGTCGAGCCACTGAGCCCGCTTGCGTTGCTGGTCGACCAGCGCGGCGATCGAATCCGCGAGCTGCTGGACCTGCGCCGAGGTCTTCCGGGTCTGGGTGCCCTGGTCGTCGAGCTTGCGCCGGAGGGCATCGAGGAGCGCCCAGCCGTCGGCATCGCCGGGGCCCTGATCGGGCTCGGCGTCGTCGGTCTGAGGGCGTGGCGCCATGCTCATCTGCCGCCTTCGTGCCCCGAATCGGGGGTCAAATCAAGCCCGGCTGGCAGAGCGTGAAATCGATCCGCGGTACCCGCGTTGAGCATTCGGGGTCGATGGGGTATGTTGTGCGTGGCCCAGGTCCGACCTGTGCCCCACGCATGACACTCCTCTATGATTGGCTGAAGAAGGCCGCGAAGGCTCAAGGCAACAACAAGGCTGTCGTTTACCGCGACAATTACTTGTCGTGGCGCGGCCTGCTCCATCGTGTGGATCGCCGCGCGCAGGAGTTCAACAGCATGGGCATCAAAAAGGGTGCCTGGGTCGGGCTGATGCTCGGCAACGTCCCCGATTTCGTGATCCTCGCGCTCGCGCTCTCGAAGCTCGATGCCGCGATCGTTCCGATCGATCCGACCACCGGGGGTCGCGAGCTCGAGCTCATCCTCGCCGCCGCACCACTCCGCGCATTGGTCACCCGGCCTCGTGGCAGTGAAGGCTCGATCAGCGCGAACGGCACGAGCGCACCGGTGCCCCCCAGCACGCTTCCCCGCTCGCGAGTCCAGCGCCCGACAATGCCCCCGAAGGTCGGCGAGCCGCCGCCGCCACCGAACGCCGATGCCGCGGAAGTACGGCGTCGCCTCCAGGGCACGCTGCTCACTTGCGCTGTCTACAAGCGGGAACCTCCCAAGCACGGCGTCGATCCGATCGCGGTCCTCTTCACCGCCGATTCGCTCGGCGATCCGAAGGGGGTGTTGCGCACCGACAAGAACACGATCGCATCGGTCGATCACGTCGTGACCGCGCTCGGCATGTCCGATAAGACCAAAGTCCTCGTCGCGGTGCCGCTGTTCCACGCCTACGGCTGGGACATCGGATTCATGCCGACGCTCAAGCTCGGCGCGACGATGTTCCTCGAGGAAGAAGTCTCGGCTCGCCGGATCGGTAAGCTGATGCGCGAGCACGATATCGACGTCCTGCCGGGCACGCCGGCGCTCTACGCCGAGCTCGCGAAGCTGCCAACTGCGAAGAAGGTCGAGCTCAAGGATCCGCGCTACATCGCCGCCGGCTCGCGCCTCGACCAAGCGGTGGCGGATGCGTTCCTCGCCGAGTACGCCGTCAAGATCCAGTCTTGTTACCACTCGACCGAGGCAGGCGCCGTCGCGCTCGAAGACACCGGCAAGTATCCGACGACCGTCGGTAAGCCGATCGGTGGCGTCGAAGTCAAGATCGTCGGCGCCGATGGCAAGCCCGCCAAAGAGGGCATCATCTGCATCAGGTCCAAGACGCTGTCGCCGAAATCGATCGGCCCGTTCGATTCCGAGAGCCCGCCGGTCACGACGCGCGCATCTGGCATGCCCGCGATTGGCGCGACCGATAAGGGTGGCTGGTTGCGCACCGGCGACCTCGGCAAGTTGGACAAGAACGGTCGCCTCGTCATCACCGGTCGCGAAGACGACGTGGTGAAGGTCGATGGCAAGCGCGTCGCGCTCGGCGAAGTCGAAGGCTGCCTCGAAGCGTTCCCGAAGATCAAGCAAGCGCAGGCCACGGTTGTCACCGATCCGATGGCGGGCGCGATGGTCGTCGCGCGCGTCGTGGTGAAGACCAAGTGCGGCGCGGAGGAGATCATCGATCACTGCGCGCGCAACCTTGCACCGTACAAGGTGCCGAGGCGTATCGAGTTCTGCGACTCGATCTAGCGTCGAGTCCCTGCCCTCGGACTAGTTGATCACGACGAGCTCGCCCGCGTCGTGGCCACAGAACCGCGCGTAGAGATCGTACTTGGTCGCACACACCGGACAGATCCGCGCGACCACCCCCGCCGGCTCCGTCGCATTGCGCTTGCGCGGCCGCGTCGCGTTGTAGACCGGGAACGGCACGAGCTCGTTGCCATCGTGCGGGCAGCTGCGCAACCCCGGCTCGTACGCGCGACGGCATGCCATGCACACGATCCCCGCACTCTTCGCTCCACCACCGGCGGCACGCAGAGGGCCGCCGAGCATCTCTTCGGGCGGCACGAGCCGACGCGCATCGCGCGTGCAGTACGTCATGCCGTGAAACTCCGTGCGGCAGGTCGGGCACACCATCGCGGTCGACGTCGCGATCGCGAGCAGGCCACCGCCACCACCACCGCGCACTATCTGAGGTCGTGGCCGCACACGCGGAGGTGCCGCAGATGCCGAAACGGGTGCCGGGATCGCTCGTACTTGATCGGTCGTGTTGTCGATCCCGCGACCGCGACGACGCACGAGGAACGCCATCGCGACCAGACCGATGATCACGAGGACGAGCAGGCCGATCACCGCGACCAACATGGGCTCAGCGGTTGCCATCGTGCTCATCAGCAAACCGATTCGCGACATAAGACTCGGGCCGGCTCAAAGGCTAGCAACCGGGTTCGGAACGGTCAATCACTACCAAGCGAACCGCTACTTTCTGCTACTACGTCACCGGATGCCGGACCTGGTGATCGGCGCACGCAAGACGAACTTCCCCCGGCCGTGGCGCGCCGGAATGATCGCGATCGCCATGGTGGGCGTCGCGCTCGTCATGGCGTGGGTCATTTATAAGCGGTCGGTCGCGTACGAGGTGCCGGGTGGCGCAGTGACCGGGGAGATCACCGAGATCCAGCCAACCCCGGGCACGCGCCCGACGCTCGCCTACGGCAACTCTTCCCTCGACTGGCTCGGCGGGCTGGCCGTGCTGCGCGCCACCGGTGATGCCCACGCGATCGGGGCGGCCCACGGCAGGCTTCTCGCACCGCTGCTCCCGGCCATGATCGCCGCCGTTCGACCTTCGATCGAAGCGACGATCACCGACGACGGCTGGCTCGGCCATGCGACCCACAACATGTGCCTCGCGTGGCGCTGGCGCTTCATCGACGACGGGCTCGGTGAGCGCGATCTGCGCATGGTCGCAGGCATGACGCGCGGCGCAAACGCGAGTGGCACCGACGTGAGCTTCGACGATCTACTCCGGATGCAGGCGACGCTCGATGTCGGGTTGCCGGCGCCATCGAGCGGCGAGCTCGTCGGGCTCGCTCACAGCCTGACCGTCATCGCGCAACAAGCGCCGACCCCCGCGCGGGTGTGGATCGGCCGGACGATGTCACTGCCCGGCCTTGCCGACGGTGGTGAAGCCGCCGTTCCCGTGGTCGAGATCGTGCATCCCGATGGCCGGATCGCGTGGGCCGCGGTCGGTTGGCCCGGCCAGCTCGGAACGGTGACCGGGATCAATGCGCAGGGCCTCGCCGTGCTCGTCGATCCGGCACGCACCGGCGATATCCGCCCGACGCGCACGGCCCGCCCGGTCGCGCTGCTCGCTCGGATGATCCTCGAACAAGCCAAGACGCTCGACGAAGCGGTCAAGCTCGTCGAGCAAACTCCGACGCTTGGCTCGGCCGTGATCGTGATCGTCGATGGCTCGACCGGCAAGTGGCTGATCGTCGAGCGCACGCCCGAGAAGGCGATCGTCGAACGCAATCCGAAGCTGCCGGTGTTCGCCGATACGCTCACGACAAACGCGCTGTCCTCGGATCCCGAGAATGATCGCGCGAAGCGCATGCTGGCGCCGGGACGCATCGAGCGCGCCGCTCGCCTCGTTCGCGTGCCGCTCGCCGATACCGCCGCGCTCGCTGCGGTGCTGCGCGATCAACACGCGACCGACGACAGCCCACGCCCACCCGGTCACCGCGGCGTGATCGACGACGGCCGCCAGATCCAGCAAGTGATCCTCGATCCACAATCGCTACAATTGTGGGTCGCGGATCCGCAAGCTGGCGGCCGGATGCGCGCGTTCGATCTACGTCACGAACTGCGTGGCGAAGGTGATCGCGCGGTGCCGCCCGCGGACGTCCCCGCGGATCCGAACCTCGATCCAGATCGGGTGCCGTCGTTACGCGCGGCGCGCGCGCAACTCGGCATCGCACGCTCGGCGCTCGCACGCGGTGATCGCAAAGCTGCGAGCGAAGCATGTGCGCGCGCACGCGCTCGCGCCCCGAGCCTTCCGGAGGCCCTCGAGCTCGCAGCGACGATCGCGCGCGCACGTGGCGAGGATGGCGAAGCACGCACGTGGTACCAGCGCTGGCTCGAGGGCGGCCCCGACGATCCTCAAGGCGAGGAACGCGCGCATTCGCTGCTCGCGCGCTAGCGAGGTCGGACCCCGAGCGTTCGTCAGCGATTCATCAACAGCGCGACAGCGGCACCGGAGACACCGCCGAGGACGAGCAGGCCGACGAGGATCCAGATCCAGCGATTCGACCTGGCTGGATTGCGGTGCGTATCGTTGTAGCTCGCATTCGGTGGTGCCTGCGGGTACGTCATCATAGGCGCGCCCATTCCGGACAGCTGAGACTGACGATTCTGCGGCTGCGGGAACGGCGACTGCGGCTGCGCGTACGAATTCGGCACGTGCTGCGATGCGCCCTGGCCGGGCGTATTCATCCGCAAGCCGAACGGGTTCGGCGCCGCGGCCGGACCCAACGCGGCCTCGGGAATCTGCGGTGGCGTGAGCTGCGGCAGCTCGCCTTTGCGAGTCTCGAGCAACTCCGCACCCGTGGCGCGCACGGGACCGCTCGCGCCGGAGCGGAACGGAATCATCGCCGGGTTGGTCTGCTCGCGCGCCGCATCGATCACTTCCTGGAGTGCGGCAGCCATCGCGCTGACATCGGCGTGGCGATTCGTTTTGTCCTTTTCGAGCGCCTTCAGGATCGCGCGGTCAGCGGCGGCCGGCAGGTTCGCCTTCGGCGACCGCGCCGACGGCGGCGGTGGCGTTTGTTTGAGCTGCGCGGTGATGAGACCTGCCGGGCCCTTCGCATCGGGGAACGGCAAGCCACCCGTGATCATCTCGTACGCGACGACACCGAGCGCGTAGACATCGCTCCGCCCGTCGAGCGCCTTACCCATCAACTGCTCGGGCGACATGTACTCGAGGGTGCCGAGGGTCTGTCCTGTCGCGGTGAGCTGCGGCGATTGAGGATCGATCGAATCTCCGCGCATCACCTTCGCGATGCCGAAATCGAGGATCTTCACAACTCTGGGTTCCCGGGACGTGTCTCGAGGTAGACGTTCTCCGGCTTGAGATCGCGATGCACGATGCCTTGCGCGTGAGCCTCGGAGAGCGAGCTGCACATCTCGATCAGGATCTTGAACACGCGCTTCCACCCAAGCGGTGCTTGCTCGTGGAAGACCTGATGCAGGCTCTTACCCTCGAGCAGCTCCATCGCGATGTAGAGGGTGCCATCGGGGGTCTGATCGAAATCGTAGGTGGTGATCGTGTGCGCGTCTCGCAGGTTGCAAAGGACCATGCCTTCGCGGCGAAACCGCGAGACGAGGTTCTCGTCCTTGGTCATCTCGGGATGGAGCAGCTTGAGGGCGACCTTGCGGCCCGTCGCGAGCTGCGTGCCTTTGTAGACCGCACCGAAGCCGCCCTCGCCGATCTTTGCTTCGATCTTGAAGCGGTTATTGAGGACCTGGTTGAGATAGATCTCGTCGCCGACGGGGGCTTTAGGCTTCAGCGCCGCACGGACCACGGGCTTCGGTGCGACCGGTTTCGGAGCAGGCGGGCTCGCTGCGGCGACCACTGGAGGTGGTGGCTGAGCCATCTGCAAGCGATGACCGCAAACACCGCAGAATCGAGCATTCGACTCGAGCGGTGAACTACACGACGGGCAGTTCATCCAGACCGAATTTTCGCAGAAGTTCTGGGGTAGCGCACGTCGCTTCCACACATTTTCCGTAACTAACAGCGAGCCAGCAGCAGCGCGAGCAAGATGACAACGCAGCCACCGCCGACCGCTAAAACCAGCCAGGGTGGCCGCGTCTTCTCCAGGACGGGTGGCTGGAGGCCGGCGATCGCGGTCTCGTCGCCGAGAAACAAGCGGACGCGCGGGCCGCCAGGTCCGAACACCAGGTCCAGTGGCGTCAACGGTGCGACCTTGGCCTCGGTCACCCGATGGCCGTCGATGTACGTGCCATTGGAGCTGCCGAGATCGCCCAGCACCCAACCTGCCTCGACAGGCCTCAGCTCCGCGTGGCGCGAGCTCGCATCGATGTCGCGGTACGGATCGAACGCCACTTCGCAGTCCGGATGTCGTCCGAACCGGATGCGCTTCGACGCATCGAGCTCCTGACGCTGGCCACGCCGCGTACCGGCGATGTGGTCGATGACGACGCGCACGCCGCCATTCTAACACTCCTCAGCTACCGGGCTCCGAGCACCCAGGCGATCGCACACGCGACGACCGCGGCAGCGACGAGCAGCCAGGTCCGGGTCCCACGCGATTTGAGGTGACGGCGCGCGGGCCCCTCGATGTCTTCGATCGGCAGCGCGGTCGCGGGCAACCGGATGCCCACCCGCGAGACCATGATCGCGTGCTGGCCGGTCACGGGGATCGACGGTGGGATCGATTGCGACGGTAGGCCGATCCGGGCGGCCAACCGGCGCGCGACATAGGAGGTGTCCGTGAGCGCGCGGTCGCCTTCCTTCTGGGGATCGAACTCGCGAAACGTCGGCAGATCGTCCTCGTCGCGCGGTGCGACCAAGCGATCGCCGCCGACGTCGAGCACGATCGCGGTGATGTTGTCGCTGCCACCCGCGGCACGTGCGGCGGTGATCAACAACATCGTCGATTCAGCGACGGTGTGAGGTTCTGCCATCAGGATCGCGAGCGCCGGATCTCCGACGAGGCCGTGCAACCCATCGCTGCATAGCAACACGCGATCGCCCCGGCGGAGCTCGATGATCGAGAGCGACGGTTCGACATCATCACCGACGCCGAGCGCCTGGAGGATCGCCGAGCCTGCGTTCGCGGCTTCGATCTCGTCGTGCCCGGCGGCGAGCAGTGCCGAGGATAGTGACTGATCCTGGGTTACCTGCACGAGCGTGTTGCTGCGTTGCACGTACGCACGCGAATCTCCGACGGTGGCGATCACCAAGCGATCGCCGACGACCCCGGCCGCCGACACGGTGGTGCCCATGCCCTTCAAGCCGGGCTCGCGCTTGCCCATTGCGTGGACATCGTGATTCGCGATGCGCGTCGCTCGCCGCAGCAGGCGCGCGAAGACCTCCGGATCTCGGGTTGCCGGCGTGCCTTTCATCTCGCGCCAGATCACCTGCGCTGCCAGATCGCTCGCGACCTCTCCGCCTTCGACGCCACCCATGCCATCGCACACGACGAGCAAGACCCCTCGTTCGGCGGTCGCACGCCACGGTTGCTGGACGGCGTCGACGAGGACTCCTTGATCGAGATCGCCGACGAGAAAACTGTCCTCGTTGTGATCGCGGACCTGGCCGACATCGCTGGCAGCGGCCACCGCGATGTCGAGCGTGGGGGTCACCGGGCGACGAGCTCGACGCGCAAGAGCTGGTCACCCATCCGCACGTGGTCACCGTGCTTGAGCGGCGTCGGCCCCGCGATCCGGACGAACGTGCCGTTGGAGCTACCGAGGTCGGTCACCTTCGCGGTCTTGCCGTCCCACGTGATCGCGGCATGGCGACGAGACATGAATGCGTCGTCGCGAAAGACGATATCGCCTTCTTCGCGACCGAGCACGGTCTCGTCGGTGATCAGGTGGCGGACGTCGCGATAGCCGCCCGACGGGACGATCTGATGGAGGCGCGCAAACGGCTCGCGCGGCGGCGATCCGAACAGCGACACGCCGTGGCGCACGAGCGGATGCACGGTCTTCTCCTCGGGCGAGAGCCGCTCGAACACGAGCACTTCCCGACCGACGAGCATGGTCGATCCATCGGCGAGCTCGACCGGAGCGTCTGCCTTTTTGAACACGCCGTTGAGCGTGTCGATGGCGTGGATCCGGACGACCCCGTCGGATGTGCGTTCGAACCGCGCGTGTTGCTTCGCGAGGAACCGATCTTCGTCGAACGCGATGTCCGCGCCGGCGCGCCCGATCACCGTATCGTTCGAGGTCAGCGAGAACCGTTGACCATCACTGCCATCGCGGTTGACGAGCACGGCGGTGCCCCACGCGGCACCCGCTGCGATGGCCGGCGTGCTGATCCGGACCGCGACCGGCACGGCCGACCCTGGCTGCGAAGGCCGCACGTACTCCGGTTGCGCGATCGTCGCGCCCTGCGGATCGATGCCAGCGACGAGCCCCGAGCTGGGTGGCGCGGCGAACGGCGGAGGTTGATTCGTCGGCGGACGCGGTCGTGGCATCGGGCCGGGATCGGTCGGCGCGATGGCCTGGAGGTGAAGTCCGCATTGCTGGCAATACGCGAAGCCAACCGGCGTCGCGGTGCCGCAGCGCGGACACGTGATCGTGCTGCCGGAGACCGGCACGATCACCGGACGCACGGCAGGCGCCACGGGTTGCGGAGGTGGAGAGCCCTGGCCCGGCGCCGTCGGCCCGGTGCCGATCGATGGCAGCGACGCCAGGCCCGATCCGCAGGCCCGACAGAACTTCATCCCCGGCGGGTTTTCTCCTCGACAGACACCACAGATGACGGGCAACCCCGCGCTCGGCGCGGGAGTCTGCTGAACGGCACCGAGTGCACTGCCACAATTAAGGCAGAACGACGAACCCGGCGGGCTTTCGTGGCCACATACAGAACAACGCATCACACCCCTGGACCTCAGTTTGTCTAAAACCCCGACGATCGGGAATGGCGCCGGGCCGGTTTGCAACGCCGATGGCGTCTTGCTAAGACCGGGCCGCTCCGTGCCGCGCAAGCCCTCACACCCGTTCAGAAAACTCGCGGCTCTGGCACTCGTTGCCGTGGTCGCAGCCAGCTCGGGGGCCTGCACCCGTGGCAACGTGCGCATCGCGCCCTTCCGGGTTCGCCCCGATTCGGCGGATGCCGGGTCGCTGCGGGGCCCGTTCAACGGTTGGGTGGTTGACGTGACCACCCACGCACCGATCGCCGGTGCCCTCGTCTATGCGGCGTGGACGCTCGAGCGCGGGAGCGCCCTGCCCGAGCCCGCGGGCGCACACGAGTACGTCGGTTCGACCGATGCGGCCGGCAATTATCGCGTGCCGTCGTTCGAGTCCGTGCCGTCGGGCACGCGCGTCACCGAGTTCACGTTGCTCGTCTACAAGCGCGGCTACATCGCGTACCGCAGCGATCGTCGGTTCACGGATCTCGGCCTGCGCATGGACTTCGCGCAGAACGACAATCAAGTGCTACTCGAGCGCTGGCGCAACGAGCTCTCGCACGCGCGTCACCTGCGGTTCGTCGGTGGCGGCACGGCGGTGTCGGCACTCACATCGTGGGAGCTCGCCGATGCGAGCGCCGAGCTCGAGGGCAAGCGCCCGAGTGGCGACGATCTGCGCCCGGGGCGCGGCGAAGGTCCCTACGTTGTCGCGGCGCAGCTCCTCACCGATGTCGATATCAAGGCGCGCACGAAGTACGACGGTCAGTTCGAAACCGGGCCGCTCTCCGACGAGCCCGACACCGCGACGTATTCGTCGCAGCACTTCAAAGCGCTCGGGCGTCCCGAGAGCTGGGACGTCGCGATCCGCGTGTGGCGTCTCGATCCCGGCAAAGCGCAGGCGCGCTACGACGAGCTGATCTCGCAGCTGCCGGGCGTCACTGAGAAGGACGAGGTCGCGAGCCGCTCGTTCCAGACGGCCGAGAACGAGATCCGCGGCGTCGGCTTTCTAGACGGAACGCGCGGCGTCGTCGTCCTCATCACGTGCGGCAACAGCCAGTGCGCGGCGCTCGAGGATGCAGTCGCGCTCGAGCAAGGCGTGTATACGCGGTTAAAGCAGCTGGTCCCGATGGGGCTCGGCGGAGCTCCGGGCGGTAAGTGACCGACATGAAGAAGAAGAGCCTCGCCTCTGTTCTCGCCCTCGTCCTGGCGGCGAATTCCGCCGGCGCCTGGGAAGCCCAGACCACACACGCAGGCCTCGCCGAACAAGCCGCGCTCGCGTCGCGCTTGCATCATCGGCTCGTCACGCTCGGCTTCAACGGGGGCTTGTTCGAGCCGCTCACGATTCCGCCGGCGGATGCGAAAGCGCTGATCGACGATCTACATCTGCTGTCGCCGACCCACGGCGCAGTGCCCGATGCCCGTGGTCGCCAGACCGCGCTCGCGTGGATCTCCGCCGGTGCCGTGCTCGCCGACGTGCCGGCCGCGCACGGCGCGAATCACTTCTACGATCCGACGACCCATCACGGCTGGGAACGCCCGTCGCGCGGCGTCGGCGGAGTGCTCCGCGGCGTCTCGACGCTCCCCGATCGCGGGGTACCTGCGCCGGATTGGGTCGTCGACAAGGCGAACCCGTTCAACCTCGCGGGCTTCCTCGACCAGTACGCGAAGGCGGTCGCGGCCTCGACCCCGGGCGAACGGTCGCGCGCGATGGCGGCGGCGCTGATCACGGCAGGTGCGATGATCCACACGCTCGGCGATCTCGGCACGCCGTCGCGCGTGCGTAGTGATGAAGAGGCGCACCTCGACCCGCTCGGTGGTGGTGGCGAGGACGTCGGCTCGCGGATGGAGCGGATCGCCGCGCTCGCGTATGGCCGGCTCGGCGTGCCGCTGCCCGGTCGCGTGATCACGCGCCTCCACCTCCGCGATTACTTCACATCGCTCGACGGTTCCGGCCTCGCCGATCAGATCTCGACGACGTACTTCTCGCCGAACACGCTCCCCGTCTCGGGGCGCATGACCTCGGTGTCGCCGACGCTCGCGCGTCCGCTGCCAGCGCTCCCTGCGAAGCTCAACCTCGTCGCGGGCGGTCGCGACGAAGGCGCCACGGTCTACAACAAGGCCGGCACCTGCATCGCGCGCTATCGGGTCGAGCACTCGATCATCTCGTTCTCTGTCGACGATGACTGCATGCTCGAGCAGCTCGCCGTGATCATGCCAGAGGTCGCGGCCTACGAGACCGGCCTCCTCGACTTCTTGCTGCGCGGCGAGCTCGCGCTCGCAGTCGATCAAGGTCAAGTCACGGTCAGCGCGAAGGGCCTCGGCGCCGGCACGATCGACGTGCTCGTCGAGGACGATCGCGGCGTGCGCACATCGATCGGCCGGACGCCGTTCCCAGGTGGCAGCGAAGAACTCGCGAAGATCGCGATGCCGACCTATGGCACGCGCGTGGTCGCGGTGTTCTCGGGTGCGGATACGGCGGGCGAGCCCATCGTCGCCGTCGGCGCGATTCCGCTAAGCTCGCACTGATGGCGAAGAAACGGCGCGCAGAGAGCGACGGGCTGGATCGCGTATTCGGCGTGATCGAGGACGCGACCCCGGGTCTGCACGATCTCGCACCACCGGCAGTCGTGCTTCCGAATGGCCTCCCCGAACCCCTGATCGACCTCTACGCGCGCTGCGATGGTGGCCGGATCTTCGTCGACACGATCGAGCTCGTGCCGTCGCACGACGTCACGTTCGACAACGGGCGCTGGCAGTTCGCGACCAGCGAAGGCGAATCGATCGCGATCGACGGGCGCGGTCGGATCTGGCGGCGCGAAGAATCGATCGAGGACGAGGTTTGTGAAGGCACGAGCATCGACCGTTGGCTGGGTGGCGAGCTCGATGCGCTCGAGCTGGTGTTCGATGCCGATGGCGAGTACGCCGACGACGTGTTCGACGAAGAAGGCGACCTGTTGCCGAAGATCCGCGAGCAGCAGCTGCGCGCGAAGCTCAGGCGCGATGTCAAAGCGCCCGCCCCGCGCTGGCGGCTCGCGCTCGCGCTCCTCGAGCAAGGCGCGGATGAGGATGCGCGCAGCGAGCTCGAGCAGGTCGTCTCCGACGACCCGGTGTTCGCGTGGGCATGGCTCGATCTCGCACGCGTATCCGAGAAGATCGGCGATGTCGGAGGCGCGGTCGATGAAGCGCGGATGGCCGCCGAAGCGGCCGAAGGTGTCCAGCACCCGCAGGCCGGCTACTTCTGGTCGCAGGTCGCGCGGCTCGCGGTACGTGCCACCGACGAGATGACGCGGGCCCAGGCAGCGACCAAAGCGTCGGTGTTATCGCCCGATCTCAAGAAGAGCCAGATCGAGGGCGCGCGCGAACGGCTCGCTGCAGGCGATACCGAGAGCGCGAAGGGCCTCGTCGAGATCCTTCGCGCGGTGTGGCCGCGAGACCTGGAAGTTCTGGATCTCGCGAAGCAGCTGACCTCGGCTACCTGAAGACAGCTTGGTCCGCGGGGATGCCGCGCGCTTCGAGCTCGCTGTAGAACCGCGGTACCGTGCCCGTCGCCGAGAATCCGTTGTTCTGGTAGGCGAACACGACCTGGGTCTCGAACGTGGTGTCCGAGACGCCGGTGACTTCCTCGATCGAGTGGACCTTGATCCCGCCGTCGGTCTGACGCGCGACGTGAACGACGATCTCGAACGAGCACGCGACGAGCTCTCGCGTGGCGGCATCGTTGCCGACCTGGACCGAACGAGCGAGCGTGGCGAGCCGGTTGAGCACGGTGTTCGTGCTCTCACCCGTCATCGCGACGATCGCACCATCGACGTGCGCGTTGAGCGCGTAGACCAATGGCAGCGCTTCGCGACCACGAACCTCGCCGACCACGAGACGATCCGGCATGAACCGGAGCGCCATCTCGATCAGCACGGCCATGTCGACATCGTTTTGACGACCACTTCCGGGACGCGCTTCGAGCTGGACCCACTCGTCGCGACCGACCGCGAGCTCGGCGACTTCTTCGACCGAGACGACGCGTTCGCCCACGGGCGACGCCGCGGCGAGTGCCGCGACGAGACTGGTCTTGCCCGACGAAGGGCCACCGCACACGAGAATGTTGCGACGAGCCGCGATGCAGGTCGCCAGGAAATCGGCCATCCCGTTCGACATCGCATTCGACGTGACGAGCTCCGCTAGCGATGGCATCTGCGCCGCCGGCTTCTTCAACACGAGGCACGCTCCACGTGCTGCGACCGGCGACACCGCGGCGGTGAGCCGTGTGCCATCACGCATCCGCAGATCGACGACGGGACGTTGCTCGTCGATCGATGCACCCGCCTCGTGGACCAACCGCTTCACGACGCGCTCGAATACCTCGTCCGAAGAGAACGCCTTGCCCGAACCGCGCAGCACACCGTTCTTGCCGACGACGACGCGATCGCGACGATCGATGAGGATCTCGTCGAGCGCTTCATCCGCGAGCAGATCCTCGAGAGGTCCGAGCGCGAGTGCTTCGTTGAGGGTCTCTTTGATCAGCTGCTCTTGATCGATGTACTTCGGCAGCTCGCCGGAGGTCTCGAGGGTCTCGACGAGATCGATCGTGGCGCGCTCGGCGCGTTGCCAGAGATCTTCCTCGTGGAGGCGCTCGATGGGCACCTTGTCGAGATCGAGCTTCGCGCGCAGCCGCTCGAGGATGTTCGACTGGAGATCGAGCATCTTGACGATCTTCGGATCGAGGGGCTCGAGGTGCACGCCGCGCTTGCTCGGCGTCGACAGCGGACGACCCGCGATCTTCTTCGCGCCCTGCCCGATGAGCGCCCGGCCCTTGTTCTTATCCGGCTGGAGCGGAACGACCGCAGCCGGCCCCAGTTGCGCGGTCCCGATCGCTTCGCGAGGCGCTGCAGCGGATGGCGGGAAGCTCGGCACCGGCGTCGGCGCAGGCTGCGGCGACGTCGCGACCGACGAAGCCAGTGCGGGCGGCGAGAAATGTGGCTCGGCCATCGTCGGCGCGGGCGGTGGTGCCATCGGTGGCGCGATCGGTAGTTGCGCGGCCGGCGGTTGCGCCATCGGTGGCGGCATCGTGCCGCCGGGACGCAGGTTCGGTCGCCCCAACGGAGGCGCGCCGATCGGCGGCATGTCGCGTGGAGCGAGCGGCTCGCGCGGTGGCAACGGTGCGCGCTCTGCCGGTCCACCCGCATTCGACGGCGGTCCACCGAGATCGCGAGGACCCGGTGCGGGACGCGGTGGACCCGGACGTGGCGCCGGTGGCGCCATCGGCGAAGGCACGGGTTCCGGAGCGGGAGCATTCGAGCCACCGCCCATCGGAGCTGCACCCATTCCGCCACCCATCGGCATCGGCATCGGTTGCGGCGATGCGACGGTCGGACGCGGCGGACGCGCTTCTGGTTCCATCGCCGACGCTGCGCGATCTTGTCCGGGCGGCGTGGTCGTGGTCTCGGACGGTTCTCCACCGTCCGCACTCGCTGCTTCATCCACGCCGACGATAAAATCGCCGATGTAGATCTTGTCAGAGTCTTTGACGACGAGCGGACTCGTGATCTTGCGACCGTTGACGTAGGTCCCGTTCGTGCTCTTGAGATCGACGATGATGAACTTGCCGTCTTTGAGCACGATGCGCGCATGGCGCTTCGAAACGTTCCCTTTGGGCAACACGATGTCGTTGCCCTGAACGCGCCCGATCGTCACCTCGGGCTTGTTGAACACCATGCGGCGCTGCTCGCCGCCTTTTTCCTGAATGAGTATGGTGAACATGAGCTCCTGAGGCCGCGGAAAACGCTCGGCGCAGCCTCACCCCAAAAGGTACTAAGCCTCGGCAATCACGGTCAAGTTCGCGACGAACTACTCGCCTCTGGAGCTGACTTCTCTGGGTCCGAGCCTGAGGCCGGGTTGGGGGGCGCTAAATGCAGGTAGGTCCTTACATCGTCCCACCAGAGAGCCCACACTCCGACGGCGACGAAGGCTACCAGCGCCGCGACGATCACGACGTCGTGCCAGCGCGGCCTCACCATGAATCGAACCTAGCACGCGACGTCAACTCGGGCATGATGCCCATTCCCATGAAGACCTCAGGCGTGGCCGCATCGGCCGCTTTCGTCGCGCTCGCACTCCTGTCGTCATCGGTCGCCGTCGCTGCGCCGGCCAAGAAGTATCATTTCGAATTGACCGCGGTGACCCCGAAGCCGGAGGTCAAAGCAGACGTCGCCGCATTCGCGAAAGAGCGCGTGCAGGCCGAGGTCAGCAAGCAGTTCGATAAGCACCCTCAGCTCGTCGGCACGCTCGACGGCGCCCCGGATCCGAGGACCAGCGCCGAGCCCTACCGAAAATACCTGATCAAGAAGGGGATCTCCGGCAGCTACCTCGTGACCGTCGAGATCACCGAGGCGAGCGAGCAGATCTCTCCGATGGAGGGCAAGCCGAACACCCAACGGCTCTCGGTTCATCTCGCGATCCACGTGCTCGGCGAGACCATCCCGGGTCGCACGATGGGCTTCTCGGGAGATGGACAGGCGACCATCAAGCAGGAGATCGGGATGAAGCTACGCGACAAGGACCGCGTGTTCGTGTGGGACGGCGTGACCGAGAGCGCGGTGCAAGGTGCGCTCGACCAGGCGTTCAAGAAGCTCGCAGCCGGCCACGCGAAGCCGTAGTGATCCAGGCCGTCAACTCGCCGGCATCGAGGCGCCGGCCCTCACGCCCTTACTTGACGAAATTGCCGATGCGGTCGAAGCGAATGCCTTCGAGCCCCGGCGTCTTCCTCCAGAAATGGAAGGGGTCGAACTTCTCGTACGAGAGCCAGATAAACAGGGCCTTGCCCTTGATGTTCTCGATCGGGACCGCGCCCCACACGCGCGAGTCGTTCGAGTTGTTGCGGTTGTCGCCCATGACGAACACGTGACCCGGCGGCACGATGTAGTGCTCGCGCGGCTCGCAGACCTTCGCCTCTGATTTTTCTTGAACGATCTTGCCGAGCAACTGCGGGCCGATGCCCTTTGCGACGTCCACGGCGTTCGAGCAGTTCGGTGGCTTGGACCGCAGCGGAAAGTCGCGCGCGTCGCCTTCGGTCAGCGTGCCCGCGGCGAGGAGCTTCTCGCGCTCGGGCCGCTCGGTGTCGTGGAACGTGAAGTACTGCTTGTCGCCGACGGTCTCGGCATAGCGGCTCGTGCTGAGCTTGTACCAGCTGTCGCTTGTTTCGTTGTAGTCCATGTACGAGGTGTCGGGCGCGGAGACCACCGACGGCACCGCGACACCATCGACGTACACGACGTTGCAGCGAACTTCGATGGTCTGGCCCGAGAGCGCGACGACGCGCTTGATGTAATCCCGATCCGGATCGCACGGGTAGATGAAGACGATCACCTCGCCACGATGCGGGCCGTTGAGCTCGAACAACTTCGTGGTCGTCCACGGGATACGCACGCCGTAGATGAACTTGTTGACGAAGATGTGGTCACCGATTTCGAGCGTCGGATACATCGACGCCGACGGGATCTTGAACGCCTCGACGACGAACGCGCGCAGCGCGAGCGCGATCATGATCGCGGCGCCGATCGATTCGACGTAGTCACGCGCGGTCGATTTCGCGGGCCGCTTGACGAGCTCGTCGACCAGCGCGTCGAGCACCGGCAGCTGGCGCCTCACGGTCGCGTTGTCCTTGCTCTTCAGCGCTGCTTCGACGGTGTGCGTGACGGTCTCGAGATCGCCGCCCTTGCCGTGCAGGCCGCGCTTGAGCCCGATCGCGGCACGGGCTTCTTTCGCGAGCGACTTCGCCTCGCGACGGACGCGATGATCCAGCCACGCAGCGCGCACTAGTCTACCTTCAGGATGGTCAAGAACGCCTCTTGCGGGAGCTCGACCGAGCCGACCGACTTCATGCGCTTCTTGCCCTCTTTCTGCTTGTTGAGGAGCTTCTTTTTACGAGAGATGTCGCCGCCGTAGCACTTCGCGGTGACGTCCTTGCGGATCGCCTTGACCGTGGTGCGAGCGATGATCCGCGAACCGATCGCGGCCTGGATCGCGACGTCGAACATCTGGCGCGGCACGACGTCCTTCATCTTGCTCGCGAGCTCGGTGCCGCGGTGATACGCGGTATCGCGGTGCGAGATGATCGAGAGCGCATCGACGCGCTCGCCGTTGACCAGGACATCGAGGCGGATGAGATCCGCTTCGCGATAACCGGCCGGTTCGTATTCGAGTGAAGCGTAGCCGCGCGACATCGTCTTCAAGCGATCGTAGAACCCGAACACGATCTCGGCCATCGGCAATTCGTAGATCACGCGGATTCGACCACCCGGGTCATAGTGGAGCGCTTGCTGGATACCGCGGCGCTCCTGGCACAGCTGCATGATCGGACCGACATACTCCTGCGTGAGGTGCACGGTCGCGGTGACGATCGGCTCCTCGATCGCCTCGTAGCGGCCCTGGTCCGGAACCTTGGCCGGGTTGTCGAGCTCGACGACCTCGCCATCGGTCATCTTCACGCGGTAGCGCACGCTCGGCGCGGTGGTGATGAGGTTGAGGTTGAACTCGCGTTCGAGCCGATCCTGGATGATCTCCATGTGGAGGAGGCCGAGGAAGCCGGTGCGGAAGCCGAAGCCGAGCGCCGACGAGGTCTCCGGCTCGTACGTCACCGACGCATCGTTCAAGACGAGCTTACCGAGCGCGTCCTTGAGGCTCTGGTAGTCGACCGCGTCCACGGGAAACACACCGGCGTAGACCATCGGCGTGACGGTCTTGAACCCGGGCAGTGGCTCGGCGCACGGACGGTCCGCATCGGTGATCGTATCGCCGACGCGGGCGTGCGCGATGTCGCGGATCGAGGCGGCGAGGATGCCGACCTGCCCGGCTTCGAGCGTGTCGACCTCGAACACCGCGGGCCGGCGCACCGCGATCATCAAGCAGTCGTATACGACGTCGGTGTTCATGAACTTGAGCTTGGTGCCCTTGGTGATCTTGCCGCTCACCACGCGCACGAGCACGACGACGCCGCGGAACGCGTCCCACCAGCTATCGAAGATCAGCGCGGACAGCGGCGCTTCGCGATCAGCTTTCGGCGGCGGAATGCGCTCGACGACCGCCTCGAGCATCTCGCGAATGCCGATGCCGGACTTCGCGGACACGAGCAGCGCGTCCTTCGCGTCGATGCCGATCATGTCCTCGATCTGCTGCTTGACGAAGTCAGGCCGCGCGACCGGGAGATCGATCTTGTTGAGGACCGGGATGATGTCGAGATCGTTATCGAGCGCGAGGTAGACGTTCGCGAGTGTCTGCGCTTCGACGCCTTGCGCGGCATCGACGATCAGCAGCGCGCCTTCGCACGCGGCGAGCGAACGCGAAACTTCGTAGTGGAAGTCGACGTGGCCCGGCGTGTCGATCAGGTGGAACTGATACGTAATTCCGTTGTCGGCCTTGTAGTGGAGCTGGACCGACTGCGCCTTGATCGTGATGCCGCGTTCGCGCTCGAGATCCATCGAGTCGAGCATCTGGGCCTGCGCCTCGCGCGCAGTGACGGCTCCACACTCATCGAGGATTCGATCGGCAAGCGTGGTCTTGCCGTGATCGATGTGCGCGATGATCGAAAAGTTGCGAATGCGGTCAACGGGGAACGACACGGACGCTGCTTGTTAGCGTGACGGCAGGCGAAGGTCCACCTGACCGGGGAGCTGATCGCGGTACTTGTCGAGGACGAGGTCGATGCCCTGCCGGATGTACTCGGCGACCGGTACCTTCGTTCGCTCGTGCAGCGCCTTTAGCTGGGCGTCCTGCTCGGGCGTGATGTAGACGGTCGTAGAGATCTTCTTGCGGGCCAAGACAAATGACCTTATGTGACCATACGCGCATGGTCAATGTTCCAGGCGTTGCATGCAGGACCGGGCCGTCATAGGCTCCGCAGCTGATGCCGAAGGTCTCGAAACTAGGTCTGTTGTTGCTGGTGGCGGCGTGCCATTCGGGCGGCCAAGACACCACGCCCAAGAATGCGATGAGCGACACGGGAATTCCGAAAGTCGATCCCACGCTGTGCGACACGCAAGGCAAGAACGTTCAGACCTACGACCTCAACAAGGACAACCGCCCGGACGTGTGGCGGTTGTACAAGACCGAGGACGAGGGCGGCACCAAGGTCGAGTTCATGACCTGCAAACAGGTCGATTTCAATCACGACGGCCGCAAGGACTGGGTGGTTGCTTATAACCGCAAGGGCACGCCGATCTACGAGCGCGCTGACTTCGACTTCGACGGAAAATGGGACATGTATGCGGTGTTCGACCCCAAAACCGGTCTCGTCGCAGAGGTCGAGCGGGACACCGATTTCGACGGCAAGTTCGACGTCAAAGAGATCTACGACACCGGCGGCGCGCTCACGAGCGTGCGCCGCGACCGCAACGGCGATGGCCAGCCCGATCAGTGGGAGCAGTATCGCGATGGCGTGTTGATCGCGATCCTCTACGACGACAACTTTGACGGCAAAGTCGATCGCCGCGAAGAGATTCCGGGCGCGCATCCGAAGGTCGAGATGCCGACCACGATGGACCCCACGGCGAACGGCACGCTCGGTGGTACGGGTAGCGGCGCCGGTACGCCCGCGCCCAAAGCCGCACCAGGCAGCTCCTCCCCGAAGAAGTAACCGTGTCGCAGGTAGTGCACAAGCCCTGGGGTCACGAGCTGATCTGGGCGAAGACCGATCGCTACGTCGGCAAGATCCTGCACATCAAGGCGGGAGAGTCGCTCTCGCTGCAGTTCCACAACGTCAAAGACGAGACGATCATGGTGCTCACCGGTCGGCTCGTGTTCGTGCACTACGAGGACGGCGCCGAGCCGGTGACTCGCGAGCTGGCGCCCCGCGAGCCGTTTCACATCATACCGGGCCTTCGCCATCGCATGACCGCGATCGAGGACACCGATGTCGTCGAAGTCTCGACGCCCGAGCTCGATGACGTGGTCCGCCTCGAAGACCGCTACGGCCGCTCGAGCTGAGCTCTGCTACTTCTTCTTCGGAGCCGGCGGTTGCTGTTGCATCTTCTTCTTGAGCGCAGCGAGGTCGTCGTCGACGTTGCCGCGCGACTTCTTGTCCGGCGCCGGCGGTGGCGACGGTGAGGGGGTTGGGCTTCCCGGACCTGGGTTCGGACGCGGAGGCGACGCGCCGCCGCCTGCGCCACCCGACTGGCGTTTCATCTGCGCGAGCTGATCGTCGATCGAGAGTTTCGGGCCGCGGCTCGGCGATCCGTGCATGCGTTCATCGTCGCTGCGCGTGGGCGCTGGCCGCGGCGGCGGCATGTTCTTGATCTTCTCGATCGCGCGCTCGAGCTCCTTGAGCTCGGACTCGAGGTTCGCGAGCTCGGCGAGCATCGAATGCATCCGGGCGCGCTCGGAATCCGCCTTGCGATCGAGCTGTGCGGCTTCATCCGCGGCGCCGCGCGCGGTCGCGCCCTTCGCCTTGTCGGCGAAATCCGTCGCAGCATCGCGGGCGGCGGCCATCGAACGCGACATCTCGGCGACGCGGCGCGCGACTTCGGCGCGCAGGCGCTCGAGCTCCGCGCGATCGGGAATGTTGTCGAGATCGGGAACACTCGCCGGACCACCGCCGAGATCCTCGAGCTCGCCCGGCATCGCGGTCGTGGCAGCGGCGGAGCTCGCCGCCGCGCTCGCCTGGCGCACGCGATCGCGGGTCGCGCCGTACGCGGCTGCGCGACGCTCGTCGATCACGCCGCGCTTGTCGCTCGCGACCGCAGCGACGATATCGGCGACGTGATCCGCGCCGTCGCCACTCGCTGCGGGGTGCGTGCCGCCGAAGGCGCTATCGAGCGCGGACGCGAGCATCAACAGGCCGCGTGCCGACACGCAGCGCTTGCGCGCCTCGAGCGCGGCCGCGAGCTTCGCGCCGCCGGGCACCTGATCATCGATCAGCGCGACGAGCTTGCCACCGACGAGCAGCACGCGTGCGACGGTCTCGGGCTTCGGTCGCGCGACGATGGTATCGGCCGCGCGCCACAGCAACGGGGCATCCGCCGAGACGCCGAACAGCTTGCCGCGGAGCCCGAGGCTGGGGACCTGACGGCGCAGCACTGCGGCAGCTTCGACATCGCCCGCGGCATCGAACAGGAACGTGATCGCTTCGTTCGCATCGAGCAGCGAGAGCTGGAGGGCCAGCTGGCCGGTGAGCTCTGCCCCGAGCCCGGCGACCTCGATCAGGGCGAGCTTGCCCGCGAGCTTGAACCGCGCGCGGATGGCCATCCGGTCCTGCGCGCCCGCGTCCGCGAACGCACGCTCGCCGATGGCGCCGACCACGAGGATCCGATCACCTTCGACGCCCGCATCCGCGAGTGCGACGGCCGCGAGGTCGTCGACCGTGACGAAGCGATCGGCATCGGTCTGCGCCCAGGCAGCGACGGGCTCGAGCTCTCCGACAACGGCGATCACGGGTGCTGGGTTCGTCGACTGATCGCGCGCGACCGTGAGTGCGAGCGCGGCGTGCGGATCGAACACGATCGCGGCATCCGGCGGGGTCTGCTCGAGCTCGCGGCGCAGCTTGCGCTCGGCGCCTTCACCAAGTAGCGCGCGGCGCACGCGGTCAGTGATCGCGACCCCACCGCCACCCGCCCCGCCGACATCGATCGCGCGCACGCGCATACCTGCTGCCTCGAGCGCGGCGAGCACCGGGACGACCGCCGAGCTCGGCGCACCGGAGCTCGTCACGACGAGGACGTGCGGATCAGCCACGCCAGACCTCGGGCCAAACCTCGGGATTGACCAAGTTCGCTGGACGCTTTCCCGCGAGCGCGTCGACCACCGCTTCTGCACACAGCCGCGCCATCTGGGTCCTTGCTTCGGTGGTAGCCGATCCGATGTGCGGCGCCAAGACCAGGCGCGGACAGTCGTAGAACCGCTCATCGATCTCGGGTTCGTTCGCGAACACATCGAGCGCTGCCGCGAAGATCTGGCCGCGCTCGAGCGCCGTCACGAGCGCGCGATCGTCGATGCAACCACCGCGCGCGGTGTTCACGAGGATCGCGGTCGGCTTCATCGTCGCGAGGCGTGCCGCATTCACGAGGTGTCGCGTCGCCGGCGTGAGCGGGCAATGTAGGCTGACCACATCTGCCTCGGCGAAGACGCGATCGATCCCGAGCGGGTCGCGGTTCGCCGAAATCACGCGCATGCCGAACGCCTCGCCGCGCCGCGCCACCGCCCGGCCGATGCGACCGAGCCCGATCACCCCCAAAGTCTTGCCCGCGAGCTGGATCCCGATCAGCTGATCCAGCCGCCACCCTTGCCACTGTCGCGAACGAACGAGCCGGTCGCCCTCGGCGATATGGCGCGCGGCGGCGAGCATCAACGCGAACGCGAGCTCGGCGGTCGCCTCGGTCAGGACATCGGGCGTGTTGGTCACGCAGACCCCCGCGCGGGTCGCCGCATCGAGATCGATATTGTCGTATCCGACGGCGCAGTTCGCGATCACGCGCAGCTTCGGCGAACGCGCGAGGACCGAGGCGTCGATCCGGTCGAGAAGCAAGCAAACCAGCGCATCCGCGGCTTCGAGGTTCGTGCGCGCGATGCCGACCCACGTTCCGGGGACCTCGACCGTGGCGGTGGGGATAGCCGCCGCGAGATCGATCGGTAAACTCGATGTGGAGACCACCCGCACACGCTAAGTATAACGCTCGTGGTGAACCTCGCCCGCTCCATCGCCTGCTCAGTGTCGATGATCGCGGGTGTGGCCGCCGCCGAGCCCGTCACCGGAGATGCCGGTGTCGCGCCTGCGGCCGACCGGATGAAGGATCCGGCCACCCCGCTGGCCTCGCTCACCGAAGACCCATTTCTGGGTAGCGCGCCGCGAATCAACGGCGATGAAGTGAAGGGCCTCGTCGCGTTCACGTTCGACGACGGCCCGAACCTCGAGACCACGCCGACCGTGATCGACGCCCTCGTGAAGTACGATATTCCGGCGACTTTCTTCATCGTGACACAACGCTTGCTCGGCAAGCATGGCGAGAAGCCGCGCGACATCCTAGCGCGCGAGCTGCACGAGGGCTTCCTCGTCGGTAGCCACTCGGTGACGCACAAGCTGTTGAAGCACGCCGAGGGCGCGATGGTCACCAAGGAGATCGATAACTCCTTTCGCACGCTTGCGAACGAGGCCGATCGGCCGATCGGACTGTTCCGACCACCGTACGGTGCGCTCTCTGGCAGCGGTCGCGCGCGGTTAAAAAAGCTTGGCGTGACCGAAGTGATCTGGTCGATCGACACGCTCGACTGGAGAGCTCATGACGCCGACAAGTTGCGCAAGAAGGTCTTGAAGATGATCCTCCACGACGGTGGCGGCGTCGTGTTGATGCACGATGTGAAGCCGATCACCGCCAAGATCATCGCGGACGTCCTCGACGATCTCGAAGCGGAGAATTGTTCGCGGCTCGCGGCGAAGACCGAACCGATCTGGCCGGTGTCGCTTCACTATTTTTTGCGCGATGCGCCGGGCGCGGCAGGTGCGAAGTACACATCACGCGCGATCCCCGCGGACGTGACACAACGAACCGACACGTACAAGGCGTCGCTGCCGAAGCGCTGCGCTAACCGCGCCAAACCGCCGGTCAAAGCCGAGTAGCGTTGCGAACGTCAACGCACGTTCGTGTGACCGGATTTGACCGTTCGCGTCACAATTCGTAACAAGTGACCTGAGGTCACTTCGGTTTCGATTGACAACTACATCCCCTCACACTAGCTTTCGCCGACGTCGCTGAGGCACTTCGGACTGAGGGCTGCGTTGAAGAACTCATGGAACATTCGGATGTTAGGGCTGGCACTGGGCCAGCGGGTGATCGGGGAAACCTCGTGGCGCCGCTGACCTGGGACCGGCACACCCCAGCTCCGCGTACGAAGACCGGAGAACCGGACCTCGACACCCTGGATACCGGCCAGTTCGAGACCGAATCCGGCATGGACTTCGGCGAGAGCGAAGGCGAGCGGACCCAGATCACGACCGCCTCGTACGACTTCAAGCCGAAGTTCACGGGCCGCGCGGCCGCGATAAAGCAGCTGCAAGACGTCGTTGGTAAGGCGTACAAACAGGACGGCACGCTCGGCTTTGCCGTCGTGGTCGGCGAGCCCGGCATGGGCAAGAGCCGCATCCTGTCCGAGCTGATCGGTCGCGCGAAGGCACAGCACCCCGGCATGACGGTGCTCCAGGGCATCGCCGATGATCACTCGCACGCGTATGGTCCGATCGCGCGCGCGCTGACCACACGATTCGGCGTCGTCGTCGGCGAGAACCCCGACGAGAGCCGCGACAAGATCCAGGCGGGTGTCGCAGAGATTGTTCCTGCCGCTCGCGTTCCGGAAATCGCACACCTGATCGCGCACCTCCTGCGCGTGCCGTTCGATGACAGTCCGGTCGTCGGACCGTTGCTCGATTCGCCGCAGCGGCTCGAAGGTCGGTTGTTCATCGCGCTCAAGCGCCTGCTCACGGCCGAGACTGACAAGCACCCGGTGCTGGTTGTTGTCGAGAACCTCGAGCTCTGTGAGAACGACACGATCAACTTCATCCACTACCTTGCCGCGGGCATGGCCGATCGCCGGCTCGCGATCGTGGGTACGGCGACCGCCGCGCTCTACGAACGCCACCGCACGTTCGGCGACGGCGAAGTGCCGCCGACGAAGATCGATCTCTCGGCGCTCTCGCCCAACGAGGCCGAAGAGCTGCTCCGCGAACTGTGCAAGCAGCTCCACGACGTGCCGCAGAAGTTGCTCCAGCACGTGCGTGGACTCGGTGGTTCACCGCGCGCGATCCACGAGCTTGTCCGGCTGCTGCTCGAGAGCGACATCATCACCCGCGAGGGCATGATGTGGCGGCTCGAGAGTGCAGCGCTCGATTCGTTCGACCTGCCGAAGACGTACGAGGAGCTCGTCGCGGCGCGCTTGCGCGTGATGGAGCCGATCGAGCGACGCGTGGTCGAGATGGCCGCCGTCGTCGGCGAGCGCTCGTGGCTCGACGCTGTCATCGCGCTCGAGCGATCGTTCGCGACCGCCGGTCACGCCGATCCTGACGGTCCTACCCTCGCGGATATCGCGAGCTCGGGCGATCACTCGCGGCTCGCGGTCGTTGCCGCGATCGGCAAGTTGATCGAACGCGAATGGCTTGTCGAGATTCCACTCTCGACGGTCTCGGGCGAGCGCGAGCTCCACTTCGCGTATCCCAACCTCTGGTCGATCGTCTACAAGGCCGTTGACGAGAAAAACCGCCGCGGCTACCACAACGTCGTCGCGCGCTGGCTCGAGCTTCACCCCGAGGGCCGATCGCCGGCTCGACAAGAAGAAGTCGGTCGCCACCTCGCGCTCGCTGGCGAGACCCGTGAAGCCGCGATTCGCTACCGCCGCTCGGCGGAGGCCGCGCGTGCGGAGTACCAGAACGAGAAAGCGATCCGGTTGTTCGATCGCGCGCTCGTTTGTCTCGGCGCGCAGGACCTCGCGCAGCGGCTCCACATCTGGCACGACCTCGGCTCGGTCTACGAGTTGATCGGCGACTTCGAAGCGGCGCTCGGCGCCTTCGAGCGGATGTTGCGCCTGTCGTGGGTCGCGGCAAGCAAGACCAAGGCGGCGGTCGCATTCAACAAGATGGGCCGGGTGTGGCGTCGCAAGGGCGATCTCAAGCTCGCGCTCGAGTATCTCGAGCGTGGCCTCGAGTTGTTCCGTGGCGCGGCCGATGGTCGCGGCATCGCGAGCTCGCTCGACGATATCGGCAAGACCCTGCAGATGCTCGGTCGCTATGACGAAGCGCACGCGAAGGTCACCGAGGCGCTGTCGCGACGTTCCAAGAGCGGCGACAAGCGCGCGATCGCCACGTCGATGTCGCGGCTAGGCGATATCCAGCAGGATCGCGGACAGTACGAGTCCGCGTACAACTGCCACAAGGAAGCGCTGACGTTGCGCAAGGCGATCGGTGATCGCTGGGGTCAGATCGTCTCCGCGAACAGCCTCGCCGCGCTCGCGTTCGAGCTCGGCGATGTTGCCGAGGCGAGGACGAGCTGGCTTGCCATACTGCCCGAGGCGGAAGCCATCGGAGCGTTGCCGCTGTCCGCCCTGATCCTGTGCAACCTCGGCGAGGTCGCGCTCGTCGATGGCAAGCTCGAAGAAGCGCGGAGCCGGCTCGATAACGCGCTCGAGATCATCGAAGACATCGACGAGCGCGGGCTCGAGAGCGAAGCGTGCCGTCACCTCGCAACTCTCGAGAAGCTGCAGGGCCACCCGCAAGCAGCCCGCGAGCTTGCCGAACGTGCGCTCGATGTCGCGAAGAAATCGGGTCAGCGCGAGCGCGAGGCCCAAGCACTGCTCACGCTCGGCGATGTCCTGTCGACGAGCCTCTACGACGCGACCGACCAAGCCGATGGCGCGGACACCACGCTCGATGCATCGGTCGCGTACGCCAAGGCGATCGACGTTCTCCGCGCGATCGGCAACGAGGCACAGCTCGGTAAGGCCCTGTATGCGTTCGGTCGTTACAAGGCCGAGACCGGAGCCGTCGCCGACGGCACGGATATGTTGCGCGACGCGATCGCGACCTTTACGAAGCTGGGCCTGACGAGCCGGGCGACGGACACGGAAAAGCTCCTGGCGACGCTGCACTAGAGCATTACCGACCTTGCTCCCGTGCCGTTCGCTAGGCATGGTTGCCGGACGCGCTGATGATCTGGTTCTGGCTCGGATTCTTTGCGCTCGTGGCGCTGCTCCTGTTCCTCGATCTCGGGGTCGTGCATCGCCGTGCGACCGAGATGTCGCTGCGCACCGCGGCCGGTTGGACGGTCGTATGGGTCGCGCTCGGCCTGTCGTTCTCCGGCGTCGTCTATCTGATGTACGAGAATAACTGGCTCGACGTGCATCACACGGCCGGGACCGGCAGCGATGCGACGGTCACGTATGTCTCCGCGTACCTGCTCGAACAGGCGCTCTCGATCGACAACATCTTCGTCATGGCGCTCGTGTTCAAGAGCTTCAAGATGCCGCTGAAGTATCAGCACCGCGTCTTGTTCTGGGGAATCATCGGCGCGGTGGTCTTCCGGGTCGCCATGCTCGGCGGCGGTGCCTTCATCGTGAGGAAGTTCGATCTCGTCTTCTACATCTTCGGCGCGTATCTCGCGTATCAGGGCGGCAAGCTGTTCAAGAGCGAGCAAGAGAGCGGCGACGAGATGCCGGACAACCTCGCAGTGAAATGGATCCGCAAGCTCTTCCGCGTCGTCGAGGGCGACCATGGCGGCAAGCTCGTCGTGAAGATCGACGGCCGCCGCGCGCTCACCACCGTCGCAGTCTGCCTCGTCGTGATCGAGCTGACGGACATCGTCTTCGCACTCGATTCGATTCCCGCCGTGCTGTCGGTGTCGACAGACACTTTCATCATGATCACGTCGAACATCTTCGCGATCCTTGGCCTGCGCTCGCTCTATTTTGTCCTCGCGGGCGCGATGGAGAAATTCAAGTATCTCAAGTACGCGCTCGCGGTGCTGCTGATCTTCATCGGCGTGAAGATGCTGCTCCACAAGTGGCTATTTCTCGAGCACTGGATCTCGCTGATCGTGATCGCCGGCATCATCGGCGCGGGCGTCGCGCTCTCGCTGATCCTCAGCGAACGAGAACCAGCATCTCCGTCTCCATGACCTCCTCGGCCCAACGCCGCTTGTAGTCCATCTCGGTGCCGAGGTCGTAGCGACCGACGCCATCCGCGCACAGCTCGGCGATCTGGCGCAGCTGCAACAAGTTGCCGATGTCGAGGTGCGCGACGTCGTCGGCATACGAAAACTGCAGGCCGCGATACTCGCCCGCCATCACCGCACCGAGGATGTAGCCGACGTCGCGAGCGCCGAGCCGCGCGAAGATCGTGCGCTGCTGAGCGAGATCGCACAGACGCGGCAGCATCGCGGCGTAGAACGCGCGCATAGCCCCCTGCGCGATGCCGACGTTGTCGTGCGACTTCCAGCTATGCTGCTCGACCGCCTGGATGCGCTCGTAGAGCGCGGCACCTTCGCCCGGCTGTGCCCTCACCGCTTCGAACGTGAGCCCGGCCGCCGTCGCCGCCCGCTCGGCTTTGCGGAGCGACTTGCGCATCTCGCGCGAGCGCCGCGCCAAGAAGCCGTCGAGTCCGCCCTCGAGGCTCGCGACGTGACGGATCGTGGGCTGGCCGCGACGGCGCTCCCAACGTGCAGGCAGTGTGGCATCGAGGGCACGGCGTTGCGGGCCGGCAATAGTATGTCCGGACAAGATCACGAGCTGCCAGTCACGCCGGCTGGCCAACACCGGGACGAGCTCCTCGACGAGCGCGATCGGATCGCGACCGATCAGCGGTGCGGCGAGCCCCCACGCGAGCTCGACGGGCTCGATGTACGGGAAGCCAGCGGGGTGCACGCCCCGCATCGCCGCGAAGTAGCCGTGCTCGCCCTTGAACGAAAACGCGGTCCGGGGCGGCATGAGCGCGCCCGCGGCCGAGAGGATCCATGCGGTCGAGCTACAAAACCGGTCGATTGCCGGTGTCAGCGCGACCTCGGCGTCGAAGTCGTTCGCCACCGTGGCGAGGTCGACTGGCTCCACCCGTACATCCTAGGCGGCCCCGGCCGATCGGAACGGTGGGTGCGCACGGATTCTGCAATAATCTGCGTAATGCCCAAGACTGGCCTCGCATTGGTGGTCGCGACTGCTCTGCCACTGGGAGCATGCGGAACGAGCACCTACCAGATTCCAGCGTCGGAGCTGCAACGCCTCGCCACCCTGCCGCCCGAGCAGCGAGGTCAGAACGTGCGCGTCGTCCAGCAGCTCGGCGATGCTGATGTCGGCGCGCCACAGCCCGTGAACGCCGAGACCCAGATCGTGTTCTTCCCGACCCTCGTGATCGACAACGGCGGCGGTCGCCGACGCGGTGGTGGTTGGGGGCCGAACGCGATCACGCCCCACGGCTCGAGTGGCCAGGGCGGCGTGCACGTGGGGAGCACCGGGGGTGGCGGCAGCAGCTCGGGCGCAGGCGATGGCAAGGCCGAGGCGATCGCTGTCGTCGTGCTCGCGGTGACCGCGCTGGTCGTTGCCGCCGTGATCGAAGGCTCGCGCGAGGACGGGTTTGCACAGATCCATCCGATGACGCCGCTCTATCTCACCGGTCTCGACGGCAGCCGCGTCGTGATGCCGCTCGCCGCGCTCGATCCCGATTCGGCCGCCTTCTCGCAGTACGGCTACATTCGCTCGAACGAGACGCCGTGGCACTGGAACGGCCGCGCACCGCTCGACCGCGCAGGCTTCACGTACGCGGTGCTCGCCGGCACGGGGACGTTCACCTCCGCGGATGGCAGCAAGAATTCCGGCACCGCGACGACGATCCAGTTTGGCTTCTTCCCCGAACAACACATCGGCATCGTCAGCTCGCTGTTCTTCGGCTGGCGCGACAACGAGGCGGCGCAGACGTTGTTCGAGACGCGCTACACGCTCGAGGCGGATGGGTACCTCGCGCAGGCCGGTCCTGTGCATTTCGGCCTCTACGCGGGTGGCGGCGGCGCGAGCCGGCTCGAGGACGGCATCCCGGGTGGCAACTCGAGCAGCATCGCGCTCCTCGGCGGCGCCCAGATCCAGCTCGACATCAACACGCGGCTCGCGCTGACCGCACGGTTCGGCCAGACCTACGCGCACGACGAGCGGATGACGGATCTGCTGTTCGGCCTCGCCGTTTATTAGTTGCGTAGCTGGCCTACTTCTGGAACTTGGCCTTCCACTCGTCGTACGGCATGCCGTAGATGACCTCCCGCGCAGCGGGGTCACTGATCTCGATGCCACGCTCTGCAGCGGCGGCCCGGTACCACTTCGAAAGGCAGTTGCGACAGAACCCGGCGAGGTTCATCACGTCGAGGTTCTGGACGTCGGTGCGCTCGCGAAAGTGCTCGATGAGGCGGCGAAAGGCCGCGGCTTCGATCTCGGTTCGTTGCGCTTCGCTAATCTCGGTCGCCATGGGTTCTGCTTAGCATGTGGTATTGAGCCAGGATGGAGCTGCCGTCCTCTGTCACCACGATGAAGCGAGGCGACACCACGTTCTACGTGGTCGGCACCGCACACGTGTCGCAGAAATCGGTCGACGATGTCAAAGCGACGATCGACGCGGTCCATCCCGATGTCGTCTGCGTCGAGTTGTGCAAGGCGCGCTACGACGCCTTGACCAAGGACTCGGCGTTCCGCGACCTCGACGTGTTCAAGGTCGTCCGCGAAGGCAAGACGCTCTATCTCCTGGGTCATCTCGCGCTAGCGAGCTATCAGCGTCGGATCGGCGCGAGCCTCGGCGTCCAGCCCGGTGCCGAGCTCGTCACCGCGACCAAGACCGCCGAGAAGCGGAATATTCCGGTCGAGCTGATCGATCGCGACATCAACATCACGCTGCGCCGCACGTGGCGTAACATCGGCCTGTGGCGCCGGCTGACCTTGATGTGGTCGCTGGTCTCCGGCGGTGACGACGAAGCAACCGATGGCAACGGCGTGACCGCCGAGACCGTCGAGAACCTCAAGGAGCCCAAGGCGCTGTCCGAGATGCTGACCGAGCTCGGCAAGGCGGTGCCCGAGATCAAGGGCCCGCTCGTCGACGAGCGCGACAAGTACCTCGCGAGCAAGATGCGCGAGGCAGGAGAAGGCAAGAAGACTGTCGTTGCTGTCGTCGGTGCCGCGCACGTGCCGGGCATGACGCTGCAACTCGACCAGCCGATCGATCGCGCGGAGCTCGAGAAGATTCCGCCGGCCGCGCTGTGGTGGCGGATCGCGCGGTGGCTCGTGCCACTCGTGTTCCTCTGCATCCTCGTCTACGTCGCGAAGGTCTCGGACTTCGACACGTTCGCGAAAACGATGCTCGCGTGGATCATCCCGACGTCGATCGGCGCGGGCTTGTTCACCGCGCTCGCCGGCGCCTCCCCGTTCTCGGTCGGCGCGGCGATGCTCGCGTCGCCCGTGGCCCGCGTGTATCCGCTGATCCGCACCGGCATCGTCGTCGGAATCGTCGAGGCGTGGCGGCGCAAACCTTCGGTCGCGGACTGTGAACGGCTGCCCGACGACACGCAGACCATGAAGGGGTTCTGGAAAAACCCGGTCACCCGGATCTTGATCATCGCCGTGTGTGCCGGCCTCGGAGCTCTTCTGGGTTTCGCCGTCGGCGTCGGGTGGCTCGCCTCGCGAATGTAACTTTCGGCACACGAATTCATCACTTCGAGGCCTGGGATGTCTCATGGACACTCACGGTTGGACCACGCTACAAATATGGCCATGATCAATCGACGTAGCGCGATGAAGCGGATCGGTGGGATGGCCGGCGCTGCGGCAATGGCGCGCTTCCTCCCGAGCTGCGGTAGCGGCTCAAATGATCCGGTCGGCATCACGACGTACGTCTACATGATGCTGGAGAACCGCAGCTACGATCACGTGCTCGGCGCGCGCGCGCTCGTCGAAGGTCGCCCGGGCAATGGGCTCGTGGCATCGATGCGTAACCCCGACGTCAACGGCCAGCTGATCGCCCCGTGGGAACCAACGGTCGATCAGATGTGTGATCCAGATCCGCCGCATGGCTGGACCGAGCTGCATAACAGCTGGAATACAGGCGCGTGCGATGGCTTCGTGAAGTCGCACCAGCTCGATCACGCGAGCACCACGTTGACCGATCCGATGCAGTACCTCACACGCACGCAGATGCCGATCAGCTACGCGCTCGCGGACGCGTACACCTCGTGTGACAACTACTTTTGCTCGGTGATGGGGCCCACCCTACCGAACCGCGCCTACTGGCACACGGCCACCTCGTTCGGCATCGGTCCCGCGGCGGATGCGAACAACCAGATCCTCAGCGCGTTCGGCGCGGGCTCGCCGGTGCCCTCGATCTACAACAAGCTCCACGACAAGAACGTCGACTGGGCCTACTACTTTGGCTCGATCGCCGTCGCCGCGCTGATCGGTGGCGCGGGTCCGTATCAGCTCGATCTCGGCGCGAACGACGGCAGCGGTAACATCCGCCGGTTTGGCGACTACCAGGGCATGAGCGGTCAGTTCTTCACCGACGCGGCCAAGGGCACGTTGCCGGCAGTGTCCTACATCGATCCGTTCTTCTATCTCAACGACGATCATCCGCCGATCCATCCGATCAATGGTCAGCTGCTGATCTCGGCCGTGTATCGCGCGCTCGCGGCGTCACCGCAGTGGAAGAACTGCATGCTGGTCGTCACGTACGACGAGAACGGCGGCTTCTTCGATCACGTCTCGCCGCCGACGACGACGGACGATACGCTCGCAGAGTTCGGCGTCGATGGATTCCAGCAGATGGGCTTCCGCGTGCCTACGCTCGTCGCAGGTCCGTATGCGAAGCAGAACTACGTGAGCTCGGTCGTCTACGATCACTGCTCGCCACTCAAGCAGCTCCAGACCGCGTTCGGTCTCGAGCCGCTCAATGTCCGCATGGACGCTGCGAACGACCTCACCGATTGCCTCGACATGGCTCGCCTGATGGCGGGCAACCCAGCGGATCCGGTCGAGCTCCCCGCGATCAACCTCGACGACTGGCCGATGAATTCCAAGGAGTGCTCGCACTCCGGCGGATTCAAGTACCAGGATCCGATCAGCCAGTGGGCCGATGCGACGGGCAAGGTTCCGAAACAGTACGATCTGCGCGACGATCCGATCGGATACCAGCAGGGCATTCGTGACTACGTGCGTGCCTCGCAAGTGCGCGCTAAGCTCCGGGCATGAAGAAATTGTCACTAGTCCTCGTTGCGGCCGCGTCGTTCGTCGGTACCGCCATGGCGTGCCCGTACTCCGAGCACGACGGCAAGACCGCGGAGAAATCCGAGAAGCCCGCGCCAAAAGCGGCTGACAAAGACCAGCCGAAGCAAACCGCGAAGAAGGACGCGCCCGCGCCTGTTACGACCGATCCGGCGAACAAAGTCTCGAGCAAATAGCGTCTGCGCGTTCTGGTCTTTGATCGCACCGCCCCCAAGCTGCACGTCGCGTGGCGCAGCGGAGCGCAGCTCTATCGCAATTTACGTCGGATCGATGCGAGCTTCGGCACCGCGAGCTGGGCGGAAGCCTTCGCCTGGCTCGAGGCGCTCCCCGAGCCGATCGACGAGCTCCAGTATTGGGGCCACGGCCACTGGGGCTCGGCGCTCGCCGGTAACGACGTGTTGAGTGCGAGTGCGCTGCGCGCTGGCGACGACCACCATCGCAACCTCGAGATGCTCCGCGAGAAGCTCGCGCCCGACGCACTGATCTGGTTTCGCACCTGCGAGACGTTCGGCGCGCGCGCCGGCATCGCGCTCGCGGAGCGGCTCGCCGACTTCACGGGGGCACGCGTCGCAGGCCACACCCACATCATCGGCTTTCATCAGAGCGGGCTGCACGGGCTCGCGCCCGGCCAGCGTGCGGACTGGACCGAGGACGAAGGGCTGCTCGAGGGTACGCCCGGATCGCCGCGACGCGCGCGCCGCTCGGCGCCGTGGCGCGCGAACACGATCACCTGCCTCGCGAACACCGTGCCCGCGCGATGGTTCAGCAGAGAATATCGAGCAGCTGCGCCCGCGTGAGGTAGCCCTCGAGGATACCCGCGAACTCGTCGATCATCAGATCGAGCTCGAGGGTGAGCTTCTTGCCGTTCGCGCGGAACACGCGCCCCGAAATCGGCACCTCGGTGCCCGCGAGGTCGGCGACGCCTGAGAGCCAATCACCGACGAGCGGCGGCTTCGCGCTTGGGGGCAAGTGCATCGTGACGTGAGTGCGCGACAAATCGGCGACGCACGCGACGCCGCTATCGAACCGTACGGTCGCGGCGAGCGCCGCGGGTGGCTCGACGCGATAGTTCACGCGTCGGTTGTGAGTGATCAACTTGTCGAGCGTGTCGTGGACGGGCGCCGACAGCGGCGTCTCGGGGCTCTCGAGTACGAGCTCGCGCAGGCGCTTGAGCTCCTTCTGCGTCGAGATCAAGTTGCTGCGCATGTCTGCGAGCCGGCGTTGGTCGCGATGGACCTTCTCGGCGACGACCGACAGGAGGTTGACGAGGAAGCGGACCCCGAGCTCTTGATGGTTGCCGAGGAAGTCCTGGATCTGCTTCGCGGAGATTTCCCAGAGCTCGGAACCCGCGAGCACGGTCGCGGAGGTCGAGCGCGTGAGGTTCGTCAAGGCGCCGAGCTCGCCGATCAACGCCGGTGGGCGGAGCCGGAATACGTCGTTGCCCGTGAGCACGACCTCGCCCTTGGTGAGGACGTAGAACGTGGTCGCCGGATCGCCGACCTCGAACAACGGCTTGTTCGGGTCGACCGCGATCGGCGTGAACCGTGCGGCGATCTCCCCGAGCTCGGCATCGCCGAAGCCGGCGAACAGCGGAATGGTGCGCAGCTCGTTAGCGCTAGGGGCCATGCGACGGAACATAACGCGGTATCGTCTGCCGGTGAGGTTCGGTGTGGTCGTTCTGCTGACAGCGGCTTGCGGAAGCAAGGCCGAGACGCACGAGCCACCGCCTGCCCCGCCGCCGGCGCGAGTCGCGGATGCGGGCGCCCCCGCGCTCGTGATGCCGAAGGTGGCGACCTACGACGATCTGGCGGCCGCACTCGCGGCGGTGATCCCCGCGGATGCGCGGGTCGTCGGTTTCGGCGAGCTTCACTCGCGCACCGATCGACCGCAGATCCAATCGACGCTCTCGCACTTCACCGCCGAGGCGTTTCCTGCGTTGGCGAACACGTTGAGCGACCTCATCCTCGAGACGTGGTTGATCGACAAAGGCTGCGGCAGCGCCGCGACCGAAGCGACGACGAAACTCGAGATCACGATGCGGCGCCCGATGGAGACGCACAATGACATCGGTGACCTCGCCGATGCCGCGCGCAAGGCGAAGGTCCAGCCGCACGCGATGCGCGTGACCTGCGCGGACTACGCGCGCATCTCGCCGCCCGGCAAGCCCGTCGATACCGAGGCGATGCTCGACCTCACCACGCGCGAGCTCGGTCGGATCGCGACCGAGGCGGTCGTTCACCGCGATCGCGAGCCCGGTCATCGGCCGCTGATCGCGCTTTACGGCGGGGCACTCCACAACGATCGCTTTCCTGATCCGGCGCTCGCCTCGTGGAGCTACGCGAAGCAAGTCGACGAGGTCTCCCATGGCCACTTCGTCGAGATCGATCTGATCGCGCCCGAGCTCGCCGAGCCCGATGCGCTGATGCAGAAGCAGCCGTGGTACCCCGCCGTGAAGCAGGCGACCACGAAGGTCCAGGTCTGGAAGCGCGACGAACGCTCGTTCGTGTTCGTGCTCCCGCGCGAGAAGCCGACGCCATGATCGGCGCGGTGCTCGTCCGGCTCGGCGAGGCGTGGCTCTTGTGCGCTGGCATCCAGCTCCTTTTGTGGGTCGTGCAAGAGCGCACGCGCAACGCTGGCATCGTGGATGTCGGATGGGCAGGTTCGTTCACCGCGGTCGCCGGCCTGTTCGGCCTCACGGCATCGAGCGAACGCGCCAGCTTCTTGCCGCTCGGCATCGTGGTCGTGTTGTGGAGTACGCGGCTCGCGAGCTATCTCGTCTCGCGCGGCGCAGCCACCGGAAAAGAAGAAGGCCGCTACCTCACGCTCCGCCACAACTGGGCGCGCAACGCCTCCAAGCGGTTCCTGATGTTCTTCCAGGCGCAAGCCGCCCTCGCAGCCGTGCTCTCGAGCGCGTTCGTGATCCCGTTCATCACGGAGCCGTGGGACGAGGGCGCGCTGCGCGCGACCGGGCTCGCAGTCGCGGTGGTTGGCATCGTCGGAGAGACGCTCGCCGATGCGCAGCTCGCACAGTTCAAGCGCGAGCCGGCAAATCGCGGCCGCGTGTGCGACGTCGGCTTGTGGAACTATTCGCGGCATCCGAACTACTTCTTCGAGTGGTGCGTCTGGGTCGGCTTTGCGATCTACGGCCTCGCGTTTCACGGTGGATGGATCGCGCTGTTCCCGCAGGCGATCATCCTCGCGACGATCTTCGGCGTCACCGGCATTCCACCGACGGAGAGACAGTCGATCCAGTCAAAGGGCGAGGCGTATCGCGCGTATCAGCGACGCGTGAGTAAGTTCGTGCCGATGCCGCCGAAGGGTGCGTGATCGGACCGCTCCGATCGCAGGATCCTCCGTTCTACCCCGGTTCTACCCCGACCTGTCGGAGCCCTGTTGTAGGCTCGGTGTCATGATCAAGGTGCACGTGGCGGCGGATGGGACAAAGACGTTTCAGGTTTACGAGCGCGCCCGGATCCGCGAGAAAAGCACCAAGGTCTACGTCGGATCGTTCGCGTCGCGGCGCGACGCCGAGTTCGCGGCGCAGCAGCACCGAGTCACGCAGCGCGGGATCAAGGCCGGCGAGCTTCCCGCCGCCGTGGACCACAAGCGCACGATGGGCGATGCGCTCGACTCGTGGCTCCGGGCGATCAAGGACCAGCGCTCGCATGACGAGTACGAGAGCCGGATGCGGCTATACGTGCGCCCGACGTTCGACAGCACACCGCTCGTGAAGATCACGAAAGCGAAGCTGATCGATCTCCGCTCATCGTTGAAGGAGCGCGAGGAGCCGATCGGCAACGCCACGATCAACACGTTGTTCGCTTCGCTCTCGGCGGCGTACAGCTATTTCATTGAGCAAGGCTGGTGCGCGGAGAACCCTCTCAAGTTCGTCCGCGACCTCGAGGTCGCCGAACGCCCGTTCCTCTGGCTCCAGTCCGCCGGTGAGGTGCAGAAGCTCCTGAGCGCGTGCAACGAGAACATCCGCACGCTCGTCGCCGTGCTGGTCGGCACCGGCATGCGCCTCGACGAGGCGCTGCACTTGATGTGGACCGACGTCGATCTGCAGCACCGCGTGATCCACGTCCACCGCGGCCGCCGTGGCGCGCCCAAGTCCGGCCGCCTACGCCACGTTCCGATCTTCGACTCGGTGCTCACGGTCCTTCGCGAGATGAAGCTGGCGAAGGGCGCGAACACCCTGCTCTGGCCCGGCGCGAAGCTCGACAAGTTCGACGAGCAACTCCCTCGCAACAAGACGAGCGTGTTCCGTCCGTTCAAAGCCGCCGTGATCCGCGCTGGGCTTTCCAAGAAGCTCCGGCTCCACGATCTGCGGCACACCTTCGCCGGCCTCTTCCTCGCGTCTGGCGGCGACATTTTCAAGCTGTCCAAGATCCTCGGCCACTCCAGCGTCGCGATCACTCAGCAGGTCTACGCCCATCTTCATCCGGACGCGTTCGCCGAGGACTACAGCCGCGTCTCGTTTGCGATGCCAAAGAAGCTCGGCGCGCTCGCGACGTTCAGCTAGTCAGCGCGCATCGGGCTTCATTCTCTTGGCCTTGTGGGAGTGCGCGTCTGCCCCCAGGATCGGTTATCAACATACTTGGCGGCGAGCGAAACTCTGCTGCGCAACGAGCCGCGCGAGCAGTGTCGCTTAGCCCATTACCCGGACGGGCCTGCGTCCGATTGCGCGAGTTACTGCTAAGTTCGAACAACTGTCACCACTTCAGCCCCGCCGTCGCCCGGGAGATACCGGCACTTGAGGAAGCCGGTGAGTCCGCTCGCGGTTAGTCTATACGCCCCGGCAAGCTCGAGTACGCCGACGTGTTCATCGTGACGCGCGCAGATCACACGTTTTTCGCCCACGACGGTCCAGCACAGGCCGAAGTTTTGTCGTTGGAGGAAATCGCGCAAACGGTCCTCTCGAACGAGAAGGGCTGCTGGACCGGCGCGGTGGGCGGTAGGGTCCTGCACAGCGAGTGCTCCGCGTTCATCGACGAAATCGCCGGACCGGCCGGTCCATTTAACGCCCAGCGGAACGATTAGATCACTGGCTGGAAGACGAATGCTGAACCCCTCGTCAACGGAGCAGTCGAAGTTGCTGCCCTCTTGCACGTAGTCGACGCCAAACGCACGTATCAGCGTTGGGCAATTCTTCGGCCTATCCCAAACACCGTCCCGCGTGTACTGCCGCTCGAAGTATTTCGACGCCGGTGCCCATCCGTGTTCGCCCAGGAACATTTTGTGAACCTGAGGCGGCTCGGGCATCCATCTCCCCCACAAGTCGACCGTCTCGGCCCATTGCATGAACGTATCAACGTCGGCGGCCGCGAGAAGCTGTGCGTGGCACATGAACCACACCTCGCGCTTGTCGACGTCGCTCCGATCCTTGTCGGGCGGCACCGGCTGTTGCCACCGGAAGAACGCATCCATGTTGGTCCACCGCGGCCCGCTCGGGGGCTGCGTGACGAGCAGGAGTTCCGCCGGCGACGGAAGGTCCTCGTGCAAAGCGACCCACGCACCTGGCTCGTTAGGCGTTTCCCAACTCGTATAGCGTCGGGGCTCCCACCAACTCCGCTCGTCCAGTTCGGTTTCTTCCTTGGTCGCGCGCAATGTGCAGGATGGATCGATGTCCCTCCACCACTCCTGCCAAGGACCCTCGTACCGCTGATCACCCGTCTCCTCGCTGTAGTGCTCTCTGTACTGAAAGTGGTCGGCGATGTAGGCCGACATCTCATGGTACGCGACCCACTGGTACTTTTTGCCCATGCGCTCTGGCTTGTGGGCGTCACGGCCCTCGTCCCTGAACGAGAAACGATCGAAGAATCCAAAGCGCGCGGTCGTCCATCCCAGGTTGAAGACTCTCCAGAGGACGTAGCGTTGGACCTGCGTGCGATCGAACCGCGGCGGATGTCGAGACGCGTCGAAGGTCTCCCGCGCAGTTTGGATTACCTCGTATCGATCGCGGTGCTCTTGTGTGAGGGCCGCTAGAAACGCCTGGAAGGTGTCCTCCATTCGAGAGTCGGCGTCGCGAACCTCAAGAGGCAGATCCTTCTCGAGCTGCTCGAGTTGCTCGTTCCGGTCGGTCGGCTCTGCCTTGTGTTCCTGGAACCATTGGCTGATGAAGGGCCCGAGAAGTTCGTCGTACTGGAGCTTGGCATCCAGGTAAGCGCTGGACGCGCGGCCCTCCTCATCGGAGAACTCGCGGATGAGAGCCTCCAGAAGAGCCTCTGGGCGCGCCGGGAAGTGCCACGGGGGATCATCGAGGGGCAGCGAGGTCCAGTTCGTCGTCTCACCGATCACGTAGTGCGCGAAGTCGCCGCTGAAGATGGATGACCCGATCGAATTGAATGACCACTCGACCTCCCCGTTGCCTCGTGCCCCCTTGGACCAATCCGGGCGGAGTCTTCGGACATCGTCTTCACTCGGGACCTGTGGCCAGGACGTCCGGTACGGAGGGCGTGCTCGCACGGGATCGAATCCGACCGCTGCGCCGAGAGACAACGCGCGCTCAACGACGCCCCGCGCGTAGTCGCGCAGCAAGACGTGTGCACGCGTCGTGTCAGGCGCAAAGACCTTTTCAAAGACGGTGGTCGCAAGCGCACCGACGAGCTGAGCATCGCGCGAACGCATGGCGACGCCATACGCCGTGGCGAAGATGCGCTCCGCGACATAGAGATCGTCCACGTCGGCAAAGCGCTCAACGAGCCTTCGCGCTGCCTCCACCCTCCCCGTGAGCAGGCTGACCAACGTCTTGGTTGCGCGGTCTCGGAGGAAACGATTCGACGTGGTGAACATCCACGCGAGGGTCGTTGCGTACAAATCTACGGATGCGTCGTCCAACGACGCGACGCGGTCGGGAGATGCAGCCCAATCGATCAGGCGGTCGACCGCTGACTCTGCACCCCACGCACGGTGAAGGTAGGTGCTCCACCACGCATCGCGGTCGGGCATTTTTAGACGACGAAGGTTCTTGTCCAGAAACTCTGCGTTGAACGGATGGCCCGGAACTACAGATAGCGTTAGCAGGACATCGAAGGTCCGTGCGCTGTCGTCCTCGGTTCGATTGTTGAGCTGGTTCAAGACCGACCTTGTCTTGTTAACGGCGGACGTTTCCCGTCGTGATCTGACGGTCGACCACTACGTCCGCTGACGCCGTGATCGGCTGGTCTTCGCTGGTGGGCGATCTGGATCGAGCTGGTTCTTGTTGCGCCAGGA
>Ga0123336_10000423_pt1 | contig 43114 bp, 37 predicted proteins | sample SSSSmetaG_FD_96466 | JGI IMG/M metagenome (GOLD analysis project Ga0123336, IMG submission 96466) | Glacier valley bacterial and archeal communities from Borup Fiord, Nunavut, Canada, to study Microbial Dark Matter (Phase II) - ​SSSS metaG | ecosystem: Environmental > Aquatic > Freshwater > Ice...
AATAACATCTTTAACTTTCATACCCTCAACTAAATTGCTTATACCGGAAAGATTACCATCACAACCACCTTGAAAATCTACACTTTTTATTGTGTCATCTTCGATTTCTATAGTAATGTTTCTAGAACAAACACCTGACGTTTTAAATGTTTTCTTTACCATTGTAGACTCCCTTAAAGGTTTTTGATATATTATAATCCCACTATATTAACTTGTCAATTTACATAAAACTATCGTAAACCCTATTTCTTTTCTCTTTTTTCCAATTCTTCATATATATCTTCAAGCTTTACGCCTCTCTCTACCAAGAGAACCATTAGGTGATAAAACAAATCAGAAACCTCATAAGTGATTTCCTCTTTAGAGCTATTTTTTGATGCTATAATAACTTCTGCAGATTCTTCTCCAACTTTTTTTAGGATTTTGTCTATGCCCTTTTCAAATAAATAATTTGTATATGAACCCTCTTTAGGATTATCACGTCTTCCCTCTATAGTAGAATACAGTCTTTCTAAAATCTCGCTTTTGTTTGCCATTTGTAAAATCTCCTCTCCGTTATTCATACTAATTATAAAATAGTTCTATAAAAACAGCTTATCTCTCCTGTATGGCATGCTGGGCCAATCTGCTCCACTTTAAGAAGTAAAGTATCCTTATCGCAGTCAACAGAAAACTCCTTTACCTGCTGAAAGTGTCCAGAGGTCTCGCCCTTTACCCAGTAGCATTGTCTGCTTCGGCTCCAATAAGTAGCGAGTTTTGTATCAATAGTTCGCAAAACCGCCTCCTTATTCATATATGCAAGCATAAGTACCATATTAGTATTATATTCCTGCACTACCACAGGGACAAGCCCTTTATCATCAAATTTAATTCCATCTATCAGTTCTTCATTCATATGTTTTCCTCACTTCAATACCTTTATCGCTAAGATAATTTTTCACTTCACTAATTGTTAGTTCCTTATAGTGAAAGAGTGAAGCGGCTAAAGCAGCATCTGCACAGCCCTTTGTCAGAACATCATAAAAATGATCCTTGGTACCGGCGCCGCCTGATGCAATTACAGGTATTTTCACTTTGGAGCTAATTTTACTTGTCAACTCAAGATCATAACCACTTTTAGTCCCATCACAATCCATACTGGTAAGCAGAATCTCACCTGCGCCACGTTTTTCAGCTTCTAAAGCCCACTCTATTGCATCTATTCCTGTATTTATCCGTCCACCATTTAGATAAACGTCAAATCCACTCTTGTCTGCTCTTGCCTTGGCATCTATTGCAACTACTACACATTGGCTGCCGAACTCCCAAGCAGCTTCTTCTATTAATTCAGGCCTTTTAATTGCTGCTGAATTCACGGAAATCTTATCTGCGCCAGCCCTTAGTATCTGTCTGAAATCTTCTACAGACCTTATTCCCCCGCCTACTGTAAAAGGAATAAATACCTGTTCAGCAACTCTTTTCACCATATCAAGCATGATATTTCTGGCATCTGAAGAAGCTGTAATGTCCAGAAAAACTAACTCATCTGCACCTTCTTTATCATAGATGGCAGCTACCTCAACTGGGTCTCCAGCATCTCTTAGATTTACAAAGTTAACACCTTTTACAACTCTTCCCCCATGTACATCAAGACAGGGAATAATCCTTTTGGTAAGCATTTAACCACCTCTATTTCATTAATTCAAAGGCTTCTTTTAAGTTTATAGCGCCATTATATAGGGCCTTTCCTACTATTACTCCAGGCATACCTATTTTATTAAGCTCCTGTATGTCGGTAATGGAGCTAACACCACCAGAAGCAATTACTTCCATGGATACTGCTTCCTTCATTATCTCCATAGCTTTAAGATTGGGGCCCATCATCATACCATCTCTTGAAATATCAGTATAAATAATAGTTCTTACTCCCATATCTTCAATTCTTTTGGCAAATTCCAAGGTCTGCAAAGAGCTTTTACTTTCCCATCCATCTATAGCTACCATTCCATCTTTTGCATCAATACCCACGGCTATTTTATCTTCAAACTCTTTTACTGCTTCTTTAAGAAACTCAGGATTTTTAACGGCTGCAGTTCCAATAATTGCCCTAGATACACCATTATTCAGAACATTTTCCAGAGAATGCATGTCTCTTATTCCGCCGCCTACTTCTATTAAAAGGCCAGTGGCCAAAGCAACTTCCTTTATTTTTTCAGGATTAGAGTTCTTCTTACCTCTTGCCCCGTCTAAGTCCACCATATGTAGCCACTTGCTACCAGCCTCTTTCCATTTAAATGCAATCTCAACCAGATTATCTCCGTATACAGAAATCTGATCAAACTTTCCCTGTGACAATCTAACACATTTTCCATCTATTATATCTATTGCTGGGTAAATAATCATAAAAGCACTCCTTTGATGAATTAGTATATAGCTGCAAAGTTCTTAAGAATTTGAAGACCTATATCACCACTTTTTTCAGGATGAAATTGCGTTGCAAAAATATTTCCTTTTTCACAGGCTGCATCAAAGCTTATGCCATAGTTAGAAGTAGCTGCAACATCCCTTCTCTCCTGAGCCTTGCAGTAAAATGAATGTACAAAATATACATATGCCTTCTCGGGGAGTCCTTTTAATAATCGTGATTGCTTATTTACATCAATGGAGTTCCACCCCATATGAGGAATCTTAAGTCCTAAGTTATCAGGAAAAATATCTACCTTTCCAGGAATAAGTCCAAGTCCTGGAGTTTCAATTCCACCCTCTGTGCTAACGTCCATGATAAGCTGCATTCCAAGACATATTCCCAAAAATGGAATATTTTCTTTAATGACCTCTTTTACAACCTCATCAACATTCGCAGCTTTTAGTCTTTTCATGGCTTCAAAAAATGCTCCAACTCCTGGGAGTACTACGTGGGAAGCCTTTAATATACTTTCTCTATCATTAGTTATTATGGCTTCTTCTCCAATAAACTCAAATGCCTTCTGTACGCTGGCAAGATTCCCAACTCCATAGTCAATAATTGCAATCATTTCTTCACCTCTGTCTGTTCTCTTATCAATCTCAATCTATTCTCTATCTCATCTCTATCTACTTCAACCAAATCTCAATCTCATATTCATATTATATATTCTCTATACTCATATTCTAAATATCTATTTATCTCTATATCTTGGATTCAACTCCCCCTGCCCCTCAAGCTTGAGGGGAGAAGTTGTCTCCGACGGTTCGGGGGCTTCCCCCGAAATCCCTCTTTCTATTGTCATTCTGAGCGTAGCGAAGAATCTTAACATTATAGAATTTAAGCGATTTTTGAGATCCTTCATTTCACTCTGTTACATTCAGAATGACATAAATCCAGCCTTAATCTTAAGTAGCGAAGGAGTCTTCCACAGTTCGGGGGCATTCCCCCTAAAATCATATTTTGGCTTTGCTTATAGTTTCTTTCCGGTTAGCTTCTCGTATGCTTCAACATACTTAGCTCTGGTTTTTTCAATAACCTCTTTAGGAAGCTTTGGAGCTGGTGGTGTTTTGTCCCAGCCAATGCTTTCCAGATAGTCCCTTAAGAACTGCTTGTCAAAGCTCATTTGTGGTCTTCCTGGCTCATACTCGTTTGCATCCCAGAATCTTGAGCTATCTGGAGTAAGCACCTCGTCACCTATCATTAGTTCGCCATTCAAAGTACCAAATTCAAACTTAGTATCTGCAAGGATTATTCCTCTTGAAAGCGCATATTCGCTTCCCTTTTTATACATTGCTATGCTGGCGTTCTTAAGCTTTTCTGCCATTTCAGAGCCTATTTCTTTTGCCAAAGTTTCAAAACTTACGTTAATATCATGTCCTTCGGCAGCTTTTGTTGATGGTGTAAAAATTGGTTCTGGAAGCTTATCTCCCTGCTTTAGACCTGTTGGAAGCTTGATTCCACAGAATTCACCAGTTCTCTGATATTCTTTAAGAGCAGAGCCATCCAGATACCCTCTTACAATACATTCAGCTGGAAGCATTTCAATCTTTTTAACCAGCATTGACCTGCCAGAGAGCTCCTCAACAAACTTTGACAGTTCACCAGGATATTCTTTTACATCAGTAGTAATTACATGATTTTTTATAATATCACTTGTGTAATTGAACCAAAAGTTTGAAATACTGTTTAAGACCCTCCCCTTGTCAGGAATTAACTCATCAAAAACTACATCAAACGCAGAAACTCTGTCAGTAACTACTATTAGTAATTTGTCTCCTAAATCATAGACATTTCTTACCTTACCCTTAATCATAAGTGGTAGGTTTATAAAACTAGTATCATTGATAAGCATATTAAAAATCCTCCTGTTAATCTGATTATAGGCTTCCCTTTGTTGACATGACTCCGCTAATGCTTTTGTCAATTTTTACAGCCTCTTTTAGAGCTCTTCCAAAGGCCTTAAAAACAGACTCAATCATATGATGACTATTTTTCCCATACTGTAGCTTAACATGCAAAGTAATTCCAGCATTGAAAGCAAGCGCTCTGAAAAATTCTTCAAAAAGCTGTGTCTCCATTGTGCCTGTCATGACCGTAGTAAAGGGTACATCAAAAACCAGAAAGGCTCTGCCACTGATATCAAGACAAACCTGAGCAAGACATTCATCCATTGGAACAAAGGAATTACCATACCTTTGAATTGACTCCTTGTTGCCAAGAGCTTCAGCAATACAATTCCCCAATACTATCCCAATATCCTCAACTGTATGGTGAGCATCCACATATGTGTCGCCTTTTGCAGTCAAATCAAGGTCAAATTGTCCATGCTTAGTGAAGAGCGTCAACATATGGTCTAAAAAGCCTATGCCAGTATCAATCTTGGAATTGCCTTTACCATCTAGCAAAAGCTTTGCAGTAATATCAGTTTCCATTGTTTTTCTAGAAATTTCTGCCTTTCTAATCATTTCTACACCCCCATATGTGTTGTATTAAAATGCAACTTATTTTCCGTTATACATAAGATGAAGAAAATACGGCTTTGATCCTGATGGATTAAGTGTTTTCTTCATCGTATATAATAATAAAATTATATCAGAGCTAAAAGTATTATTGCTACTTATCGTATACTCAAATTATTAACATATAACATAAGCAAAGCTTATAAATGAACTAAAACTAGAACCATACCTATGCTTTAAGTGCATTAGTCAAAGATTGCGCAAATGCTTCATTCTGCTCTCTGGTTCCTACGGATACTCTGATACAATCCTTAAGTTCAGAACTAGCTCCATAACCTCTTACTAAGATTCCATCTTCCAAAAGCATTTTTGCAATTTTCTGAGAGTTATTTACCTTTATTAGAAAAAAGTTAGCAAATGACTCAAATACTTTAATTCCGTCTATCTTTAAAAGCTCATTATACAACCATTTACACTCTACATTTATCTTAGCAATATATTCGTCAATCAAATTCTGATGTTTTAATGTGATTGTACATACTCTCTGGGTTATAGAGTTCAGATTGTATGGAGGTCTAACTCTATTTAAGTAATTTGTAATTTCCTTTGAAGCTATAGAATAGCCACAACGAACTCCCGCTAGACCGAATGCCTTTGAGAAAGTCCTTAAAATGATCAAGTTTTTATATGTTTTCAATAATTCAACGCATGATACATTTACAAATTCATTATAAGCCTCATCCACAACAACAATGCTGTCCATGCACTCTTCCAGTATCCTCTTAATTGAAGCAATTGGTATTAAGCTGCCTGTTGGATTATTAGGATTGCAAAGATATATAACCTTTGGTTTTATTTCTTTTGCTTGGATAATAAATTCCCTAGGATCAATAGAATACCCTGTTTCTTCTTTCATATGGTAATTAATTGCCTCTGCTCCGTTAATCTGTGCTGACAAACCGTACATGCTAAAAGAAGGAGCCATGCATAATACTTTATCACCCTTGCCAACAAAGGTATTGGTAAGTACTTGTATAACTTGGTCTGAACCATTACCTACCATGAACATATCTTTATCGAGATTCCACTTTTTTGCTAAAGCCGTTCTTAGCTCATTGCTATCTGTGTCAGGATAAAGGTTTACCCCAGTATTATCGGCAAAAAGTTTAGACACTTCAGCTTTTATAATCTCAGGCATGTCATAGGGGCTTTCGTTTGCATCGAGCTTAATCTTACAATCTATTTGATTGGCCTCATAGGGTATGAGATTTTTTATTTCGTCTCTTAGAAGTTCTTTAATTTCCATTTCTATTTTCCCTTTCCAATTCTTATAAGTGCACTGTTTGCATGGGCGTTGAGACCTTCTGCTTTTGCAAAGGTTGCTACATCCTCAGCACATTTATCAAAGGCTCTCTTGCTATAAGAGAGGAGACTTGATTTTTTAATAAAGTCATCAACACTAAGTGGTGAGTAAAATCTTGCTGTTCCACTAGTAGGGAGCACATGGTTAGGCCCTGCAAAATAATCTCCCAAAGGTTCCGGAGTATAGTTCCCCAGAAAAATCGCCCCGGCATTCTTTATGGAACTTACTAAATCAAAAGGGTTATCAGTACAGATTTCAAGGTGTTCAGGGGCTATCATATTTGCAATGTCTATTCCCGTTTCAATGTTGGGAACTAGAATTATAGCACCAAAGTTTTTCAAAGATTCTCCTGCTATTTCACGTCTTGGAAGCCTTTCAAGCTGACTTGCAAGTTCACTTTTAACAAGCTTCACAAGCTCAGGACTGTCTGTTACAAGGATAGGTGATGAAAGCTTGTCGTGCTCTGCCTGTGAAAGCAAATCTGCAGCTACATATGCAGGATTAGCAGACTTATCGGCCAAAATAAGAATCTCACTTGGGCCAGCTACCATGTCAATTCCAACTTCCCCAAAAACGAGCCTTTTGGCAGTTGCTACAAAAATATTGCCAGGGCCAGTTATCTTATCAACTTTTGGAACTGATTCTGTGCCATAGGCAAGGGCTGCTATAGCCTGTGCGCCCCCAACCTTATAGACTTCATCCACTCCTGCAATTCTTGCCGCAGCCAGTATCGTTGCATTAACTTTGCCATCTTTTCCTGGTGGCGTTGCCATAACTATTCGTTCCACTCCAGCCACCTTTGCAGGAATGGCATTCATAAGTACAGATGAAGGCAATGGAGCTGTTCCTCCTGGAACATAAATTCCCACTTTTTCAATGGGCCTAATTATCTGGCCCAGAATTATGCCATCTTCCTTATTTATAAACCATGATTTTGTTTTTTGATTCTCATGAAACTCTCGAATATTATTAGCAGACTTTTTGATAATCTCTATAAGTCCTTTATCTACTGCATTTAATGCTTCTTCAAATTCATTTTCACTAACTTTAATTGAAGAGGAATCTAATTCAACTCCATCAAATTTTTTAGTATAGTTGAAAATGGCAATATCGCCTTCACTTTTAACTGTTTTTAAAATCTCAGCTACAATTCCGTTTACTTCTATAGCAGTTTCTTCACTTCTTTTTTTTAGTTCTGTTACATTTTTGAGATCATTTGAGCTTTTGACAATTATTTCTCTAATCATTTCTCATCACTATCCTTTTCAATCTGTTTCCTAATGCCCTCTATTAATGCACCAATTCTCTTGTTTTCCATTTTCATACTAACTCTGTTGACTACCATTCTTGCGCTGATATCAGCTATAGTTTCTAAAACCACTAGGCCATTGTCCTTTAGTGTTCTTCCACTTTCTACAATATCCACTATTACCTCGGACAATCCAACCAATGGAGCTAGTTCAACAGAACCATTCAATTTAATTATTTCAATACTCTCTCTTTTAGTATGCTCAAAATACTCTCTCGCAACATTAGGGTACTTTGTTGCAACCCTCTTATTTGTTATGCTGTCTAGTTTTCCTTCAAGTTCTTTAGGACCTGCCACAACCATTCTGCATGCACCAAAGTCAAGGTTTAAAACCTCATATAGGTTTCTTCCTTCCTCTAGCAGAGTATCTCTCCCCACAATACCAATATCCGCTGCTCCATACTCAACATAAGTAGGAACATCTGATGGTTTCACTAGAAAAAACTTTATATTATTAACTTCATCTGTAAAAATTAGTTTTCTTGATTTTTCATTTATCTCGCTGCAATCAATTCCAGATTTGCTGAAAAGTGAAACAGCATAATCTGCCAGCCTGCCTTTGGACAATGCTATATTTATATACCTCACACAAAATCACCTGCCAATTCCTTGATTGTAGTATTCTTAACATCACCTGTAGCTGTCTCATGGAGTTCTATCCGTCCATCTTTAAAAAGCCTAATTGTTCCACCAATATTTTTATTTTTTGAGTAAGAAACTGCTGCTTCAATAGATTTATTTGAAAAATCCAATTGAACGATAACTTCCATATCCCTTAGCACATTTGAAAGCTTGAATCCTAATTCTCTAGCCCCTTCCTCACAGAAGACAAGGGTATCAATTTTAGGTTCAGCCAGTTCAACCTTTTGTCTTTGAAGCGCCGCTAAAACAAGATTTATTCCCATTGAGAAACCTGTTGCTGGGCAATCCCTGCCATACTTTGCCACTAGCTTATCATATCTACCACCACTAATAAAAGGAAAACCAATGTCATAGGTAACTCCTCTGAAAATAATTCCTGTATAATAACTAATACTGTGAACCATTCCCAAATCAATGGAAACATACTGGCTTAGCTGATACTCTTCAAGAATACCAAGTAGCTTTTTTAAGTATTTAATTGCATCTTGTGAGCGTTCATTTAAAACAACTCTTTCTGCTTTTTCTAAAACTTCGCTGCTTCCAAATAGCGCTGGAAGTTCCAAAATAAGATTCTTTAAATCACTGTTTACTCCTTTTGCCTTAACAATTTCCTCAACCCCAAGATAATCTTTTTTATCTATGGAAAGCCTTAACTTTTCGGCTTCAAATTCATCAAATCCAGCCTCTTCAACAATGCCTTTAAAGAATTCAACTTGGCCAATATCTATTTGAAATTTCTCAATTCCGGCAGCTTTTGCAGCGTATATGGCTGTAGCAATAACCTCTGCATCTGCCTCAACTGATGAATCTCCTAGGAGTTCAACACCAGCCTGAGTATATTCCTTTTGTTTGCCTCCACCCATTTCTCTGTATTTATAGCAGTTACCTACATAAAAATACTTCATTGGTAAAGTATTGTCTTTATCATGGGTTGCAGCAACTCTGGCAACAGGAATAGTCAAGTCCGGCCTTAAAACGAGAATTCTCCCTTGTTGGTCATAGAATTTAAACATCTCTTCTTGTGGAATGAGTTCATTATTTGAGGAGAAAGTATCGTAGAATTCTATTGTAGGAGTTTCAATCTCCATATAGCCCCAATTTCTAAAAAGCTTTCTGACTTTATCTTCTATATTCTTCTTTTGATAGCAATCCTTAAAAAGGAAATCCTGAACCCCGTCAGGTGTATATATCTTCCATTGTTTCAAAAAGAGCACCTCGCTTTATTGATTCACCGCTTTAACTTGCTAAAGTGGTGAATTGTTAAATTAATTATAAACATATTAATCAATTATGTCAATTGTTTTGCTTGAATTTAATTGTATTTATTATACCTTAAAATTTACTGGGCTGTGTTTTAATTTTATATTTGAAATGATTCTTTATTGGTATTGTTTTCTAATAGGATGTGACAAAATATAATTTTGCTGTTGATAATATTCAAAAGGGATAAGAAAGAATGAATAGGGGGATGGCGTTTGCAGTGAATGAACGATGTGAGCTTGATACAGCAAAGGTTTGATGGAAGAGGGGCTTGAGAGAGTTTATAAGAAGTAAACAGCGATATTATGACACAAATGGTTATTTTTCTACATATAAATATTTGAATTTAACATAAAATTCGACTATAGTAAGTAAGTAGAATTATTTTGTTATGTCACTGAATAATATTAAATGTTTAATTTTGTGAGGTTTTTAGTTGATGAGAAAGTTTAAGATAAATAAATTACATTTTTCAATAAGTTTACTCGTTGGTATTGCATTGATTGCAATACCTGTATCTTCAATATTAGTAAGGAGTCATTCCGCGATAAAGGCTAATAAAGAGTCAGTTGTAACAGTTGAAGCAATAGTCCAAAATAGTGAAGTTTCACCCTCCCCCACTGAGATACCAGAAAAAACTCCTGAAACACAAAGTTCAGTTATTACTCCACCTGTAAATAATCAGCCCACAACCAATCTACCTGCGAATAATAATGTAAACAATAGTGATACTATAAGTACATTTGTAAAGAATGGGACTATAGTTTATTCTGGAGCTACTTTGAAAACGCAGATTGCATTGACTTTTGATGATGGCCCGGATAATAATTATACAGTTAAAATATTAGATATATTAAAGCAGAATAATATAAAGGCTACATTTTTTGTAGTTGGTAGAAATGCTAAAACATACCCTAATGTTATTAAGCGTATTGAGAATGAAGGACACATAATAGGAAGTCACACTTATAATCATGCAGATTTAAACCGTTTAACTCCTGATCAGGTACGTGCTGAAATGTTAGATACAGAAGCTATTCTGGATTCTATAGTTGGACATCATTTGCCTATTATACGTCCTCCTTATGGTCATAATTCAGTAGAAGCCACTAAAACTATTTCAGATATGGGATATAAAATAATTGATTGGTCAGTCGACACTCAGGATTGGGCAGGCACACCTCCTTCTAAAATAATGGAATATGTGTTAAAAGATACGCGTTCAGGTTCAATTATACTTCATCATTGTTCTCCTGGAAAACTTGGTTTAGAAAATACTATAAACGTATTGCCAACCGAGATATCAACGTTAAAATCTAAGGGTTATCAGTTTGTCACTGTACCAGAATTATTAAACAAGAACTAAAGCAACTTTGCAAAATAATTTTAGACTTGGAGTGGTACTTATGAATTTTAAAGCAGTCATATTTGACTTGGACGGTACTCTAATAGATACCATTGATGATCTTGCAGACAGCATGAATTCAGTCCTTCTGGCGTCTGGCTTTCCAACCCATGAAACCAATAAATATAAATATTTTGTAGGCGATGGGATGAAAAATCTTGTTAAACGAGCTTTACCTGAGGGAGACTATGACGATAGTATAATTGAAGAGTATTTAAGACAAATGAAAGAACAATATGCTAAGAATTGGGCAGCAAAAAGTAAGCCTTACTCTGGAATACCTGAGCTTTTAGATAGCCTGGAACGTCTTCAAATTCCTAAAGCAGTTCTTTCCAATAAAGCACACGAATTCACTGTTGAAGTGATAAAGGAACTATTGCCAAAGTGGAACTTTGACTTCGTATATGGAGAAAGACAAGGAATAACCCGTAAACCAGATCCTAGTGGAGCTCTTGAAATAGTAAATAACCTTGGATTAAAACCCGAAGATATTCTATATGTTGGTGATACCAGCACGGATATGAAAACTGCCAAAAATGCAGGCATGTATGCCGTAGGCGTACTATGGGGTTTTAGGGAAGAAGCAGAGTTGCTTGAACATGGAGCAGACAGTATTATTGCGGAACCACTTAAATTGCTAGAGTTACTAAAATAATAGATATAATACCCTTTTCACAAATAATATATATTTAATTTAAAATGGCCTCTAGTTACAGAGGCCATTTTAATGCTTTATAGTAAATAAATAAAAGTTATAGTCCCAAAAACTCTTTCATTATTTGTATCAACACGTTTGCCTTTTCAATAGATTCCTGCTCACAGAAAATCCTAATCAGTGGCTCTGTCCCTGAGAAACGGCAAATAATCCAGCCTCCGTTTTTAAAATACACTTTACATCCATCAACATATGAAACCTTATCAATTTCTATAGGGAAACTTGGAAGCATTTTCTTGCTAAACAAAATATCCTTCAGTTCTTCCTTCTTTTGTTTGCTGAACTTGACGTCAAACTCAGCCATTTCAGACTTTCCGAGTTTTTTATAAATATCCTCAAGTATCTCTGCAAATGGCTTTCCTATAACACACAGCATCTCAACTAGAAGAGCGGCGGCATAGATACCGTCTTTCCCGCTAATATGCCCTCTAACTGTCAGACCTCCTGAACTTTCGCCCCCAATTAATGCATCTGTGTCATCCATTTTGGAAGATATGTGTTTAAAACCAACTGGAACCTCATAACACTTCTCCCCAAAGCTTTCTGCAAGCCTGTCTAACAGATGAGTTGTTGCAATATTTCTTACCACAGGACCTTTCCACTTTTTGTACTCATGCAAGTAATAGTAAAGTAGAACAAGGATATCATTGGGATGTATAAACTTTCCGGTTAAATCAACAAGCCCTATTCTGTCGGCATCACCGTCTGTACCTATTCCTATATCATATCCACCTTCTGTAACCATAAGGCTAAGTCTTCTTAAAGTGTCGTTGGTAGGCGAAGGTAATCTCCCACCAAACAATGGATCGTGACGATCATGAATCACATCGATATCACATCTGCATGTAATAAGAATGGTCTGAAGTGACGTTTTACCAACTCCATACATTGGGTCAAATAATATTTTAGGTTGACACTCTTTAATCTTCTCCACATCAAGAATGGATAATATCTTATCAATATAGGAGTTTTGGGGATTGATTTCCTTGATAATCCCACTTTCTCTGCCTATATCATACTCAATAATTTTTACATCCTTTGCAGTAATCTTAGCTATTTCCGCTTCAATATCATCTGTAACCTCTTCAGCAGCATCTCTACCGCCCTCTGTAAATACCTTTATGCCATTATACTCAGCTGGATTGTGACTTACAGTAACTGCTAGTCCATACTTTGTATGATTATTCTTAATAGTAAACATAATTAATGGAGTCGGGGCCTGTTCGGTTATTACCTGAGTTTCAATTCCATTTCCAGCCAGAACCTGTGCACACCATTTCGTCGCTGTAGTTGATAGAAACCTCCTGTCAAAACCAATTACCACTGGGTAATTTTGTAGTTCTTCACGCTTTATCTTATTAGCCAATCCCTGTGTTAACAGTTCTATATTGGCTTTAGTAAATTCATCCCCAATTATTGCTCGAAAACCGCCTGTTCCAAATTTAATCATAATTTCACTCCTCTCATATCTACCGTTTTTTTGGTATAAATAAGTTTTTCTCTTCAATATTAGCTTTTTCAATCATTTTATGAACATATTCGAGATCACACACCTCTTTTAACCAATGACAATCACTTCCAAAGGAAAACTTAATATCTCTATTTTTTGCCTCCAAGACTACTCTTTCTGAGGGTTCTTTCCAAAGGCCACTGATTTCCAGCGCAACATTATACTTTTTACATAAAGACAATAACTCATTTTCAAAATCAAGTTGGATCTGCGTCCCGTCCATATCAGTATAAAAAGGAGTTACCGTACTATGTCCAATTATATCCACACGCTCAGTAGAAAAGCTCTTTTCTATCTGCCTCAGGCTCTCTTCCAGTAAAAACTCCGAATCACTTGTTTGGTATGGGCTTACATAATCAGGTCTATGTCCACATCTCCAACCAAAATATTGAGATAGACGTATAATAGATCCATGTCGGTCAGGTAAGGAATGTACACTAGCAATGCAATAGTCAAGCTGATACATTACACTATCTGGTAGTCTAAAATCCATTCCAATGTTTGCTTCAACGCCCTTTAAAACATCAAATCTGTCAAGGGTATCGAAGTATGTCTTCATTTGTTTATCCGTATCAATAAAGCCACAGTAAATATGGTCAGAAACACCTAGAATGTAGCCCTTCTCCGACGCCTTTTCTACAAGAAACTCAACTGTAGCATCTCCATCTGATAAAGTTGAATGCGTATGCAAATCATATATTTTCATAAATATTTCAGTCCTTTATCTCGTAAATTTTTTACTATCATTTAGCTGTTCTTTGAATTCTTTGGGTGTAACTCCAACAAGTTTTTTAAATATCACGCTAAAATATCTTTGATCTTTATAACCTATACTTTCGGCTATTTTATAAATCTTGATATTTGGATCTCGGAGATAACCAATTGCCTTTTTGATCCTGTAATAAGTTAAATAATCAACGAAAGTGTATCCTACCTCGGATTTAAAAAGGCGGGATAGATGACTTTCACTTACAAAAAGTTTATCTGCTATTTCTTTAATATTAATGTTATTTTGATAGTTATCACTAATATATTTTATTGTGAGATCAACATAGGTCAAACCAGTGGTTCGCTTACTGTCCATAAAGTATTCCTTGAAAAACATAATCTTACTGTCTGTGTCGCCGTCTATTCTGCTTTTCATCTTGTTGATCTGCTTCTTGTTTTGTACATTATAACAAGCTTTTTTTATAGCTTCGTCCAGTTCATTGTCATCTATGGGCTTCATCAGATAATCCTTTACTCCAAGTTTCAATGCCTGCCTTGCATATTCAAAATCATTATAACCAGAGATAATAATATATTCTGTATCTACTTTGCCCGACAGTTCCTCAATCATTTTCACTCCATCCAGTCCGGGCATTTTTATATCTGTAATAACTATATCTGGATGAAGTTTCGTAATCACCTCGATGCCTTCATAGCCATTAGATGCATCTCCGACAACTTCACATTCAAATTTTTGCCAGTCCGTTGTCAATATGATTCCTTTCTTTACAAGTATCTCATCCTCAACTACAACAATTCTAATCATGGAGATCCTCCCTTACTGTGCACCCATCATTTGCGTGCATTGTCAGCCTTACTTTGGTTCCTTTATCTTCTTCACTGAAAATCTGAATCCCATAATCATCCCCATAATACAGTTTTATTCTATTGTTAATATTTGATAAAGCGATACTCTCCGAAGCACTTTCCTCTACAACTGAACTTCTTAGCTCCTCCAGCTTTTGCTTGCTAATTCCAATCCCATCATCAGAAATTTCAAAAATAATATTCTCATTCTCTCTTCTCCCTGTAATTTTTACAAAGCCTTTATCTATTTTGTTTTCAATCCCATGCACTATGGAATTTTCAACTATTGGCTGTATAACAAGCTTTGGAACTAGGCATTTCATTATTGAACTATCAATATCAATTTCCACCTCAAATTTATCTTTAAATCGAATTTTTTGTATGGAAAGATAACTATCAATCAAATTCAGACTTTCTTCCACTGTTACCAGATCATCCTGATTGTTGATGCTATTTTTAAGAAGGTTACCTAATTTAGATGCAATCACCGATATTTCATTAACTCCATTTAATTTGGCCAGCCACTTTATACTATCCAGAGTATTATACAAAAAGTGGGGGTTGATCTGCGCCTGCAAAAACTTTATTTCCGCAATTCTCAATCGATCCTGCTTTTCTAGGTTTGTTTGAAATAAGTCTTTTAGCTTTTCCACCATTTCATTGAATCTTCGTGCCATATATCCTATTTCGTCATTTTCAATAATTGTGACCTTGGTATTTAAATCTCCCTTCTCGACCTTCTCCATTGCCCTAACTATTTTTTTTATAGGTCCTGTTATTCTGTTTGCAAGGATAACCGTGATAAAACAGCAAAATATTATTGAAACTAAAACCATTACAGTTGTTATAAATGAGATGTATCTGTTGTTTTGAATTATAAAATCTACAGGCACTTCCCCAAGCAATATCAAATTATTCTTTTCTGAACTCAGAGTGCATAAGAGACCGGATCTACCATTTATGGGTACAATCCTCATATCCTCTTTGTTCTGTAAAAGCTGATACCTAAAATCCAGTGAAAAGAAATCACTTGTACCGTTTTTTAAAAGGTCATCATACATAATAAAAAAGTTGTTATCTAAAATCATGTAGTTCATATCAAATAGACTGTTTGTTTCTCTAAGTGTTTTTTCAATTGTTGACTTTGGTAGATCGAGTATAATGTAGCCTATGATTTCACCATTTACTGTAATGTTTTTAGCTATAGACATAGAAATACTTTTTTCATTGATCCCCATAGAATGGTATGGATAGACAAAGGCTTCCTTCGTCTCCTTTAGCTTTCTAAAAATACCCCAATCCTTGGAATTTTTGTAATCATATACTCGGCTATCTGAGGTTGTAGATATTACAAACTCACCATTGGCCTCAATCAAATACATGTAGGCATCTGCATTCCTACCTGATAAAAGCATATACATCTTTTGGTATATAATATTTTTATCATATTGCTCTACATTTTTTGAAAGAAGCAGGCTTTGCAGTTCGGCGTCCTCCGCAAAGAGTGAGAGTGTAGATTTATACCCATCAAGCATTTCATCCATACTCTTAAGGGACAACTTTGCCATGGTCATGGATTGGTTTTCTAATTTCTTTATGGGTAAGGTATATGTAAAAGAATTCGCAAAAACCCCCAACATAATTACGGGTAGCACTCCAATAAGTAAGAATGACAGCAATAGTTTTGTGAAAAAACTTTGCCTTGATTTTAGTGCTTTCATATAGGCTCCTTCGCACAAAAAATATTTCTAACTTCTTGAATGATATCACGTGTTATGTCTTCTTATCAACCCGAACTATCTGTATAGGCTGTACCGTTTCAAATCCATCTCAATCAGTGGACTCCTGCAATAAAATCATACTAGATAACAGATACCTTTCCTTTGCTAACCACCATAAATATTACTAGGGATAGAATTGTAGATACCGTAAGTATAGACGCAAGTGCTGCTGCTGTACCGAAACTATTTCTTACAACTTCCGTATAGATAGCCACGGAAATAGTAGCTGTTTTACCTGTATATAGCATAACACTTGAACTCAGTTCATTAATGGTAGTTATCCAGCTTAAGATAGCTCCTGAAAACACTCCAGGTGCCATGAGCCTTGCTGTAACTTTAAAAAATGTTTTCATAGGAGAAACACCTAGATTAATGGAAGCCTCTTCAATACTCGGGTCAATTTGGTACAGAATTCCCGTTGTGGATCTCACGGTATAGGGCAGTTTTCTTACCACATATGCAATAATCATAATAATTGGTGTTCCAGCCAACAAAAGCGGAGCTTTGTTAAATGAAACCAGTAAGCTAATACCCAACACTGCTCCTGGGATGACATAAGGAAACATAATTAAAATATCGATCAACGCCGTAAACTTATTCTTCTGTTTTACAATAACATAGGAAATTAACATACCCATTATTACTATGATAACAATGGCAGCAAGTGAAAATACAAATGTATTTGTAATATTTCTAGAAAGCTTATAGAAGATTGTATGATAACTCTCCAAACTAAAACCTTTAACAAAAATAGGTCCGTTTGTTTTGATGAAAGAGGTAACAATTACCACAAGTTGTGGAAGGAAAGCTATCCCAGCTACTAAATAGCATAAAAAAGATAATAGTATCCTTTTACTAGTTTTTAATTGAACCACTAATGGTGGGCGCATTGCAGTCATTACATAATTTTTTCTAGATACTATATATTTTTGGAGCAGCAAAACGGCAGTAGAACAAGTAACAACAATTACACTTAATGTACTTGCCATGTTGGCATTTCCACCCATTTCGCTCATATATTCCTGATATACTAAAACAGGAAGTACCTTAAACCCTTCTCCGATAAGCATAGGGGTTCCAAAATCTGCAAGGGAAGACATAAACACCATTACTGAACCAGCTGCCAAAGTTGGCATAACCACCGGCAATGTGATGGTTAAAAATCTTCTTATCTTATTTGAACCAAGACTTTCGGCTGCTTCTTCTAAAGACCTGTCAATACTTGACATAGCCCCTGATACATACAAGTATACATATGGGAAAAATTTCAATGTAAACACAAGAATAATACCAAAAAAGCCGTAAATGGGAGGAGTAGTAATTCCAATTAGTTTAAAGAACTTAGTGACAACACCATTGCGGCCTAGTAAGAGTATCCAAGAATAGGCACCTATGAAAGGGGGTGACATCAGTGACATGATAATCAAAATATTAATTACCTTTTTTCCAATAACGTTATACCTTGTCATAATATAAGCCAGTGGAACTCCAATAATTGTAGCTGCAATAGTGGCAATAATTGAAACAGAGAGACTATTTTTTAGAGTTGAAAAATAGTATTTAAGTTTGAAAAAGTCTTCATAGTTTGACAGAGTAAAATTATTCCCTTTTTGTGGTAAAAAGCTACTTATGATAAGTTTTGAAAAAGGATATATCAAAAACAACAAGAGTGAAATCACTGTTATAATTTTAATTACTGTCCAGAAGTCAATTCTAAAATTAAACTTTATTTTCCTTCCTTTTTTTATGCCAATCATGTAATAGCCTCCATTCCAGTACTGTCAAATATGCTAATTTTATCAATAATAAAGTGTAAATGAATTTTCTGCCCTATACTTCTCACTGTTTCTATGTCCTTTGTGTACTCATTTACTTCAACTATACTGCCATCCTTAAGCTGCACCTCATAATTAACAAAATCTCCGAGAAAAGTACTAATTAATATTTCCCCTGCTATAGTACTATTTGACTCCTCCGTAATGGTGAATTGTTCAGGTCTTACTGATATTATGACTTTGCCACTATATTTCTTTTTTAGTATTACGTCAAACATGGCACCGTTAGGAAGCTTTATAGATGATTTTAAATTTTCATCCTGTGATATAATTTCACCCTCGAGAAAGTTAGAAGTTCCAATAAAGCCTGCTACAAATGTATTAAGTGGCTTTTTATATACATTTTCAGGAGTATCAATCTGCATGATGTTACCATCTTTCATTATTGCAATGCTGTCAGAAATAGCCAAAGCTTCCTCCTGATCATGAGTTACATATATAGTTGTGATTCCCAACCTTTTCTGTAGCTTTTTAATAATGGTCCTCATTTGCACCCTTAACTTCGCATCAAGGTTGGATAGTGGCTCGTCCATCAGCAGTACACCTGGTTCAATTACGAAGGCACGTGCAAGGGCAACTCTCTGTTGCTGTCCCCCTGACAATTCTGAAGGTTTTCTATCCGAAAGTGCGCTTATTTGGACAAGCTCCAAAGCTTCTTCTACCCTTTTAGCAATTTCGACGTTGGGAATTTTTTTTGCCTTTAATCCATAGGCTACATTCTCATAGACAGTCATGTGTGGAAATATGGCATAATTTTGAAACACCATTCCAATATCCCTTTTATGGGCTTCAACCTTATTGATTACCCTATCGTTAAAACATATTTCGCCTCCATCAATACTGTTAAATCCTGCGATCATTCGTAATAATGTTGTTTTTCCACACCCGGATGGGCCTAACAGAGTAAAAAATTCTCCCTGTTTTATATGAATGTTAACCTTGTTAACTGCAGTAAAATTACCATATTTCTTTACTGCATCTTTAATAATTACGCTATGACTCATAGTAACCCTCCAAAGTTTGTTTTAAATAAAGGGACTATTGCAAAGCAGGAATCAACCGCAATATATTGATAAGTTTAATTTAAAACCCATAATACATTGTGACTAATATTTTTTTTGCAACAGCCCCTTCTCATGTATTTAAATTATTTTCCTATGACAACATCTTTCCACTTAGCCATAATAGTTTCTTTTTGACCAGAAGCCCATGTAAAATCATAGTTTACAAGTTTCAAATCCTTTAAAGGCTGTAACCCTTGTGGAGGAGCAACATCCGTTCTGACAGGTCTCCTGTTGAGCTGGGTGGACATCATTGTCTGGCATTCTTTGCCTAACATGAAGTCAATAAATAGTTTTGCATTCTTCATATTTTTTGCGCCCTTTATTATTGCAATGCCATCTGGAACTGCTGATGTGCCTTCCTTAGGATAGACAATACCTACGCCAGCACCAGCCTTTATGTAATTTGCAGCTTCCTTTTCGAGAGTAAGTCCCACGCTATATTCTCCATCTGCAATTCCCTTATATACTCCAGATGAACTTCCAAGAATTTTACCATCCAGATTTGCCACGAACTTCTTCATGAAGTCCCAGCCCTTGCCGTCATCCTTGCCAAAAGCAGTAAGCATAGTACACATAATTGTATATGAAGAACCTGATTTTGCTGGATCAGCATAAGCGATTTTTCCCTTCCATTTAGGATCCGTCAAATCAGCCCAGCCTTGTGGAATATCCTTTTCTGCTACAAGCTTTTTGTTGTACATAATAATCATAGGCAGTGGGGATTCCCCCATCCAGTAACCATTTGCATCTATATATTTTGGATCTAATGCTGAAACATCTTTTGGAGTGTATTTTTCAAAGAATTTGGAATATGCACTTAATGAATCTGCTCCACCACCCCATATAACATCACCCAGGGGATTTCCACTTTCTGCTTCAATCCTCTTTAAAAGCTCTCCTGTACCTGCCGCAACAACATCCACCTTGATACCAATTTTTTCTTGGAATTCTTTGACCCCAGCATTGATTGCTTCTGCGGGGTGTGGAGAATAGACAGTGACCGTTTTTGAGTCAGGTTCTGTAGGTACTGAAGTAGCCGCAGTGGCCGGTGTTTTGGTAGTTTCCGATACCTTTGGAGTTTCTGTCTTTGCGCAACCGGTAAACATTGTAACCGACATCGCAAGAACTAAGGATAAGCTTAATAGCTTTTTCATATGAAAATCCTCCCCTTATATTTTGTTAGACAAATTTATTTAGGTTCATTTTAATTATATATAAGCAATTAATAGATAACAACGTTACAATTCCGCCATTTTGTTTAAAATCCTATCATTATTTATTCAACAGAATGAGAAGAATATCTTAGGACAGAGCACAATTCCCACTATCGTCATAAAAAAACAGCCTACCATGACATTTATCACAATAGGCTGTTTTTACATACTTTTTTCAGAGTCACTTTATAAAATTTATCTTAGATATACTAAGAAGTAAGCAATATATTATTATGCTAATACTTTCCTAATATAGGCTGTAATTTCATCATTTTTACAGTTTTCAAAGAAGTATTTCTTGAAACCTTCTCCACTTACAGCGCCTTTTAATAACTCTTGATCAATATTTTTCAGAATACTCATTATATCTTGATGAGTCACTTTTTTAACTTCGTCTAAGATCTTCTTATTTCTTTGTTCTGCGATAACTCTATCCTTTGGATAGCCCTTTCCGCTCTCACCTTCAAATAATTTTTCAAAAATGTACTGAAGGTTTAACTCACCACCCCAGCCAAAGCCCTTTGCAAATGGCAAGGATATTGCATTTCCATCATTTATTTGAGCAAACATAAAAGCATCAGATGGATCCTCTACATGTCCGCATAAAACTCCAGGAAATACGTTACAAGCCAGCATAGCTCCCTCACCTGTACCGCAGCCTGTAATAACATAATCTGCAGCCTTAGAATTCAATAATATAGCTGCAAGAATTCCGTTCTGCACATATGTTAACTGATTTGCATCATCTACGCTATACATTCCATAGTTGAACACTTCATGTCCCATTGGTTCAACCACTTTTTTCAGTGTAGAACAAATCAGTTCATTTTTACCCGCTTGGCTGTTTTCATTTATTAATGCTATTTTCATCTTTTAATCCCCCATTTAAATTACAATTATTGTGGCTGTTTTCCAATATAAGCCAGTATCCCACCATCTACATAAAGGATATGACCATTTACAAAATCTGAAGCTTCTGATGCCAAGAATACTGCTGGTCCAGTCAAATCGTCAGTTTTTCCCCATCTAGCTGCAGGTGTTTTTGAAATAATAAAGTCGTTGAAAGGATTGCCCTTTACTCTAAGTGGTGCTGTTTGAGGTGTTTCAATATAGCCAGGTCCAATGCCATTACACTGGATGTTATACTCACCATATTCAGATGCAATGTTTTTAGTCAGCATCTTTAATCCGCCTTTTGCAGCAGCATATGCTGATACAGTTTCACGCCCAAGTTCACTCATCATTGAACAGATGTTAATTATTTTTCCTTGTCCCTTTTTGATCATGCTTGGAATTACTGCCTTTGCTACAATAAATGGGCCATTCAAATCAACGTCTATAACCTGACGGAAATCTTTAGCTGACATCTCAATCATAGGAATACGTTTGATAATTCCTGCGTTATTCACAAGAATATCTACAACACCTACTTCTTTTTCCACTTTTGAAATAAAAGCCTGTACATCCTCTTCATCTGTTACGTCACACACATAACCATTAGCACTAATACCTGCATCTTTATATGCCTGAATTCCCTTATCAACTAGCTCCTGTTTAATGTCGTTAAAAACTATTGTTGCACCTGATTCAGCGTATGCGCTTGCAATTGCAAATCCAATTCCGTAAGAAGCGCCGGTTACCAATGCAACTTTTCCTTCTAATGAAAACTTTTTTGAAAAATCCATTCTAAATATACCTCCCTAATTTTTAAACATATTACTACGATACTTTTTCAAATATCTTTATATATTATTATTATACTATACTAATATTTCTTAAACTTGTCTTTCCTTTTCATAAATCTTGCAAATCTTGAACACTTCTTGTTTGATAAAGAATTTAAAGGAGATTATGAAACTGCCCTGAAATATTACATTGAATCTTCCACAGCTGTTTATCAACATCAAATTATTACTACTACGCTTTTTCAGTTGGAAGAGAGCTAGCTATAAAAGTCAATTCACCGTTTACAACGTCAAAATTAACATTCGTTCCTGCTACTAGCTTACCTTCAAAAAAGATCTCTGTCAGCCTGTCTTCTATCTGCTTTTGAATAACTCTTCTTAAAGGTCTTGCCCCATATTTTACATCATAGCCTTTTTCAATCAAAAATTCTTTTGCTTTATCAGTAAGAGATATTTCAACTCCCTTTTCCTTTGCCTCTTGCTTAACTTCATTTAGCATAAGCTCTATTATTCTTCCAAGCTCATCTTTTGAAAGTTCTGTAAATACAAGGATTTCATCAACCCTGTTCAAAAATTCTGGTCTGAAAAGATCTTTTAAAACAACTTGTATCTTACTTTCCATCTTATCATACCCTTCATTTCCAAAGCCAATACCACTATTTTTTAGAGTTGTTCCAGCATTTGATGTCATAATTATGACAGTATTCTCAAAGTTTACAACCCTTCCATGGCTGTCTGAAAGCCTGCCATCATCCATTATCTGTAATAGCATATTAAATACATCCGGATGTGCCTTTTCTATCTCGTCCATTAAGATAACTGAGTATGGCTTACGTCTTACCTTCTCGGTGAGCTGTCCACCATCATCATAGCCCACATATCCAGGAGGTGAACCAATCAACTTTGACACTGTGTGCTTTTCCATGTATTCTGACATATCAAGTCTTATTAATGCCTCTTCGCTTTGGAAAAGTTCAATTGCCAATGCCTTAACAAGCTCAGTTTTACCTACACCAGTAGGTCCAACAAAAATAAATGAAGATGGTTTCTTGCTTTTTCTAAAGCCTGCTCTGTTTCTCCTAATTGCCCTGGAAATGCCCTCAACTGCTTTATCCTGTCCTACGACCTTTGTATGGAGCCTTTGCTCTAAATTCATAAGTTTTGAAGATTCAACTTCTGTAAGCCTTTGAACTGGTATCTTAGTCCATAATTCAATTATAGTAGCTACATCGTCAATGGTAATTTCAGATACTAAGCTGTGCTTTTCAAGAGCATCAATATCTGTCAAAAGCTTGCATTCCTTCACTTTAAGGTCGGCTGCCTTCTGATAATCTTCTATAGAATCGGCAGATATTGCGTTTTCTTTCTCATCCTGGATTACCTTAAGTTTAGCTTTCAAAGTTTCAAGGTCAACCAACTCACTATTTTTAAGATTTGCTCTAGATGCTGCCTCATCAATTATGTCGATTGCCTTGTCAGGTAGAAATCTGTCACTTATATATCTCTCTGACATCTGCGCTGCTGCGACAACTACGTCATCTGGAATAATTACATGATGATATTCCTCGTAATAGTGTTTAATACCCTTTAGTATTTCAATAGTCTCATCAATACTAGGTTCTTCAACCAAAACCGGCTGAAAACGCCTTTCTAATGCGCTATCCTTTTCAATATACTTTCTGTATTCATTTAATGTAGTTGCTCCAATTACCTGTATTTCACCTCTGGCTAAAGCAGGTTTTAATATATTGGCAGCGTTCATAGCTCCGTCAGCTTCTCCTGCCCCCATTATATTGTGCAACTCATCAATTACAAGGATGATATTTCCAAGTTCTTTTACCTCATCTATAAGGCCCTTCATCCTACTTTCGAATTGCCCTCTGAACTGTGTTCCTGAAACCATTGAAGTCAAGTCTAAAAGATAAACTTCCATACCAAATAATTTAGCTGGGATGTTTCTTTCAATTATCCTAACTGCAAGTCCTTCAGCAATAGCTGTTTTACCAACGCCAGGCTCGCCAATTAATACAGGATTATTTTTGTTTCTTCTGTTCAATATCTGAACTACCCTATTAATCTCTTTTTCTCTGCCAATAACCCTGTCAATTTTGCCTACTTGCGCCTTCTCATTTAAGTTAATTCCATACTGTTCCAAAAACTTTTTCTTCTTCAGTGGCTTTTTCTCCTGTACCTTACTCTGACTTTTTGTACTACCGTCACTTGCCTTTATATCTTGCGCCTTTTCTGGCAGATTGTCATTTTTATTAGTAAATGTTTTTCCTAGCATTCCCAATAATGGATTTTCCTGAGTATTTAAGTCTGTGTCCTCGTACATCTGCATCATGGAATTCATGTTGTCCATATCCATATTGCCCATCATTTCGCCCATTTGCTTGTTTAGACTATCAAAGTCTTCCTCTGTCATACCTGTCTGTTCTAAAAAATTATTTACTGGCTGAACGCCTCTTTTTTTTGCACATGTCATACATAAACCTTCTTGAACTTGCTTACCATCTATTATTTTAGTTATAAAAACAACAGCAAAGTTCTCATTACAAACTGAACAAAGCATAAAATCAACTCCTAACTTGCTACATATCTCACTTCATTAAAACATAATTTCAAAAACCTGTAGACTTCCACATATTTTTATAGTATAACATATGAACTTCTTTTTAGTCTAGAGAAAGCCCTTTCTCAAATTCGATTAGAATATTAGTATAAACTTAATAAATGTATAGTTTATTAAGTTTTTATAAATTTAAACAGAGTTCATACTATTTTTGATTGAAACTATCATTAGGAGTTCCATCGACCAACATAAATCAAATAAGAAAATAAAATTATGAACATATATTTTTCCCAACATCTTATCAATAGTAAACAATAATATAGTAAATTTAAAAAACCTGATATAAAAAAGGCTAGGCTACACAGTCAAAAGGCTGTGGCCTAGTCCCAAGTTTACAAAAGTTTAAAATCCCATTTTCATAATATAACTAAATAATTTTATCAGGTTTTCAAGCATTAAATAAGTGCTCCAAATATAATAGAGACCAAAGCTCCAAGTGCAGCAGTCAAAGGAAGTGTCAGAAGCCAGGTGCCTACAATGTTTTTCGCCAAAGCCCATCTAACAGCTGATAAACGCTTTGATGCTCCAACTCCCATTATAGCTGTTGAAATAACTTGTGTCGTACTTACAGGAGCTCCAAAATAACTCATGGTCTCAATAACTACAGCTGCTGACGTTTCTGCAGCAAAGCCATTTATTGGAGCCAGTTTTATCATATTAACTCCCATCGTCTTAATAATTCTCCAACCACCAATTGAAGTACCTAATGCCATGGAAATAGCACATAATAATTTTACCCAAGTAGGTATGCCCCCACCTTGATAAACTCCAGCACTAACTAAAGCTAAGGTGATAATACCCATTGACTTCTGAGCATCATTACTTCCATGAGAAAAAGCCATAAATGCAGCCGAGAAAATCTGGAGCTTTGAAGCTATTCTATCAATTACCCTTGGAGTCAGCTTTCTAAGTAATTGATACAATAAAGACATCACAAAATATCCTATAACAAATCCCAAAAGAGGTGATGAAAACAAAGGTATTATTACCTTGTCAAGAACACCCTTCCACGAAACTATATCAAGTCTACCAACAGATGCAATTGAAGCACCAATTAGTCCACCAATTAAAGCATGGGAGGAGCTACTTGGAATTGCTAAATACCATGTAATCAAGTTCCATATTATTGCAGCTATCAAAGCTGACGCAATAACATATTGTTCAATTGTACCGATTACAATCCCTTTTGCAATAGTTGTAGCAACTTTCTCGCTCATCAAAGCCCCCACAAAGTTAAGTGATGCGGCCATAATTATTGCTACTCTTGGCGCGAGAACTCTTGTAGATACTGTTGTAGCTATAGAATTTGCCGTATCATGGAACCCATTTATAAAATCGAAAGCAAGAGCTAAAAAAATAACTGTATAAACCAACACTGTCATTCCACTAGGCATGCTTCGTAACAACCCCTTCTATAATATCAGCTACATCTTCCAATGCATCTAAGGTATTTTCGAGATATTCATATATTTCTTTCCATACTATTATTTCAACAGCATTTTTTTCATTTTTAAACAGATCTGTGATGGCTTTTCTAAATACAGTGTCACCCATATCCTCAATTCTGTTAACTTCTACAATTTTCTTGGCTAAAACCTTTGAAGTCTTCATGGTTCTTAATTCCATAAGTAAAAGCTTTAACTCATTACAGCCTGCAGTTATGTATTTAGCCATTGTCAGAGCTTCAGGGGTAACTTTTTTAACATTGAACATTAAAAATCTGTGAGCAGTAGATTCTATTGCATCAGTAATATTATCAATTTCCTTTGCAATTAAGTAAATATCTTCCCTATCTATAGGTGTAATAAATGATTTGTTAAGTTGTTCAAGAATTCCATGAACAAGTTTGTCACAATCATTCTCCACCTTTTCAATTGCATTAACCTTTTTTTCTACATCTACATAATTGTTAAGCATTTCTTCAAGCAGCCCTGCAGCCTTACACGTACTTTCCGCAGTAGCAACAAACATGTCAAAAAATATTTCTTCTTTTCTCGTTATTCTAAACATTTTCCCTCCTAGATCACTTAAATTTAACACTATTAAAGTATATAATAGTGTTAATAATCATACAATGATTGTTAACATAAATTTAACATTATCGTAAAGAAAAGATACAGGTTTTTTTCTAATTATAGACATTTTTAATAAAATAAGTTAATCTTTTTGGGAAATTTTTATTATTTTGATAAAATTTAAAAAATAATAAAAAAAACAGTATGGTTTATTAGCTACCATACTGTTTTTATTAACATACACTTAAAACAAGCTTAACAATTCAATAACCTAAATGTATTAATTGAAAATGCTTTACAATTCCTGTACTCCTGAACTTTTTTTCAGTACATCTTTTAGGAAATAGCCAGTATATGAGTCCTTGTTTTTTGCAACGGCTTCAGGCGTTCCTGTTGCAACAATTGTGCCACCCTTATTCCCGCCTTCTGGGCCTAAATCAATCAAATAATCGGCAGTCTTAATAACATCCAGATTATGTTCAATAACCAATACAGTGTTACCTGCATCTACAAGTCTTTGTAATATTTCAATAAGTTTATGGACGTCAGCAATATGAAGGCCAGTAGTAGGCTCATCCAGTATATACATAGTGTTTCCTGTACTTCTCTTTGCAAGTTCTGTAGCAAGCTTAACCCTCTGGGCCTCTCCTCCTGAAAGCGTAGTTGAAGGCTGACCAACCTTTATATAGCCAAGCCCAACATCCTGTAATGTCTGTAATCTTCTTTGAATCTTAGGTATATTCTGGAAAAATTCCAGGGCATCATCCACTGTCATATCCAGAACATCCGAGATACTTTTTCCCTTGTATTTAACCTCTAATGTTTCACGATTATATCTCTTACCCTTGCAAACCTCGCAAGGCACATATACATCTGGAAGAAAATGCATTTCTATCTTAATTATTCCATCTCCAGTACAGGCTTCACATCTTCCACCTTTAATATTAAAACTAAATCTACCTCCTTTATATCCTCGCATCTTTGCTTCAACAGTATTTGAGAACACCTCTCTAATAATATCGAAAACGCCTGTATAAGTTGCAGGATTTGAACGTGGAGTTCTCCCGATAGGAGACTGGTCTATGTCTATAACCTTATCTAAAAGTTCAATACCTTTGAAACTCTTGTGAGCTCCTGCCCTTTTATGAGCTCTATTTAGCTCTGTAGCCAGTTTCTTATATATTATTTCATTAACTAAAGTACTCTTACCAGAACCTGAAACTCCAGTAACACAAGTCAAAACTCCGAGTGGAACATCAACATTGATATCTTTCAAATTGTTTTCAGAGGCACCTAATACTTTAAGCCACTTTTTCTGAGGTTTTCTTCTCTTTTTAGGAAGCTCAACTTGTCTCCTCCCACTTAAATAATCTCCTGTCAAAGAGCCCTCGCATTCCTTTATCTGGTCAATGGTTCCCTCAGCTACAACATAGCCACCGTTTACTCCAGCACCAGGGCCCATATCTACAATATAATCAGCGGCATACATAGTATCCTCATCATGCTCAACAACTATAAGAGTATTGCCCAAATCTCTAAGTCTTTTCAGTGTAACAAGAAGTCTGTCGTTATCTCTCTGGTGTAATCCTATACTTGGCTCGTCCAAAATGTATAAAACCCCCATAAGACCTGACCCAATCTGGGTAGCCAACCTTATTCTCTGGGCTTCCCCACCAGAAAGAGTACCTGCTGTTCTAGACAATGCGATATAATCCAAACCAACGTCCACCAAAAAACCCACTCGTGCGTTAATTTCCTTCAAAATTTGATAAGAAATAATTTTATTTTTTTCAGATAATTCTAATCCATTAAAAAAATCTTTTATCTCTTCAATGGGCTTTGAGCATAGCTCATGGATATTAATTCCCCCTACTGTAACTGCAAGAGTCTCAGGTTTGAGTCTAGCGCCATGACAGTCTGGGCATGGGTTATTGCTCATAAATTCTTCATAATATTGCTTCATTCCATCAGAAGAAGTCTCTCTATACCTTCTCTCAATACTTGATATTACTCCTTCAAAGGCTGACATAAAGGTGCCACTTCCATATTCCCTGGCATATTTGACCTTTATTTTTTCTCCCTTTGTTCCATACAAAATAATATCTATTATCTCAGGTGGCAGTTTGTTATAAGGAGTATCCAAGCTAAAGCTATAATGCTCTGCCAAAGCATCAATGTACATTCTGGAATAGCCCTCTTCATTTTCAAAATTATATCCTCCGATACTTATGGCTCCTTCATTAAGGCTCTTTGAAGGTTCCAAAATAACAAGTTCAGGATCTATTTTCATAAGAGTCCCAAGACCGCTACACGTCGGGCAGGCTCCATATGGGTTATTAAATGAAAACATCCTTGGTGAAAGCTCTTCAAAGCTAATTCCACAATCGGGGCAGGCAAAGCTCTGACTAAACATAATATCTTCACCATTTACGATATTTATCATAATAAGCCCACTCGTAAGTCCCATGGCAGTTTCCATAGAATCGGCAAGTCTTTTCCTTATTTCAGGCTTTACGACAAGTCTGTCCACAACTATTTCTATACTGTGCTTCTTGTTTTTATCAAGCTTTATTTCACTGCTTAGTTCAATAATCTCATTGTCAACTCTCGCTCTAACATAACCATTTTTTTTGGCATCTTCCAAGAGTTTTTGATGTTCACCCTTTCTGCCTCTTACAACAGGAGCTAAAAGCTGGATTTTGGTTCCTTCCCCTAAGTCCAAAACTGAATCAACCATCTGGTCAATACTCTGATGGGTAATTTCCTTGCCACATTTAGGACAATGGGGAATTCCAACTCTGGCATATAAAAGTCTTAAATAGTCATATATTTCTGTAACAGTACCCACAGTAGACCTAGGATTCCGACTGGTAGTTTTCTGATCGATCGAAACAGCCGGAGAAAGGCCATCAATGTAGTCTACATCTGGTTTCTCCATTTGACCTAAGAACTGTCTGGCATATGATGACAAAGATTCCATATAGCGTCTTTGTCCCTCTGCATATATAGTATCAAAGGCAAGTGATGATTTCCCTGAACCACTAAGCCCTGTAACAACAACAAATTTATCTCTAGGTATTTTGATATCAATATTTTTAAGGTTATGCTCCCTGGCACCCTTTATAGTAATGTACTCCTTGCTCATTGCCTTATTTTTCCTCCCCTGAAATGAGTGCTTTTAACTCGTTAATTTTATCTCTAATATCTGCAGCTCGCTCAAACTGGAGCTTAGAAGCCGCATCAGCCATTAATTTTGTAAGACTTTCAATTTGCGCTTTTATATCAAGCTTCTGAACATCGCCCTTAGACTTTCCAACACTGTATTGTGAGTCCTCTTCTGCAGCTACAGTTGCTTCTATTAAGTTTCTGACAGGTTTAACTATTGTTTTTGGAGTTATGTTATGTTCTTCATTATACTCTGTTTGTATTTGCCGTCTTCTATTGGTTTCGCTAATAGCTATACTCATTGAATCAGTTACTCTATCAGCATACATTATAACTCTTCCTTCAGAATTTCTCGCAGCTCTGCCGATTGTCTGAATTAGTGAAGTTTGGGATCTCAAAAAACCTTCTTTGTCTGCATCTAATATAGCAACCAAAGCAACCTCAGGAATATCCAGACCTTCTCTAAGAAGGTTAATACCTATTAAAACATCGAAGACACCAAGTCTTAAGTCTCTAATTATCTCAATTCTCTCTAAAGTGTCAATGTCAGAGTGCAAATACTTGGCTTTAAAATCCAGCTCCTTGAAATAATCCGCCAGATCCTCAGCCATTTTTTTAGTAAGAGTAGTAACCAGTACCCTGAAATTATTTTTCACGGTGGCGTTGATTTCACCAATTAGGTCATCTATTTGTCCCTTGACAGGTCTTAATGTAATCTCAGGATCTATTAAGCCCGTAGGTCTTATAATTTGCTCTACAAAATCCTTTGAGTGCAGTCGTTCGTACTTACTAGGTGTTGCACTTACATAAATTGCTTGATTCACTCTTTCTTCAAACTCATTAAATTTAAGAGGTCTGTTGTCAAATGCTGAAGGAAGCCTAAATCCATAGTTAACCAATGACTCTTTTCTGGCGCGGTCACCACTATACATAGCGCCTACCTGAGGTATCGTTACGTGGGATTCATCAATTACCAGTAGGTAGTCTTTAGGAAAATAGTCTATAAGCGTAAAAGGAGCGCTATCAGGCTCTCTCCCACTAACGTGTCTGGAATAATTCTCTATACCTTGACAAAAGCCAATTTCGCTCATCATTTCCAAGTCATACTTTGTCCTCTGCTCAAGTCTTTGTGCTTCTAGAAGCTTGCCCTCACTCTTTAATACAGCAAGTCTTTCATAAAGTTCTTCTTCGATGGTAACCATTGCCCTATCCATCTTTTCCTTGGTAGTAGTATAATGAGAAGCAGGGAAAATTGCCACATGATTTCTTACCCCTAAAATCTCACCAGTTAAATAGTCAACCTCGGTAATTCTTTCGATTTCGTCTCCAAAGAACTCTATCCTCAGCACTTTTTCCGATGAATAGGCTGGGAAAACCTCAAGCACATCTCCTCTTACTCGGAATTTTCCTCTTTTAAAGTCAATATCATTACGTTCAAACTGTATTTCAACAAGCTTTCTTATTATCTCATCCCTGTCCTTTATCATTCCTGGGCGAAGAGAAATCATAAGATTCTTGTAGTCTTCAGGGTCGCCAAGTCCATATATGCATGAAACACTTGCAACAATTATTACATCTTTTCTCTCTAAAAGAGCAGCAGTGGCAGAGTGTCTTAATTTGTCTATCTCATCATTAATGGCAGCATCCTTTTCTATAAAAGTGTCAGTATGGGGAATATATGCTTCTGGCTGATAGTAATCATAATAGCTTACAAAATACTCGACTACATTGTCCGGAAAGAATTCCTTGAACTCACTACATAACTGCGCAGCCAAGGTTTTATTATGAGCAATAACAAGGGTTGTTTTTTGAACCTTCTCAATAACATTTGCTATTGTAAAAGTCTTACCAGACCCTGTTACTCCAAGAAGGGTCTGATGTTTCTCACCATTATTAATGCCATTTACCAGTTCTTCAATAGCCTGGGGCTGGTCACCAGTTGGCTTGTATTCTGATACTAATTTAAATGCATTCAAAAAAATCACCTCATTGTTACAAAATTCTCTGGACAAACATATCCATAATTATAACATATCAGTCAACATAAGCAAACATATGTTTGCAATATTATAATACAATATTGCTTTTATTATAATAACTTTCAATTACATTTTTTCTGATATCTTTCACCTAGAAAACATTTAATTATATGCAATTATAAAACAGTCAAAAATATAAAAAGTTATGCAGCATTCTTTATATTAGTTTTACCAACCAAGAATCCTGCATAACTTTTTTTATTTATTTTACTTGATATATTTCTTAACTTTTACATTTTGAGTAAAAATCAAAAGCCTTCATTCTTAATATGTTGTGCTATTGAAGAAAGCTCTGGGAAAAGTGAAGCCTCTGTTATCCCATAATTCGCAAGCTGTGCTACTATGCTATCACATGCATCCTTATCAATTACTATACTATAAAGATACTGCGAGCTGTCGTCAAACTTATTTAAAGCAAGCGCATCCTTTCTAGAAGGGAAAACTGTAAAGACACCCTTTTGAGCAGATATTTTCGTACTGTTTAAAGGTCCTAATACAGCAATAGGTTTATCCTTTATATCTCTATATCTTGGGTTAGGACCATAAATCTCGTAAACTTTTTCTTCTTGAACATTTGGTATATATCCTTCAGGTAAATAATCATATAATCTAAAAGCTTTGTTAAGCTCTGAAGGGTTAAGTGTATAGACTATTGCATCCTGACTTATTTCAGATTCATTTTTGCTACAGCATGCAAAAAGCAGCGCAACTAATGCATCTTTTGTCCAATCCATAATCCTCGTTGGGACACCATAGTGCTGCATATAAAAAAGCCATTCCCAGTAAGAAGCCGGACCTTGTTCAGATGGGATGCCAGGAATATTCTCTACGTATGGGTTTGCAAGAGATTTGAATTTAGACATATATTTTATTTCCAAATCGACATTTAGCCCATCTCTCATAATAGAAGGGAGTAAATCATATGTGGTTGACTTCATCCCTCTATACCATAGCTTAGATGAAGCGTCACTGCTCACACTTTTATTTAATGCATCAACTACTGCTAAGTACTCCTCTACACTTATAACCTTCTTCCCAACTGCTTCGTCTACAACACTTGAATTTGCTTCTTCGCCACTTTGCTCAGCTTCTACCTCTGCGTTTTTCTCTAAATTTGATTTTGTAGTATCTTCACCAAGTATTAGTTTGTTTTTATCTCTATTGTATTCAACAAATTCTTTATAGTTTGTGGGAGGTATGCTATAGTCCATTTTCTACAACTCCTTTTAAAACATTATGTAAAGTCATTTTATATTATGCGAGCAAGTTAAATGTTGTTCTCAAATTTGTTAAATTGAGTAAAAGATCAAATAGATCTCATATAACTTAGACGATAACCATAAAAAAACAGATAACAATGCAATAAAAAAGGGCACAATAAAGCAATGTTACACTCTTGCTTTTATTGTGTCTTCAAATTTCTAAACCAAGGTTTAATAGATATATGCACCTTTGTTCTTTAGAAAATAATAAAATTCCCTATTTGCATTATATCCACAGTATATCCATACTGGGATAATACCAAGTCCTACCGTAGCAATACTAATTAATAATAATTTAAGTCCCTTTTCTTTCATGCCTCTTAATAGATACCAAAATGGCCCAAAAAGCAAAGCCTCAAAATTCCATCCAGACTTTCTCACAACACAGCTTTTCATAATACATTTCTCCTCAGATAAAATAAAAATCTTAATTGCAGAAAAAAACTGCAACATGATAATGTAATAAAATAATTCTCTAATTATGTTAACATTAGCTTTCTTGAGAAGTCGATTAATTAACCGAACTGTATCTATAATATAATTTAATTAGTATTTTAATCTTATATTTATAAATTGTAAATCATTTCCTAATATATGAGAAATACATTTGCCGTTATAACTTTTGTCCAAAGCCTCTAGCCATTTGTAACGCATCCACTAGCACCATACTAACCATAGCCTCGCACACAGGGTACACCCTTGGTATTATTGATGGGTCATTTCTCGTGGTATATTTTACCTCAATATTCTCCATTTTATCAATATCTACAGTCTTTTGAGTCTTTGCTATAGTTGGAGTTGGCTTAACAGCAACCCTAATTCTTATTTCCTCTCCATTAGAAATGCCGCCTAACATTCCGCCTGCACGGTTAGAAGAATACTTTATCTTTCCTGATACCTCATCAATAAATGGCAGGTCATTTGACTCACTACCTGTCATTTTTGTAAGTCCAAAGCCTTCTCCAAATTCCACACCTTTAACAGCTCCAATAGACATCAGCCCATGGGCCAGAAGCGCCTCTAGCTTATCAAACACTGGTTCACCAAGCCCCGCCGGAACGCCTTTAGCAACAATTTCAATTACTCCCCCACAGGTATCCCCAGTTGACTTAACCTTTAATAGATCCTCTATCATTAGTTTTCCTGCATCTAAATCAGGACAATTAATTTCGTTCTTGCGGTAGTTTGCTTTGGCCTCTTCAAAAGTTAATTGTTTTGCTTTAATACCATGACTTTCAGCTGCATATGCTATTACTTCAATTCCCATTGGTTCCAAAATAGCCTTCGCAACAGCACCCCCTGCAACTCTTGCAGCTGTTTCCCTACCTGAGGCTCTACCAGCCCCTGCCCAGTCTGCATATTCTCCATATTTAGCGTTATATGTGAAGGCCGCCTGTCCAGGTCTTACAGTTGATTTAAAGCTTCTGTGCTTCTCAAGCTGTGCATCTGTAATGTCTCTGTTTGGTATGTATATGGCCACAGGTGCACCAGTTGTAAGCTGATTTTCCATAACACCAGATAAAACATAAGCTTTATCAGTTTCTGATCTTGGTGTATCTAACTTAGACTGACCCGGACGTCTTTTATCCAGTTCCTTTTCAATTATCTCAGAAGTTATCTTAATTCCAGGTGGCACACCATCAACTATAACTACCAGTCCTCCAAATAGTTCGTTGTATATGCCCAGTTCTTTTCTAAAAGCACCGGAATATGACTCTCCTGATGTAGTTATCCTAAAGAATCTACCAAATGAATTACCTAGCATTGTTTTTTACTCCTCGCTTTTATTATTTCATATATTTCCTTGGTAACCTGAGAAACATCCTTACCTCTACAATCTATAATAGAGTCCGAATATTTCTCATACAAAGGTTGACGTTTATTAAAAACATCCCTGAAGCTTTCACCCACATTTCTGGCTAGTCTTCTATTGGGATCTAATCTTTTTTCAAGAACATCAATTGGAGTATTTAAATATACAATGTCACCTATTTTTCTTAAATGCGTCATTGTATCATTGTCCATAACAACTCCACCACCAGTTGCAATAACTAAGTTTTCATAGTTTATCTCACAAATCACTCTTCTTTGAAGTTCAAAGAAGGCTTCAGTACCCTTTTCAGCCACAAAATTCTTAAGAACCATTTGACATCTGGCTTTTAATAGATCATCTGTATCTACAAACTTTAAGCCTGTCATTTTAGATATTTCCTGTCCTACAGTAGTCTTACCTGTGCCTGGCATACCTATAAGAACAATATTTTTAACCACATTACCTCCGCAATCAAATGAAAATAATAATAATATAAATTATATCGTCTATAAAAAAAATGGCAACATGAATATTGCCATTTTTTACTTAATTCTTTATATTGCATATTTCTAAATTTATTTCTCTTCGACAGCCTCATCAACCTTATTTTCCGTTCTAGGAGGTTTCGGTCCTAAATACTGATAATAATTACACTGAAGCATACCATTATAGAGCTTTCTTTTCTTAGATGCAGGTTTTCCAAAGAGTTTCTCAAAGCTCGGGAATGAGGTAATAACGTAATAAGACCAAGTATCAAATTTCTTGAAGACCTTGCCCATCTCCCTGTATAAACTCTCAATCTCTTCTTCCTCTCCAAGCCTTTCTCCATAAGGTGGATTGGTAACAAAACATCCATATTCATACCTCGAACTAACTTCCTTCATAGGAAGTCTTTGAAAATGAATATACGGATCAACCTCAGCCATTCTTGCATGGTATCTGGCAAGGTTTATGGCGTCTTCATCAATATCCGTAGCCGTTATTCGAAGTTTTCTATCAAGCTTCACCATATCCTTGGCTTCTTTTCTGGCATTCACCCAATGCTTGTTTGCGATGTTCCCCCATTTTTGTGAAACAAATTCACGATTCATACCAGGAGCCATATCCAGTCCTATCATTGCAGCCTCAATAGCTATAGTACCAGAGCCGCAAAAAGGGTCCCACAATACTCTATCTCTATTCCAATGGCTGATTTGAAGCATAGCGCTTGCAAGAGTTTCCTTTATTGGTGCTTCTCCTACAATCTTTCTATACCCTCTCTTATGAAGTCCTGCACCACTTGTGTCAATTGTGAGGGTTGCCATATCTTTCAAAAGCCCTATTTCCACCTTGTATCTCGGCCCAGTCTCATCAAACCACTGCCTTTTATATTTAAGCTTAAGTCTTTCCACAATTGCTTTCTTTACTATTGCCTGACAATCTGAGACGCTAAATAGCGTTGAATGAATAGACTTTCCTATAACAGGGAATTCTGCATCCTCTGGAAGCCAATCCTCCCATGGCAGTGCCTTTGTACCTTCAAAAAGCTCGTCAAAGGTTAGAGCCTTGAACTCTCCCACCTTTACTAATACTCTACCAGCACTGCGAAGCCACATATTTGTCCTACATATAGCCTCTTCATCCCCTGTGAAATTAACAACTCCATCTTGTAACGCTTGGTCTGCATATCCTAAATGTTTTAATTCACGACTTACAACAGCTTCAAGACCAAAAGCTGCCGTAGCAATTAGCTGTATTTTACTCATTCAAACCGCCATTTCTGCTGCATAGTACCAGCACTCATCTATTATCAACTTTAAAAGCTATATACATAACTTTTATATTACCAATTTGCTGTATAAATAATCATACTATATGTAAACTTCCTTACATCCAAGGAGGCGTTGATTTAAAAGTCATTTGCTCTTTGGTTATTGGATGTGCAAAAGTAATTTCACTTGCCCAAAGGTGGATTTGTTCTCCAACTCTAGCCAAGTCTTTACCATAGCGCTGATCTCCTATAATCGGATGACCAATTTCACTAAATTGTACACGAATTTGGTGTGGACGCCCAGTATGAAGATTCACTCTTACAAGAGACATATCCCTCTTAAAGCCAAGAACCTCATAGTCAAGTATAGCTTCCTTTCCATTTTTATCGGAAGCTGAAACCACTTTTACCATATTAGTATTCTCATCTTTAAGAAGATAGTGTATTAAAGTTTCAGACTTTTCTCTAAGTTTACCATAAACAAGGGCAGTATATACTTTTTTAAAATTCCTTGTTCTTATATCCTCCGAAAGCCTAGATGCTGCCTTTGATGTTCTGGCAAAAACCATGACACCACCAACAGGTCTGTCAAGTCTGTGAACCAGCCCCAAATAAACATTACCAGGTTTTTGATACTTCTCTTTTATATATTCTTTTAATATACTCAGCATATCCTCATCATTTGTAATATCCGCTTGTGACAATACATTTACAGGTTTTTCAACCACAAGCACGTGATTATCCTCGTATATTATCTTTACTTTATCAATAGAGATCCCCATTATGTTAACCTATTCTTCCCATCTTCCATATATTCCGCAAGGCAGTACAAGTCCTGAGTTTTTAACTGGTATTCCAACTTCCCCACAACTAAACTCACCCTTATATTTTTCGCCCATTGTAACTCTTAAAATATTAGCCAGGACTGTTGGTGAAAAACCTGTAGTGTAGGAATTAATTAAGAAAAACAGAGGCTTATCAGACATCAGTTTTACGCATTCTTCAATAAATCCAAATAAAGACTCCTCTATTTTCCATATTTCTCCATTAGGTCCCCTACCATAGGATGGAGGGTCCATAATAATTGCATCATATGTCTTGCCTCTACGTTGTTCACGTTGTACAAATTTCATTACATCATCAATAATAAATCTCACAGGCTTGTCCTTAAGACCTGAAAGGGCGAGATTGTCCTTTGCCCAGTTAACCATACCTTTTGCAGCGTCAACATGGCATACTTCTGCTCCGGCAGCTGCGCAGGCAACACTGGCACCACCTGTATAGGCAAATAAGTTCAACACTTTTATAGGCCTATTTGCCTTCTCTATTTTATCCATCATCCATTTCCAGTTCACAGCCTGCTCTGGAAAAAGTCCAGTATGTTTGAACCCAGTAGGCTCAATATAGAACTTTAATTTTCCATAGTTCACACTCCAGCGATCCGGAAGCTTCTTATTATATTGCCATTCGCCTCCACCAGTTGCACTTCTATGATAATGTGCATCAACATTTTTCCATAAAGGATTGCCTGGGTTAATTGGCCAGATTATTTGGGGGTCAGGCCTCCTTAAGGTATATTCTCCCCATCTTTCAAGCTTTTCGCCATCTCCAGTATCTATTAGCTCATAATCCTTCCATGAATCTGCAAGTAACATTCCTTATCCTCCATTAATATTAATATCCATAAATAAATTCAGTACCTTTATATTCAGTCTTCTCAATAGAATTTACTATCACAACAGGTATTATTTGTCCATGTAATGTTTCTGTAGACATTGTACCCTTAATATTTACCCATTCATCATCATTAAAACTTTTGTCTGTCTTTATGATTATACCTTGCTTTTCAAGTTCTTCAAGGTCACTTATTTTTACATACCTTCCCGCAAAGGCTTTTTTCTCTCCATCTATTTCATGATAATAGACATTGGCAGTCATATCAAAGGGCCTACCTGAATACCTTTTGGGGTTTCTATATAGCTCGTCAACCCATGAAAGAAAATTTCTTTCGTTAACATGAACTTCCTTTTCATCTTTTAAAGGGCTTTCAAAAACTGTACTATTAAAGTTCTTTCCTTTAGCCCCTTCGCCACTTTCGATATTATTCTCTAGCCCATAGTTTAGTTCATAGCCTGTATTTTTCTCTCCAAAAGCAAAACTATTAATGTCATGAGCTGTAAGATAAAAACCTGCTAACAAAGGAAGTAATAAAATAGCAAATACAATTTTATTTATTTTGACCTTTGGAGCTCTAAAAATTTGAGTGCCAATTACCAGTGCTACTGTTGACAATACAAATGCAATAATTTTTATATAAGTTATTGACCTCATTAGAATATACTTTGAAATAATATCACTGACTATCATGAAGGCTAAAAATCCTGCATAAAGTAAAAAAATTAAAACTGTTAAAAATATATTCATATTAATTTTCTTTGAATTACCCAAAATATCTTCCTTTCGTCCAATAATAATTTGCAATTGAAAAGCTGTTATTATGCAAGATTTAAACTCTTATTAGTATTCTATTCCTTTTCTTGCAGGAATCCCTTTATCAAAGGGATGTTTTTGGGCGTTTATCACTGACACATAATCAGCTATATCTATCAATTCTTTAGGAGCGTTCCTTCCTGTCATGACAATTTCTAGCTTTTCAGGCTTGTTTTTGATGAATTCTAGTATTTCTTCAATATTGAGGAATCCATTAGAGAGGCATCCCATTACTTCATCCATTATAAGAAGGTCATAATCACAATTTGTAATCTCGTTTTTTAACCACTCCAGGTCCTCTAAACAAATATTCCGGGTATCCTTAAGTTGTTCTTCATTCATGTTCCATACAAAGCCCTTTACTTTTCTGCCCCTGTGAAATACAAAGTTTTCCCCAAGTTTTTCAAAACATTTAATTTCTCCTGTATCCGAGCCTTTTAAAAATTGTATCATTAAAACCTTTAGTCCGCTACCCCATGCCCTAATTGCAAGTCCACATGCAGCAGTAGTCTTACCTTTTCCATTCCCAGTATAAATATGAACCAGTCCAGTCATAATAACACTTCCTTTATTTAAAGGGACTGTTGCAAAATGAATATTTATGCACAAATAAGATTCCACTGTCGATATACTCCCCAAGAATAACAATGCTAGTGTCATTCTGAGCGTTAGCGAAGAATCTTTTGCACCTTTTCCATTTTGCAACAGCCCCTCTTCTTGATTTTGCTTTATAACATAAATACTGCTTTCTATTAAGTCACAACTTAGAACGCTTTTTCATTAACTTCTTTTGAGAGTTTAGCAATAAATTCATCTACTGAGATTGAGCCCAAGTCTCCTTCTTTTCTAGCTCTAACAGCAACTGTTCCAGCTTCCATTTCCTTGTCTCCGATTACTAGCATATAAGGAAGCTTTTCCATCTGAGCCTCTCTGATTTTATAACCTATTTTCTCATTCCTATAATCTGTCTCAACTCTAAAGCCAGCTTTAACTAGCTTTTGCTCAACTTCCTTTGCATAGTCATGTTGCTTCTCAATTATTGGAAGAACCTTAACCTGTACAGGTGAAAGCCATGCAGGGAAAGCACCAGCAAAATTCTCAGTAAGTATTGCAATAAATCTCTCTATACTTCCAAATACAACTCTGTGAATCATAACAGGTCTATGCTTTTCTCCATCAGCACCTACATAATTAAGATCAAATCTCTCAGGCATCTGGAAGTCAAGTTGGATAGTACCACACTGCCAAGTACGTCCTATACAATCCTCTAGATGGAAATCGATCTTAGGCCCGTAGAATGCGCCGTCTCCTTCATTTATCTTATAGTCCATTCCTCTTGTATCAAGGGCTTCTTTAAGTGCACTTGTTGCCATCTCCCATTGTTCTTCAGAACCCATTGAGTCCTCAGGTTTAGTTGAGAGTTCAACATGATATTTGAAGCCGAATACTGCATAGAAATCGTCAATAAGTTCAATTACGCCAAGGATTTCATCCTTTATTTGTTCAGGTGTCATGAATATATGAGCGTCATCCTGCGTAAAACAACGTACTCTCATTAGTCCATGAAGTGCACCTGATAACTCGTGACGGTGAACAAGTCCAAGCTCCGCCATCCTCTGTGGCAAATCTCTGTATGAGTGGAGTTTTCTCTTATATGCAAGCATTCCACCTGGACAGTTCATTGGTTTAATTGCATAGTCTCCATCGTCAATCTTTGTAAAGTACATATTTTCTTTGTAATGGTCCCAGTGTCCAGACCTGTGCCACAGCTCTTCATTCAGAATAATTGGAGTTTTTATTTCCTGATAGCCCCTCTTTGTATGCTCTTCTCTCCAAAAATTCTCCAAAATATTTCTTAATATCATACCTTTTGGCATAAAAAATGGGAAACCTGGCCCCTCATCTAAAATATCAAAAAGGTCCAGCTCTTTACCTAATTTTCTATGATCTCTCTTCTTAGCTTCTTCCAGTCGATTTATATATTCATCAAGCTCACTTCTCTTTGGAAATGCAGTTCCATATACTCTCTGGAGCATCTTATTTTTCTCGCTACCTCTCCAATATGCTCCAGCAAGTTGCATTAGCTTAATAGCCTTAACCTTACCAGTTGATAAAAGGTGTGGGCCTGCGCAAAGATCAACGAAATCACCCTGTTTATAGAAAGAAAGTTCCTCGCCTTCTGGCAGATCTTCAATAAGCTCCACTTTATATGGCTCATTTCTTTCCTCCATGAATTTAATGGCCTCAGCTCTTGGCAAGGTAAATCTTTCTATTGCAATATCTTCTTTAATTATCTTTGCCATTTCAGCTTCAAGCTTAACCAAATCTTCTGGTATAAATGGCTTTTCCATGTCAAAATCATAATAAAAACCACTTTCAATAGAAGGTCCAATGGCAAGCTTAGCATTTGGATAAAGCCTTTTTACAGCCTGAGCCAGGATATGGGAAACTGTATGCCTGTATGCATTTTTACCTTTCTGGTCATCAAAGGTAAGTAAATTCAAAGTGCTGTCCTTTTCTATCTTAAATCTGATGTCTTGTACCTTTCCGTCAACCTCGCCTGCAAGAGTAACTCTTGCAAGACCTGCGCTAATGCTCTCCGCTACCTGCAAAACAGAAACGCCAGCTTCGTATTCCTTAACGATTCCATCTTTTAATGTAATACTAATCATAACTACTCCTCCTAATAATTTTAAAATACAAAATTCATACTTTTGTTTACTCATACGTCTAAATAAGCAATGCTTTAAGATTCTTCGTTTCCCTCAGAATGACACTGCAATGTAACTTTGCCCAAATAAAAAAACTCTCGTTCCTTGCACACTGCAAGGGACGAGAGTAATATCCCGTGGTTCCACCCTAATTAAAACTTTAAAGATTATAACGTAATCAACGATTATCTTTAAGAGGTGGTATTGAGCAGGGATTCTATAAAAATGCTTACAGCCATGGCACTTTCTCTCTGAAAAGAATTTCTTCTGCTTAATGAACTCTATCATTAGACAATATCTATCTATATATTATATTGCCACATTTATAAAGTGTCAATACACCCGAAGCTTAATCTTAGAATTTAATATTTTAACATTTTTAATGAACTTAAAGTCTAATGCATGTCCTCCAATTTCCTGGAAATACTATACTTTATAAGTGATGTGGTATACTAATCTCAATATTTTATTGAGGTGAGGCTATGAGAATAAAAAGGGTATATAAATTTAAAAAATTGCGTCATCGAAAGAGAAGATTGTTTATGGTTTATGGTTTTATTCTACCATCTACCCTTTTAACGATTGGATACTTAATAAGTCTGTTGTTTATCCTTCCTCTTATAAATAAATAAAAAGATAAATTGTAATCCCTATAAATAAATTTGCATAAAAACTTGTACTTCATTTACTATAAAATTATGTAAAACTGACATTTTCTTTATATAAATATTGCCATATAATGAAAGAGAATTTTATTCCTCCTTAAATTTGGATAGGTCGGCACATAATGTGCCGACCTATTATTATTTTATTGACATTTTAGTATGTTCCCTTTGAATATAACTATTTCGTAGGTATATCCCTAATTCTAGGACCTATTTATTCTCCTGAATAGTTGCTTTATTGGTATTTGGATCCCATGAAACTGTGCAACCAAGCTTCTCAAGTACAGCCCTTAATGGCAAGACAGTTCT
>Ga0123336_10000425_pt1 | contig 42943 bp, 30 predicted proteins | sample SSSSmetaG_FD_96466 | JGI IMG/M metagenome (GOLD analysis project Ga0123336, IMG submission 96466) | Glacier valley bacterial and archeal communities from Borup Fiord, Nunavut, Canada, to study Microbial Dark Matter (Phase II) - ​SSSS metaG | ecosystem: Environmental > Aquatic > Freshwater > Ice...
ACCAAGCTCGAGGTGCTCAAACTCAAGTGTGGCATCGGCCATTTTCGCCTCAAAGCCCAACTCTATACCGTGGGCCTGAAAGCCATGTACCATCAACTCCGTCAACTCCGTGCGTAACATCAGCCGGTTATTCACCGGTTTCAAAGAACGTCATGCTGCGCGTAGTCAAAGCATCTCGCGCGTGGTAGTAACCGAATCAATTGATTTAGGTAGAGCCCGCGAGATGCTTCGACTACGCGCAGCATGACGTTCTTTGGGACGTACCGTCCTGAGGGGCGCTCCAACCGAAGAAATTGCTTCATGAAAATTCTCATCATCGGGGGCGGCAACATGGGGCTGACCTACGCCCGCAGCTTCGTGCGCGCCCACATCACCTCGCGGCTCGACCTGCGGCTGCTGGCCCGTTCGCCCGAGCGCGTGGCCGCGCTGGCCGCGCATGAAATCGGCACGGTATGGGGCCACCCCACCGAGTGCGTGCCCGGCGCCGACATCCTCATCCTGGCCGTGAAGCCGCAGGACTCGCCCGCCTTGTTTGCGGCCTTGCGCGGGCTGGTGCAGCCGCAGCAGCTGGTGCTCAGCGTCATGGCCGGGGTGCGCATTGCCACGCTGCGCGCGGCCTTGGGCACGCCCAAAATCATCCGAGCCATGCCCAACCTGCCCGCCCAGATTGGCATGGGCATGACGGCCTTCACCAGCACCGACGAGGTGAGCCGCGCCGAGCTGGTGCTGGTGCAAAACCTGCTCTCGACCACCGGCAAAACCGTGTACGTGGAGGCCGAAAGCGCCATCGACGCGGCCACGGCCATCTCGGGCAGCGGGCCGGCCTACGTGTACTACTGCATGGACGCCCTGATGGCCGCGGCCGCCCGCATGGGTTTCAGCGGCGCCGAAGCAGAATTATTGGTGAGCCAGACTTTCCGCGGCGCCGTGGAGCTGTACGCGCAGTCGGGCCTGAGCTGCGCCGACTGGATTGCCCGGGTGGCTTCCAAGGGCGGCACCACCGAGGCGGCCCTGCGGGCCTTCGGGGCGGGGGCCGTGCGCGAGGGGCTGATGGCCGGCGCCGAAGCCGCCCGCGACCGGGCCGAGGAGTTGGGGAAATAACCAACCATCCGCCATGAAACCGCACTACCCCATTCTCGACGGCCTACGGGGCGTGGCCGCCATACTGGTGGTGGTGTTCCACGTGCTGGAGGCGCATTTTCCCGTGTATGCGCAGCACCCCATGCACCACGGCTACCTGGCCGTCGACTTTTTCTTTCTGCTGTCGGGCTTCGTTATCGGGTATGCGTACGACGACCGGTGGGCGCGCATGAGCGCCTGGGACTTTTTCAAAATCCGGCTGGTGCGCCTGCACCCGCTCGTGGTGCTGGGCACGCTGGTGGGCGCCGTGGGGTTTTGGCTCGACCCGTACACCAACGGGATGCTGCACGCCAGCGGGCTGAAGCTGCTCGGGGTGATGCTCATCGGCTTCACGCTGCTGCCGGCCCCGGACATCCGCGGCTGGGGCGAAACCCATTCCCTGGACGGCCCCTGCTGGTCGTTGCTGCAGGAATACCTGGCCAACGTGCTTTACGCCTTCGTGGGCCGGCGGCTGAGCCGGGGGGCGCTGTGGGCCCTGGTGGTGGCCAGCGCAGTGGCCCTCACCGCGTTGGCCGTCCGGCGGGGCGACGTGGCCACGGGCTGGGCCTACGAGAGTTTTGGCAGCGCCGTGGTTCGGATGATGTACCCGTTTTTTGCCGGGCTGCTGCTGTTTCGTTCCGGCCGGCTTCTTCGGTTGCCACTGGCGTTTCCGCTGTGCTCGCTGCTGCTGGCGGGCCTTTTTTGCCTGCCAAATTTTACCCATAACGGCCTGTACGAAGCGGCCTGCATCATTTTAGCTTTTCCGCTCATCGTGGCCATCGGGGCCGGCGGGCAGGTGAGCGGGGCGTGGGCGCAGGTGAGCAAAACCCTCGGCGCGCTTTCTTATCCGCTCTACATCACGCACTACCCCCTCATTTACGCCTACACCGCCTGGGTGGCCGTGAAGCAGCCCGCGCCCGCGCAAGCCCTGCCCGTTGCCCTGGGCTTGCTGGGGGTGGCCCTCGGGCTGGCCTACGCCGCCCTCAAGCTCTACGACGAACCGGCACGGGCCTGGCTGAAACGAAAGATGCTGCTGAAAACCGCCTGACTTTGCCCGAAGAGAAGCCCCGGTCGAATCCGGTCTACGCCACCGAGTAGCCGGCAAAATCCTTGCGCAGCTGCGTTTTCAGCAGTTTGCCGGTGGCGGTGTGGGGCAGCTGCTCCACAAATTCCACAGCGTCGGGCTCGCAGAAACGGGCCACTTTGCCCGCGAAAAAAGCCAGCAGCTCCTCGGCCGACACGTCCATGCCGGGGCGGCGCACCACGATGAGCAGGGGCCGCTCGGCCCACTTGGCGCTGGGCACGCCGATGACGGCGGCCTCGGCCACGGCGGGGTGGGCCACGGCCAGGTTTTCGAGGTCGATGCTGGAAATCCACTCGCCGCCCGACTTGATGACGTCCTTCGAGCGGTCGGTGATGTGCATGTAGCCGTCGGGGTCGATGGTGGCCACGTCGCCGGTCCGGAACCAGCCGTCGGCGGTGAGCTCGCCGGGCGTGCCGCTGCGGAAATAGTCGCGCACCACCCAGGGCCCGCGCACCAGCAGGTCGCCGAAGGCCACGCCATCGTGCGGCAAGGCCCGGCCGTCGTCGCCCACAATTTTCATGTCCACGCCGAACACCACGCGGCCCTGCTTCGCGCGCACGGCCAGGCTGTCGGCCGGGCTCAGGTGCTGGTGGGTGGCCTTGAGGCGGCCGCCGGTGCCCAGGGGGCTGGTTTCGGTCATGCCCCAGGCGTGGGTGATGGTCACGTTCAGCTCGTCTTCAAACGCCGTCATCAGCGCCGGCGGGCACGACGAGCCGCCCACCACCGTGCGCCGCAGCGTGCGAAAGGTGCGCGGGCCGTCGCGCATGAATTGCAGCAGGGACAGCCAGATGGTGGGCACCCCGGCCGAAAAGGTCACGCCTTCTTGCTCAAATAGCTCGTATAGGCTGGCGCTGTCCATGCCCGCGCCGGGCAGCACCAGCTTGGCCCCCACCAGCGGCGCGGCGTAGGGCAGCCCCCAGGCGTTGACGTGGAACATGGGCACCACGGGCATTATCACGTCCAGGGCCGAGCAGCCGAGCGAGTCGGGCAGCGAGGCGCTCAGGGCGTGCAGCACCGTGGAGCGGTGCGAGTAGAGCACGCCCTTGGGCTGGTCGGTGGTGCCGGAGGTGTAGCACAGCGAGCAGGCCGTGTTCTCGTCGAACATCGGCCACTCGTAGTCGGCGGTTTCGGCGGCCAATAAGTCCTCGTAGCTGCACAGGCCGGGCATGACGGACGCGGCCGGCAGGTGCGCGGCGGGAGCCAGCAGCACCCATTTCTCCACCTTGGGGCACACCGGGGCCAGCCGCTCCACCAGGGGCAAAAAGGTCAAATCGAAGAACAGCAGCCGGTCCTCGGCGTGGTTGATGATGTAGACCAGCTGCTCGGGAAACAGGCGCGGGTTCACGGTGTGGCACACCGCCCCAATGCCCGCCACGCCGTAGTAGAGCTCGAAGTGGCGGTGGGTGTTCCAGGCCAGCGTGCCCACCCGGTCGCCGTTTTCGATGCCCAGCCGGAGCAGCGCTTTGGCCAGCTGCTTGCTGCGGGCGTTGGCGGCGGCGTAGGTGTAGCGGTGGATGCCGCCCTCGGGCAGGCGCGAGACGACTTCGGTGTCGGAATGCCATTGGGCGGCGTGTTCGAGCAGGCCGGCGACGCGGAGCTGGTCGGCCATCATGAGTCCTTGCATGCGGGGCGGGAATGGAGTTGCGTTGGGGGGCGTAAGGTAGCAGCCGGCGCCTTGTTTCCCAGCGTCCGGCCTTGCCAAAAATTTGCATCCGCCAAGTCCTACTTCCGCACCGCCTCGATGGCCACTTGCAGCAGCGCACTCCGCACGCTCAACTCCGTGAGCTTGTTGTTGCGCCGGGTGGGGTGCACCCGGTTGGTGAGCAGCACCACCACCAAATCCTCCTGGGGCTCTACCCAGAAATAAGTACCCGTAAAGCCGGTGTGCCCGTAGCTGCGCTGGGAAGCATTTTTGGCCGAATTCACCGCGGGGTTGGCGGCGGGCCGGTCAAAGGCCAGGGCGCGGCGGTTGTCGGGGCAAAACTGGCAGCGGGTCCACTCGGCCAGGATTTCCGGGCTGAACAGCTGCTGGCCGCCGTAGCGCCCGCCCCAGGCGTAGGTTTGGGCGAGCTTGGCCACGTCGTTGGCATCGCCGAACAGGCCGGCGTGGCCCGAGAGGCCGCCGAACAGGGCCGCGCCCTCGTCGTGTACGGTGCCGTGCAACAGCTGCCGGCGAAAGGCCGAATCCACCTCCGTGGGCACAATGCGGCGCAGCGGGAAGCGGCGGGTGGGCCGGAAGCCCAGCGTGGTGGCGCCCAGCGGCCGGTACACTTCGCGCTGCAAAAAGGCGTCGAGCGGCAGTCCGGTGCGGGCCCGCACCAGCTCAGGGTACAGAATGAACGACAAATCGGAGTACACGTAGCCCGGCTTCTCGTTGAGCGGCGACGCCCCTATCTCCTTGTAAATGCGAGCCGGCAAGTCCTTGCGCGCCCACAACCCCCGCGCCGCCGGCAGCGGAAACCGCGCCGACGAATCGGCCCGGAAATAGCGGCGGCGCAGCTGGCCGTTCTTTCGGGTCAACTCCTTCCAGAACGGAATCCAGGCCTTGAGCCGGGCTTGGTGGGCCAACACGTCGCGCATTTTCAACGCCTCTTTATTGGTACCGCGCAGAAAGGGAAAATAGTTGCCCAGCGTGCTGTCGGGGCTGAATTTGCCCTGGCCCTGCAGCAGGAGCAGGGCCGGCGTGGCCGCCAGCAGTTTGGTCATCGAAGCCAGGTCGTAAAGGTCGTCGTTGTGCACCGGGCGGGGCACGGTTAAGAATGTAGGAGCTGTGGGAACCGATTTCCTGTTCCCGTTTCCTCCACCTCTCGCATCCTTCACATTTCTCCCATCTTTCACATTCCGTTCATTGTCAAAACCCGCATACGTCTGGTTGTCATAGCTTTTGCGCAGCACCACCGTGCCGCGCCGGGCAATGAGCACCTGCGCCCCCGGGAAGGCCTGGGCCGCCAGCGCCCGGCCCACGAGGCTGTCCACCCGGGCTTCGAGGCGGCCGTCCAGGCCGGCGTCTTCGGGGCTGCCGTAGCCCAGGCGGAAGCCGCCGGCCGTGCGCAGCCCGAAGCCGCGCGGGTACTTATCCGACACCGTGACCGGCAGCTTGCCCGTGGCCCCGATGCCGCCGAAAATGGCCTGCGCGGCCAGGCTTTGGGCATTCTCGCTTTCCTGGTAGGCCAGCACCACGGCGCCGGCGCGGTCGAGGTCGCGCACCTTGGCCACGGCGTAGGCCGAGCCGAACACGCTCAGCACCATTGCCTGCCGCTGGCCCACCAGCTCGCGCAGCAGCAGGTTGGTTTCGGGCGTGATGCCGAAGCTGGTGGCGGGCAGGCGGCCCAGGCCTTGCAGCGCCACCAGCACCAGGTTGTAGGGCTTGAGGGCTTCGCGCAGCTGGGTCAGCTCATCGAGCGTGGGCGTGGCCGAGGCGTGGAAGTGGGCCGTGGGCGCGTAGTCGGCCACGGCTCGTTGGAAATCGGTGGTGTCGCGCGCAGTGCCGCCGAGCACCAGCGTGGCGATGCGCAGCGTGTCGAGCCGCTGCAGGGGCAGCAAGCTTTTCTGGTTGCGCAGCAGCGTGATGCTCAGCTCAGTGAGGCGGTGGCTGAGGTACCGGGCGTGCGGCGGGTTGAGGTCTTCGTAGAGGTGTTGCGGGTCGATGGGCCGGTAGTGGTTCAGCCCGGCCCACTGCTTGAGGGCCAGCACGCGGCGGCAGTGCGCGTCGATTTCGGGCTGCGAAATCCGGCCGCTGTCCACGGCCGTGCGCACCATGCGCAGGGCCAGCGGCATGTTTTTGCTGAACTCCAGAATGTCGTTGCCGGCCAGCAGGGCGCGCACGTCGGCCTCGCCCGGCGGAAACTTGCTGATGACGCCTTTCATGTTCATGGCATCAGTGAAAATCAGGCCTTTGAAGCCGAGCTGGCCGCGCAGCAAATCCGTCACAATGGGCCGCGACAACGTGCTCGGGCCGCTCACCGTGTCCAGGGCCGGCACGTTGAGGTGGGCCACCATCACCCCGCCCAGCCCGCCGGCCATCAGGCTGCGGAAGGGCGGCAGCTCCAGCGAGTCGAGCCGGCGGCGGTCGACGCGCACCGTGGGCAGGGCCAGGTGCGAGTCGGCGTCCACGTCGCCGTGGCCGGGAAAGTGCTTGGCCACGGCCAGAATGCCGGCGTCCTGCATCCCGCGCATGTACTGGCGGCTATCGCGGGCCACGGCGGCCGGGTTTTCGCCCCAGCTGCGAAAGCCGATGACGGGGTTGGCGGCGTTGTTGTTCACGTCCACCACCGGCGCGAAGTTGACGTGCATCCCCAGGCGCCGGAACTGCCGGGCCACCTCGCGGCCCATGTCGTACAGTAACGCGGTGTCGGTTTCGCCGCCCAGGCTCATCTGGTAGGGGAATTTCACGATGCTGTCGAGGCGCATTCCGGCGCCCCACTCGCCGTCGAGCGCCACCAGCAGCGGCAGGCGGCTCTGGCCTTGGTAGCGGTTCAGCAGGCGCGCCTGCCGGCCCGGCCCGCCCTGGAAAAATATCAGCCCGCCAATGCCGTACTGCTGGATGAGGGTGGAAATCGAGTCCTCGTCCACGCGGGTGCGGTTGGAGTAGGCCGCCACCATGAAGAGCTGGGCCACCCGCTGGTCGGGCGTGAGCACCCGCATCAGGCTGTCGACCCACGGCGAGTGCAGGTAGCGGGTGAAGGCGGGCGCGCCGGCCGGGAGCGGCGCCGGGGCCGCCCGCCCGCCCGCCCCAACGCCCGCGCTTTTGGCGCGGGAAGCTGCTGCTTTTGGAATTTGGCGCGGGCGCTTGAGCGCAGGCCCCGTCGCCGGCGAGCGGCGGGGCACTGGCGGCGGAGTGCCGGGCCGGCTTTGGGCCGGCGCCAGCAGCGGGGCGGCCAGCAGAAGCAGCGACAACAGGAACTTCTGGAACGACAACGGCGAAGAAAATTGGGTCCGAACACGAAAGTAACGCGGGCGTCATCGAAGTGCCCGCCGCGCACGCCTCGGCCCGCCGCCGCCCTCATGTGCCGGCTGGCCCGGCACAGCGGAAACGTCGCGGCCCTCACGCCCAGCATCACGGGCACGGCGGGCGGCACCAGCACGGCCAAGGACACCGCGACGCAACGCGTGGGGCGGCAATAACCAATCATTGGAAGCAAGCACTAACAAAAAGCCCCTTCGACGTACGAAGGGGCTTGCTTACTTTTCAGTCTCGAACATTTTTATCATCCAGCACAATGCCTGCACCGCCGGAATTTTCAGATAAAATTTATCGCGTTTTTGCGGCAAACTCGCCAATTAGTAGTGATGGCAGAAATCAAAAAGCCCTCATATCAATTTCATCTTGACAGGATAAGTTTGACATGCAATTTCACCCCTAACCCGTTTCCCATGAAGAAGCTCATGCTATCGATGTCGGCTGCGTTGTGCACGCTTGCCGCCGTTGCCCAAACCACGCCCGCTACGCCGGCCGCTCCGGCTACCCCCGCTGCCCCCGCCATGGCGGGCGCGCACCACGGCGGCGGGCACCACGGCGGGGGCCACCACCACGGCGGCCACCACGGGATGCACCACAAAAAATAGGTGGCAACTTCTCAGTTCTAAAAGCCTCTCCGGCACGTACGGAGAGGTTTTTTTGTTGGCTCGGCTCGCCCGGCGCCGCTTACCTTCGTTCCCTCATTCGACCCCATGAACCCAACCTGGCTGCTGGCCGCGGGGCTGCTGGCGGGCCCGGCCCGCGCCGGGGCTGCTCCCGCCCCGCCCGATACGGCGGTGGTGCCGCGCCGGCACTTCGCCGCGGCCCTGCGCTACGGCAGCAACTCGGCCTATTTCGGCCGGACGCAAGCCACCGCCTTCCCTTACCTGGCCACCGACCTCACCTACACCACCAAGGGCGGCTTTTACGCCGCGGTGGGGCTCTACGACCTATTGAACACCAGCCAGCAGCTCGACGAAACCGACCTGGCCCTGGGCTGGGACGGCGACCTGACCAAGACCCTGGACGCGGGCGTCAGCTACGCGCGCTTCGTGTTTCCGGCCGGCAGCGAGCTGGTGAAGTCCAGCGTGAATAACTCGCTCGACGCCTACCTGGGGCAGGACTGGGGGCCCTTTTATTCGCGGCTGGGCGCGGCCTTGCTGTTTGGGAAATCGGCCAGTTCGGCCGATGGGTTCCTGACCCTGGAAAACTCGCGGGCGTTTGACTTTCCGCACTTTTTTAGCAGCCGGGGCGTGTTCAGCGTCGAGCCGCTGGTGAGCGTGTCGGGCGGCACGCAGTCGTTTGAGGAAGCCAGCCTAGCCCGGCGGCACGGCGGCCGCGGCCTGCGCAGCACCCGCCGCTTCAGCGTGGTCGACTACGAGCTGGCGGTGCCGCTCACCTACACGCTGGGCAAGGTGGGCCTGGAGGCCGGCTGGCGCTACCTCGTGCCCGTGAACCTGCCGGCCGACGACGTGGACTCGCGCGCGCTGTCGGTGTGGTCGGCGGGCCTCGTCCTCACGCTGTAGGCAAGGCGTTGCGCTTGAGGAGAAGTGGGGCGGAAAGAATTACGGGGCGTAATCAATTCCAATTTTTTCCTGCTTCGCTCGTCACCAAGCGCCGCGGATTCTTCCGTTATTTGACCCGAGTATCTCGCCAAATAACGCTGTCTGCTTCATGAAAAAATTTGCCCTCGCCGGCCTCGTGGCCGCGGCGCTCACCACGGCTTGCAACCAAGCCAAAACCACCGACACCGCCGCCACGACCGGCCCGCCCGCGGCCGGGGGCGCGGCCGCCGACTCGACCACCGGCCTGCCGGGCTTGTTCAACCGCTACTGGGAGCAGCAGTCGCGGCTCGACCCGCTGTCGGCCACGGCCTACGGCGACAACCGCTACAACGACATCCTGCCCAACAACCAGACCCGCGCCTACCGCGACACGCTGCGCGTGTTCTACCAGAATTACCTGGGCCGGTTGCAGAAATTCGACCGCGAGAAACTGAGCGACAACGACAAAATCAGCTACGACATCTTCGAGTACGAGATGCAGCACGGGCTGGCCGGCCTCAAGCTGAACACCTGGATGCTGCCGGCCAACCAGTTCTACGGGCTGCCCATCACGCTGGGGCAGTACGGCTCGGGGCAGGGCAACCAGCCGTTCAAGACGGTGAAGGACTACGACAACTGGCTGGGCCGGGTGCACGGCTTCACGGCCTGGACCGACTCGGCCATTGCCAACTTCCGGGTGGGCATGCGCACCGGCGTGGTGCTGCCGCGGGCGCTGGTGGTGCGCATGGTGCCGCAGCTGCAGGCCCCCGACATTGTGGTGACGGACCCGACCAAAAGCCTGTACTACGGCCCCATCACGCGCTTTCCCAGCGGCTTCGCCGGCGCCGACAAAACCCGCCTGACCGAGGCCTACAAAAAAGCCATCCTCACCGAGCTGGTGCCGGCGTACCGGAAGCTGGGCACGTTCATGGCGACGGAGTACCTGCCCAAGTCGCGGGCCACGAGCGGCATCGACGCGGTGCCCGGCGGCAAAGAAATCTACGCCTATGACGTGAAGTACGAGACGACGACCGACAAAACGCCGGCCGAAATCTACCAAACCGGCCTCGCGGAAGTGGCGCGCCTGCGGGCCGACATGGAAAAGGTGAAGGCCGAGGTGGGCTTCAAAGGCGACCTGCCGGCCTTCTTCAAGTACCTGAACGCCGACGCCAAGTTTCGCCCCTACAAAAAGCCGGAAGAAGTGCTGGCCGCTTTCGAAAACATCCACCAACGGATGCTGCCGTACCTGAAGACCATGTTCGGGCGCACGCCTAAAACGCCGTTTGAAATCCGCGAAACCGAGAAGTTTCGCGAGGCCTCGGCGTCGGCCGAGTACAACCAGGGCTCGCCGGACGGCTCGCGGCCGGGCATCTTTTACGTGCCCATCCCGGACGCCACCACCTTCGCCACCACTTCGGGCATGGAGTCGCTGTTTCTGCACGAGGCCATTCCGGGCCACCACTACCAGATTTCGCTGCAGCAGGAAGACACCGGCTTGCCCAAGTTCCGGCGCTTCGGCGGCCAGAACGCCTACGTGGAGGGCTGGGCGCTGTACTCGGAAAGCCTGGGGCCGGAGCTGGGCCTGTTCAAAGACCCCTACCAGCGCATGGGCGCCCTCGGCGACGAGATGCACCGGGCCGTGCGCCTGGTGGTGGACACCGGCCTGCACTCGCGCCAGCTGACCCGCGAACAAGCCATCCAGTACATGATGGCCAACGAGCCGCTGACCGAGGCCGGCACCACCGCCGAAATCGAGCGCTACATGGCCATTCCGGGCCAGGCGCTGGGCTACAAAATTGGCCAGCTCAAAATCCGGGAGCTGCGCGCCAAGTACGAGCAGCAGCTGGGCGCCAAGTTCAAGCTCAGCAACTTCCACGACGAGCTGCTGAAGGACGGCTCGATGCCGCTGGCCGTGCTGGAAAAAAAGATGGACGCCTGGGCCGCCAAGCAGTAACGCTGCCCGCGGCAAGCCGGCGCCAGAACCAGTGCCGACCAACCACCAGACCGTGATGCTCATCCGGCGTCCGCGCAGTCGAAGCATCTCTACCGCGTAACTAATTCATTTTAGTGGTGAGGTAGAGATGCTTCGGCTGAGCTCAGCATGACGTTTCATTTTGCATCCCAATCATCTGCATTCTTCTGACTGCGGGCGTAGCTTGGCGCGCATTCCCGGCCCTCCCTTTCCGATGCACACGAAAACTTCTACTCTGGCCCTGCTCGCGCTGCTGTGGCTGCCGGCCGGCGCGGCAGTGGCCCAAACCCAGCCCGCTAAAACGGCACCGGCCAAACCCGGCAAGTCCGTGGCCGCCGCTCCCGCCGCCCCCTCGGCGCCCCTGGCCGCCCTGTTCAACGCCTACTGGGAGGACCACGCCAAGCTGTTTCCGCTGGGGGCCACGGCCCAAGGCGACAACCGCTACAACGACCATCTGCCCAACGACCAAACCCGGGCCTTCCGGCAGCAGCAGCGGCACTTTTACCAGCAGTACCTGGCGGGCCTGCAGAAACTTGACCGCACCACGCTCTCCGACGAGGACCGGGTGAGCTACGACATCTTCCAGTACGAAATGCAAAGCCGGCTCGAGGGCTTGCGGCTCAACGCCTGGATGATGCCCTTCGCCCAGTTCTACAGCCTGCCCAACACCCTCGGGCAGTTGGGCGCGGGCACCGGCGCCCAGCCCTTCAAAACGGTGAAGGACTACGACGACTGGCTGGCGCGGGTGGGCCAGTTTCCGGTGTGGGCCGATTCGGCTATTGCCAACTTCCGCCAGGGCATGAAAGCGGCCGTAGTGCTGCCGCGCGTGCTGGTGCTGAAAATGGTGCCGCAGCTGCGGGCCCAGGTGACGGCCGACGCCACCAAAAGCTTGTTCTACGGGCCCATGACGCGGCTGCCGGCCGGCTTTTCGGAGGCCGACAAAACCCGCCTTGCCGCCGCCTACCAGCAGGCCATTCTCACGCAGCTGGTGCCCACCTACCGCAAGCTCGCCGACTTTCTCAGCGCCGAGTACCTGCCCCAGGCCCGCAGCAGCACCGGCCTCGACGCCGTGCCCGGCGGCGCCGAGATGTACCGCTACGACGTGCGCCTGATGACGACCACCGACCGCGCGCCCGAGGCCATCTACCAAACCGGGCTGAGCGAGGTGAAGCGCATCCGGGCCGAGATGGAAACCGTGAAGGACCAAGTGGGCTTCAAGGGCGACCTGCCGGCTTTCTTCGGCTACCTGAATGCGGACCCCAAATTCCGGCCCTACCAAACGCCGGAGGACGTGCTCAACGCCTTTCGCGCCATCCAGGTCAAGATTACGCCTCACCTGCCCAAGCTGTTTGGTCACGCGCCGAAGTCGCCGTTTGAGATTCGGCAGACCGAGGCCTTCCGCGCCGCCACGGCCTCGGCCGAGTACAACCGCGGCACGCCGGACGGCTCGCGGCCGGGCATCTTTTACGTGCCCATTCTCGACGCCACCACCTTCAACACCACTTCGGGCATGGAGTCGCTGTTTGCGCACGAGGCCATTCCGGGGCACCACTACCAGCTCTCGTTGCAGCAGGAGAATCCCGCTTTGCCCCGGTTCCGGCGCTTTGCTTCCTACCCGGCCTTCAGCGAGGGCTGGGCGCTGTACTGCGAAAGCCTGGGGCCCGAGCTGGGCCTGTACACCGACCCGTACCAGAAAATCGGGGCGCTGGGCGACGAAATCCACCGCGCCATCCGGCTGGTGGTCGACGTGGGCATGCACGCCAAGGGCCTGAGCCGCGAAGCCGCCATCCAGTACATGATGGCCAACGAGCCCATTTCCGAGCAGGGCGCCACGGCCGAGATTGAGCGCTACATGGCCATGCCCGGCCAGGCCCTGGCCTACAAAACCGGCGCCCTGAAGCTGCGCGAGCTGCGTGCCCGCTACGAGAAGCAGCTCGGCCCGAGGTTTAGCCTGCGGGCTTTTCACGATGAAATTCTGGCCGGCGGCTCGATGCCGCTGGCGGTGCTGGAGCGCAAAATGGACGCCTGGGCCGCCCGGCAGAAGTAGCCGTTGCATCACTATTTGTTGCCCTTGCCGTCCCCACCTACCCCCATGCTTGCGCGCTGCCACCATTCCACGATGCCCTTGCTTTCGGTTTGCTCGGTTCGCACGGGTGGGGCCCCGGGTTGCCGGCGGTGGCACGCCTGGGCCCTGCTGCTGGCCCTGTTGCTGGGCTCGGCCGCCGGCCAGGCCCAAAGCGTGGACCGGGCGGGCGGAACCCTGAACCCGGCCGCGCTGACCGTGAACGCGGGCTCCAATGCTGGCACGTTGACGCTGCGGGGGTTCTACGGCACCGTTTTGCGGTACCAGGCCGACAGCGGCCGCGGCTTTGTGGACGTGGGCGGGCCCGCGCAGAGCTACACGTTTTCCAACTTGCGGACCACGACAAGCTTTCGGGCCATTGTGCAAACGCCCACGTTGGTGGTGGTAGCGTCAACCGTGGCCGTGGTCACGGTAATTGCCGCGCCACCGGAGCCGGCGGCCCCTGTCCCGGCGGTGCCCGGCCGGCCGGCCGCGGGCACCGGCCCGGCCCGTTTTGCGCCCACCCTGGCCCTGAAGCTTTCCCCCCTGGCCACGCAAGACCCCAGCGCCAGCACGCTGCTGCTGGGGCTGGAGTACCGCCTGGCCCCGCGCTACGGCGTCGAAGCCAGCTACGGGCCGCAGTTTACCGCCTTGCGCATCACCACATTGGGCTTGCTGGCGGACCGCTACGACTACCAATACCAAAAATTCAAGCTGGAACTGCGCCGCTACTTGGCTCCGAACCCCAAGCACCCGCGCCAGGAACTGTACTTTGCGCTCCAGGGTTTTTTTACGCCCGAGCGGTACACCCGCTACGGCAACAACTACTACCGCAACGCCGCCTACTACACGTACGACCGCAACTTCGTGCGCAAAGACATTTCCGGTGTCGACCTGAAAATGGGGGCGGTGTGGCACGTGCGGGCGCACTGGCTGCTGGAGGCCGGCCTGGGCCTGGGCGGCCGCTACGTGGTTACCCAATACGATTTGCTGAACGAGCACCGGGCCACCAATTTCACCGCCGCGCAGGTCACGCCCTTCAATCAAATTGAGGTGCCGGGCAGCAAGAGCAGCATCGACGTGGAGCTGGCCTTCAAGGTGGGCTACCTTTTCCCGTTCGGCCGCCCCTGACCGGGCCGCGGCCCGTGGGCATTCGCACCCGTGCCGCGCCCGGCCGGCACCACGCGCAGGCGCGGTTTCTGCGCCTTACCTTCAGGCCGGAACTTCACCTGGCATTTTTTTCCGTATGCTCCCCTTCCTTTTTTCTTCGGCCCGCCGGCCCGCCGCGCTGCTGGCCACCCTGGGCTTGGCGGTTGCCTTGCTTCCCAGCCCCGGCACGGCCCAACCCTCCGCCCCTGCCGCCGCGGCCGCCGCCACCGACCCGCCGCTGCTCGCCCCCTGGGCCGGCCCCCACGGCGGCGTGCCGGCGTTTGATAAAATCAAGGTGGCCGACTTCAAGCTCGCGCTGGAAGCGGCCATGGCCGAAAACCTGGCCGAAGTGGCCGCCATTGCCAACAACCCGCAGGCGCCCACCTTCGACAACACCCTTGCGGCGATGGAGCGCAGCGGCCGCACCCTCGACCGCGTGCAGGCCGCCTACGGCGTGTGGAGCAGCACGCTGAACGACGCGGCGTTCGGGGCCGTGGAAACGGAGATGGCGCCCCGGCTGGCCGCGTTCAGCGACCAGATTTCGCAGAACGCGGCGCTGTTCAAGCGCATCGAGGCCGTGTATCGTTCGCCCGCCACCAAGCAGCTCACGCCCGAGCAGCAGCGGCTGGTGGAAGTGGACTACAAGCAGTTTGTGCGCGCCGGCGCCCGGCTGGACGCGCCGGCCAAGGCCCGCCTCTCGGAAATCAACCAGCAGCTGGCGGGGCTATTCACCCGCTTTTCGCAGAACGTGCTGGCCGACGAGGCCGACTCGGTGCTCGTGCTCAAAACGGACAACGACCTGGGCGGGCTTACGCCTTCGCTGCGCGAAGCGGCCAAAACCACGGCCACGGCCCGCAAGCTGACGGCGGCGGGCGTTATCACCAACACCCGCTCCAGCATCGACCCGTTCCTGACCTACTCCGACCAGCGGGTGCTGCGCGAAAAGGCCTGGCGCATGTTCACCAACCGCGGCGACAACGGCGGCGCGCACGACAACAACGCCACAATCGCCCAGATTCTGCAGCTGCGGGCCGAGCGCGCCAAGCTGCTGGGCTACCCCACGCACGCCCACCTGCGCCTTGATAACACGATGATGAAGTCGCCGGAAAAGGCCATGGCCTTGATGGAAGAAGTGTGGAAGCCCGCCGTGGCCCGCGTGCACGAGGAAGTGGCCGACATGCTGGCCCTGGCCAAAAAAGAAGGCGCGCAGGCCACCTTCAAAATCGAGCCCTGGGACTACCGCTACTACGCCGAAAAAGTGCGCAAGGCCCGCTACGACCTCGACCAGAACGAGGTGAAGCAGTACCTGCAGCTCGACAAGATGCGCGAAGGCATGTTTTGGGTGGCCGGCGAGCTGTTCAACTTCGCCTTCGTGCCCGTGACCGACGTGCCCGTGTACCACCCCGACGTGCGGGTGTGGCAGGTGAACGACAAAACCACCAGCAAACAGGTGGGCCTGTGGTACTTCGACCCCTACGCGCGGCCCGGCAAAAACTCGGGCGCCTGGATGAATGCCTACCGCAACCAGGAGCGCGTGGACGGCTCCGTCACGACCATCGTGTCGAACAACGCCAACTTCATCAAGGGCAAAGAGGGCGAACCCGTGCTCATTTCCTGGACCGACGCCACCACGCTGTTTCACGAATTTGGCCACGCCCTGCACGGGCTGTCGAGCAACGTGACGTACCCGTCGCTGTCGGGCACGAGCGTGGTGCGCGACTACGTCGAATTCCCCTCCCAGTTGCTCGAAAACTGGCTGCCGACGCCGCAGGTGCTCAGCCGATTCGCGTTGCACTACCAAACCGGCCAGCCCATTCCGCAAGCCCTGGTCGACCGCATCAACAAAGCCCGCACCTTCAACGAGGGCTTCGCCACCACCGAGTTTCTGGCCAGCGCCTTGATTGACATGAAGCTGCATCTGGCCGGCGACCAAAAGATTGACCCCGACAAGTTTGAGCGCGAAACGCTGGCCAGCATGGGCATGCCGCACGAGCTGGTGATGCGCCACCGCACGCCGCAGTTCAGCCACGTTTTCTCCTCCGATGGCTACTCGGCGGGCTACTATTCTTACCTGTGGTCGGTGGTGCTGGCGGCCGATGCCTTCAGCGCCTTCACCGAAGCCGGCGGCCCCTACGACAAGGCCGTGGCCGCCCGCCTGCGCCAAAACGTGTTTACCGTGGGCAACACCATCGACCCGGCCGCCGGCTACCGCGCCTTTCGGGGCCGCGACCCCCGGATTAACGCGCTGATGAAGCAGCGCGGCTTCCCGATGAGCGGCGCTAACGCCCCGGCCCCAGCCAAAAAGCGCGGGGGCAAAGGCAAGTCGGCAGCGGCCGTGAAGCGGAAGTAAGCCGACGCGAGATGCTCTTGACTGTGGAAGGAACGTGCTGCTGTTTTAGCATGGCCCTTTAAGGCATACTTATGCTTTCAAACTCCCACCCGCTCTTCGCATTCATGAAAAAATTGCTACTGCCGACCCTGGCCGCAGCCGCCCTGCTGGCCGCGTGCTTGCCCTTACCGGTCCTGGCGCAGCAGGGCAAAGCCGCGGCCAAAACGGCCGCAACCGCCGCGGCGCCCGCGGCCTCGGCCCCGCTGGCGGCCCTATTCGAAGCGTACTCGGAAGAGGAGCTGCGCCTCGACCCGCTCTCGGCCACGGCGCAGGGCGACAACCGCTACAACAACCAGCTGCCCAACGACCAGACCCGCGCCTTCCGGCAACGAGAACAACGGTTTTACCAGCAGTACCTGGCCGGCCTGAAGAAATTCGAGCGCGGCCAGCTGTCGGCCGAGGACCAGGTGAGCTACGACGTGTTCCGCTACCAGCTCGAAACGAGCTTGGCCGGCTTCCAGCACATCCGCTGGATGATGCCCTTTGGCCAGACGGGCGGCTTGCCGCAAAGCATGGCGCAGCTGGGGTCGGGCACGGGCGCGCAGCCCTTCAAAACCGTGAAGGACTACGACAACTGGCTGGGCCGGGTGCACGGCTTCACCGCCTGGGCCGACTCGGCGGTGGGCAACTTCCGCCAGGGCATGGCCCGGGGCGTGGTGCTGCCCAAATTCCTGGTGCTGAAAATGGTGCCGCAGCTGGAGGCCCAGGTAGTGACGGACCCCACCAAGAGCGTATTTTACGGTCCCATCACGCGCTTTCCCACCGGCTTTTCGGAGGCCGACAAAGCCCGCCTGACCGCGGCCTACCAGCAGGCCATCCGCGCCGAGCTGGTGCCCGCCTACCAAAAGCTGAGCGCCTTCCTGCAAACCGGGTACCTGCCCCGGGCGCGCAGCACTTCCGGCTTTGGCGACTTGCCCGGCGGCCCGGCGGCCTACCGCTACGCCGTGCAAACCGCAACGACAACGGCCAAAACGCCCGAAGAAATTTACCAGACCGGCCTGAGCGAAGTGAAGCGCCTGCGCACGGCAATGGAAGGCGTGAAAAACCAGGTGGGCTTCCAGGGCGACCTGCCGGCCTTCTTCGCTTACATGAAAAACGACCCCAAGTTCCGGCCTTACAAAACGCCGCAGGAAGTGCTCGACGGCTTCGAAGCCATTCACCAGCGCATGGCCCCCAACCTCAAAAAGATGTTCGGGCGCACGCCCAAAACGCCCTTCGAAGTGCGTCAAACCGAGGCGTACCGGGCCGCTTCGGCCAGCGCCCAGTACGCCAGCGGGTCGGCCGATGGCACCCGGGCCGGCATTTTCTACGTGCCCATCCTCGACGCCACCCAATACAACGTCACCGCCCTGCCGCCCATGGAAGACGTGTTTCTGCACGAGGCCATTCCGGGCCACCACTACCAGATTTCGCTGCAGCAGGAAAACACCGCCTTGCCCAAATTCCGGCGTTTTGGCGGTTACAGTGCCTTTAGCGAGGGCTGGGCGCTGTACTGCGAGTCGCTGGGCAAGGAGCTGGGCCTCTACACCGACCCCTACCAGTACGCCGGCTCGCTGGGGGGCGAAATGCACCGCGCCATCCGGCTGGTGGTGGACGTGGGCCTGCACGCCCGAGGCATGAGTCGGGAAGAAGCCATCAAATACATGATGGACAATGAAGTCATCAGTGAACAGCTGGCCACGGCCGAGATTGAACGCTACCTGGTGAACCCCGGCCAGGCCCTGAGCTACAAAGTGGGGCAGCTCAAACTGCTGGAGCTGCGCGCCCGCTACGAACAGCAGCTGGGCCCGAAGTTCAGTTTGCGGGCTTTCCACGACGAGCTGCTGGCCGGGGGCTCGATGCCCCTGGCCGTGCTGGAAAAGCGCATGGACGCCTGGGCCAACAAGCAGTAGGGCGCTGGATTGACCAATTTGAGCGGCGTGCCAGGCGCTACCCCACCACATGCACCTCGTGCGGCACGGTGTGGCCTTGTAGCGCCTCGTTCACGACGGCCACCACGTCGAGCCCCGCCACGCCGCCGGCCGACACTTCGGCCACCAGGCCGCGTTTGGCGTCGTCGCGCACAGCCACGGCCACGTTTTGCAGGCCGGGCACGGCGACCAGCCGCGCCGCGAACACCCGGCTGATTTCCTGCTTGTGCAGGGCCGGCTTGAAAATTTTGCCGATGGCCGTGAGCGGCAGCTTGTCGGCCAAGTAAATGCGCTTGGGCACGGCGGCGCGCTCGGGAATGCCGGCGGCGGCGAAGGCCAACAGCTCGGCTTCTTTCACGGGCGGGTGGGCGGGGGCGCGGGTGACGTAGGCCACGGGCAGCTCGCCCACGTCGGCGTTGGGGCTGCCGATGGCAGCGGCCAGGGCCACGGCCGGGTGCATCTGCAGGGCTTCTTCAATGCCCTTGGGGTCGATGTTGTGGCCGCCCCGGATGATGAGCTCCTTCTGCCGGCCGGGTTGGCCGCCGCGCCGCGCTGCACCATCGTGAAGGTATCCGGGGCAATGGGCCGGGCGCGGAGCGGGGTTTGCTCCAGGGTGAGAATGTCGGCGAGGGATTGGTAACCGGGCATGCAGGGGTTGCGGGGTGAGAGCGGGCCCAAAGTACGGGCCTGGCCGACGGGGTGGGATAGGCACAGCCGAAAAAAGCACGGTCATGCAGAGCGCATTCGAAGCACCTCTGCCGCTTCGTTGCTGCGATTGGAGTTAGTATTGAGGCAAGGATGCTTCGACTGCGGTACGCTTCGCTCGGCATGACCGTGCTTTTCATTTTCTTGCACCGCATTTCCTGGTCCGTTCATCCATGCCCACTCCTCCTGCGTCGATTACCGAAACCGCCCGCTTCCCCCGAGCCGTGCCCTTCATCATCGGCAGCGAGGTGGCCGAGCGGTTCAGCTACTACGGCATGCTCACCATCCTGCCCACGTTTCTGGTGGCGCAGTTCTTCAACCCCGGGCACGAGGTGGCCCTCACGGCCGGGGCCGAAGCCCGCGCCAACGAGCTGGTGCATTCCTTTTCCGCGCTGGGCTACGCCCTGCCGGTAGTGGGCGCCCTGCTGGCCGACTGGGTGCTGGGCAAGTACCGCGTCATCCTGTACTTGTCGATTTTGTACTGCGGCGGGCACGCGCTGCTGGCCGCGTTCAGTCACGACTTGCCGGGCTTCCGGCTGGGGCTGCTGGTGGTGGCCGTGGGCATGGGCGGCATCAAGTCGAGCGTGACGGCCAACCTGGGCGACCAGTTCGACCAGCGCACCGCCCACCTGCTGCCCAAGGCCTACGGCTGGTTTCAGATGGCCATCGACGTGGGCGCGGCCGTGGCCACGGTGCTCACGCCGCTGCTCTACGCGCACTACGGGCCGGCCGTGGCCTTCGGCGTGCCGGGCCTGCTGATGGCCAGCGCGGCTTTCACCTTCTGGCTGGGCCGGCGGCGCTACGTGCGCGTGCCGCCCGCCGGCCTGCGCGCCGGCCTGCGCCAGACGCTGGGGCCGGGCGAGGGCCGCGCCGCCCTGCGCCGGGTGCTCACGGTGTTTGCCTTCGTGCCCGCGCTGTGGATGCTCAACGAGCAAAGCTCCTCAGAGTGGGTGCTGCAGGCCACCCACCTCAACCGGGAGCTGTGGCCCGGCTTCCGGCCGCTGGCCGAGCAGCTCCAGGTCACGGGCATCGTGTTCGGCATCGGGCTGAACCCGTTGCTCACCTACGGCCTCTACCCGGCCCTGGCCCGGCGCGGGGTGCGCGTAACGGCCCTGCGGCGCATGGGCGCGGGCATGGTGGTGGCGGTGCTGGCCGTGGTCGTGGTGGGCGGCGTGCAGCGCAACCTCGACGCGGGCGGCGTGCCCTCGGCCTGGTGGCAGGTGCTGGCCTATTGCGTAAACACCACGGGCGTCATCATGGTGGCCATCACGGGGCTCGAATACGCCTACACCCACGCCCCCAAGGCCCTCAAGAGCCTCACCACTTCGCTCTGGATACTCACCATTGCGGCCGCCAACTTCGGGCTGAGCCTGCTGCACGGCAGCATTGCGCGCGGGGGCTGGCTCGCGGGCCTGCACGGGGCCAACTTCTACTGGTTTTTCGTGGGGCTGATGGCCGTGAACGTGACGCTGTTTGCGCTGGTGGCCGCGCGGCTGACCGAAAAAACGTACGTGGGCCCGCCGCCCGCCGCGCCGATGCTGGCCTGACGGTTCGTTACTTTCTGCCCCGAAACCCGCCGGGGCACCCCGCGAACGGCCTTGCTTTGGCCGCCGGCGAAAAGCCCCGGCCTTCATTTCCCTCTCATCAACCCCGTTCAACCCCGATTTTACCGAATGAAAGCCTTGTTCAACCTCGCCACCGGCCTGCTCCTGAGCGGCTTGTGCCTGGCCGCCCCGCTGGCCGCCTCGGCCCAGAAAAAGCCGGCCCCCGCCGCCCGCAAAACCACCCCCGCCAACGCCGAAGCCGCCATCCGCGAATCGGACATCAAGCGCGACTTGTACGCCCTGGGCGGCGACCATTTCCGGGGCCGCGAGGGCGGCACGCTCGACGAGCTGAAAGCCTCGGTGTGGCTGGCCGAGCAGATTCGGGCCATCGGCCTGCAGCCGGCCGGCGACGACGGCACGTACTTCCAGTGGTTTCACATCCAGCGCACGCGCCTTACCCGAGCCAGCAAGCTCAGCATCGGCACGCACCAGCTGAAGCCCAACCAGGACGCCCTGATTTTTGCGCCCACCAACTACGCCCTCACGGCCCCGCTGCTGTACGTGGGCACCGGCACGGCGGCGGAGCTGGCCAAGGTCGACATCAATGGCAAGGCCGTGGCGCTGCTGTTTTCGGGCAACCCGACGGCCGACATGAGCTTCCGGCGTTACCTGAGCCAGGTGCTGCGCGACCGGTCGGCGGAGCTGATGAAGGCCGGTGCGGCCGCTGTGGTGTTCGTGGCCGACCCGCGGGCGCAGGTCGTGTACGAGCACTGGGGCCACACCTACGAGCGCGGCCGCTACGGCCTGCCCGGCGACCCCAACGTGAAGGTGATTGACACCGCGCCCATCATGCTGCTGCCCGAAAGCGCGAAAGACTGGGTGCAGCAGGCCGGCCAGCAACTGGTGGTTGATTTGAAAGCCGAAACCTTCCAATACCCTTCGGTGAACATCGTGGCCAAAGTGCCCGGCACCGACGCCCAGCTGAAAAAAGAAAACGTCCTTTTCAGCACCCACCAAGACACGACGGCGTGCGCCAGGCCGTGGCCGGCGACTCCATCTGGAACGGGGCCGACGACAACGCCACCGGCTGCGCGGCCCTGCTGGCCATCATGCGGGCCTTCAAGCAGCAGCCGGCCCGGCGCACGGCCCTGTTCGTGTACCACGGCGCCGAAGAGCGCGGCCTGCTGGGCTCGCGCTACTATTCGGCCACGCCCACGGTGCCCAAAGAGTCCATCGTGGCCGTGCTCAACGCCGAGATGATGGGCCGCAACGCGCCCGACAGCGCCGCCCTGCTGGGCGCCATTGCCCCGCACCTCAACTCCTCCGACCTGGTGAAAACTGCCCTGGCCGCCAACCAGGCCGGCCCCCAGTTCAAGCTCGACACCGAATGGGACAAAGCCACCCACCCCGAGGGCTGGTATTTCCGCTCCGACCACCTGCCCTACGCCCGGCTGGGTATTCCGGCCATCATGTACACCTCGCTGCTGCACCCCGACTACCACACGCCCCGCGACGAGCCCCGCCGCATCAATTACGCCAAGCTCACCCGCATGACGCAGTGGATGTACCTCACCGGCTGGGCCGTGGCCAACCGCCCGGCCCGCCCCACCCCCGAGCCCGGCTTCAAGCTGGAACGCTAGCGAAACGGCCCCGTAAAGGCCCGCGGCGCGGGCCAACCCGACCGTTGAGCCCGGTGCCGGCCCGGCACCGGGCTTAGTTTTTCACCAGCCGCAGCACCTGGGTGAAGCCCTCGCCCCGGAGGCGCACCAGGTAGGTGCCGCGGCTCAGCGGGCCCAGGTCCAGCTCGGTGCGGGTGCCGCCGGGGCACGGCCGGGCCGGTTGCAGCGTCCGGCCCAGCGGGTCGAGCACGGCCACGGTGTAGGCCCCGGCGGGCAGCGCGGTGAGGTCGAGCACGGCGGGGCCGGGCCCCACGGGATTGGGGTAAAGCTGGGCCCCTCCCGCCCCGACAAAGCGCACGGCCCGCACGGGGCCGTAGTGCGCGGGGCCGGCGCCGTCCACCTGCCGCAGGCGGTAGTAGAGCAGGGCGCCCCAGCGCGCGGCCCCGGCGTCGAGCAAGCGGTACTCGTGCGGCGCCGAGCTGCTGCCGTGGCCGGGCACCGCACGCACCGGGTCGAACGCCCGGCCGTCGCGGCTGCGCTCCACGTCGAACCGCAGGTTGTCTTGCTCCGAAGCGGTGGCCCAGGTCAGCAGCGCGTCGGCGCCCTGGGCCGCGGCCTCGAAGGCCGTGAGCGTGACCGGCAGCGGAGCGTTGGGCACGGTGAGGCGGTAAACGGTGCCGCTCTGGTCGTCGGAAATGAGCAGGCCGCCCTGCGGGTCCACGGCCGTGTCCACGGGCCGGCCCCACACGCTGCCGGCCGCGTCCCGAAAGCCGGTCACCAGGTCGGCCTGCGCGCCGGGCAGTTGGGTGGCGGGGTCCCAGGGAAAGTACACCACTTTGTAGCCCGTGGGCTGCTGGCGGTTCCAGGAGCCGTGCAGGGCCACCACGGCCCCATTGGCGTAGGCCGCCGGGAAGGCCGTGCCCTGCAAAAACGTGAGCCCCAGCGCCGCCGAGTGCGCCTGAATGCCTTTGTTGATGCGGTCCATCCGGGCGGGGCTCACCTGCCCGTTGCGGTTCCAATCGTAGTCCAGGTCGAAGGGCATGTTGTCCAGCCCCGCGTCGGGGTTGGGGTTGCAGAAGGGCCAGCCGTAGTTGGCGCCGTCGCGCACCCGCGTGAACTCATCGGGCGGGTGGTTATCCACGTAGGCGGGCAGTATCTGGCCGTACTGGCCGGTGCCGTCGTTGAAGGGGTAGGGCGTGTTGTCGCGGTTGTTCACCGTGGCCCACAGCGTGTTGGTGCCGGGCACGAAGGCCAGGCCCTCGGCGTTGCGCAGGCCCCTGGCAAAGAGGCGGCGGCCGGTGCCGTCGGCGTTGTACTGGTGGATGGCCCCGCGCATGGGGTTGCCCAGCGTGTCCGACACGCAGGCGTTGCAAGTCGAGGCCACCGAGACGTACAGCTTGTCGTCGGGCCCCAGGGCCAGGTTTTTGAGCTGGTGCCCGTAGTTGCCGCGCAGCTCCGGGGTGCTGGCGTCGGGCAGGCCCGTGATGATGATTTGGCGGCTTTGGGCGGTGAGGTCGCCGGCCTGGTACACGTAGCGGTTTATCTGGTGGCTTTCGGCCACGTAGAGGTACGTAACGCCGCCGATGGCATGAAACACCAGGTCGTGCGGGTTGCGGAGCCCGGTGGCAAAGTCGGTGACCAACGGGAGCCCGCCCGCCGCGCCGGGGCGCACCAGCGTCACCTTGCCCGCGCCGGGCTGCGACACCAGCAGGCTGCCATCGGGCGTGAGGGCCAGGAAGCGGGCGCCCGGCACGCGGGCGTACACGGCCAGCGCGGCCCCCGCCGGCACCCGCACCGAGCGGGCCACGTTGAACGGCGCCGCGGCCAGCCCCGCCGGCACCGTCACGCTCACGGTAGTGGTCGCGGCCAGCGGGCCCGCGGGTTGGGCACCGGCCCCGCCGGCCAGCCCGGCGCACAGCCCGGCCACCAGCCCGGCCACCAGCCCGGCCCTACGGCGACTGGCTCCGCACGGAACCAGCCAAAAGAAAGAAGTTTTCATAAGCGGCGAGAAGATTTGGTGGGCGCATGGAGAGTTGATTATCATCAATTTACGTAATAATCCGCACTGCGCACTGCATTTTGCCAGGAAGTTGTGGCAAGTTGCCGCGGAGCAGCCCCGTCTTTCGCCGGCTCAAAACCCCGCGCGGGCATCCGCTGTTGGCTGCTCACGTTTCACGCCCCCTCCCCTTTCGCCCGGCTGCGGCCCGGCGCTTTCCCATGCGCCACATCACCGCCGCCGACATCCAGGAGTTCGAAAAAGTTTATCGCCTCAACCTCGTCAACGGCCTGCCCGGCTTTAAGCCCGCCAACCTGGTGGGCACCGCCGCACCCGACGGCGCCACCAACCTGGCCATTTTCAGCTCGGTGCTGCACCTGGGCTCCAACCCGCCCCTGCTGGGCATGGTGACGCGGCCCGCCACCGTGCCCCGCCACACCTACGCCAACCTGAAAGCCAGCGGCTGCTATACCCTCAACCACGTGCCCGTGGCCCTGGCCGCGCAGGCCCACTACACTTCGGCCGACTTCGCGCCCGACGTGTCCGAGTTCGGCGTCTGCGGCTTCACAGCCGCGTACCGCGACGGCTTCCCCGCGCCCTACGTGGCCGAAAGCCCCCTCGGCATCGGCCTGCGCCTGCTCGAAGAGCACCCCATCAGCAACGGCACCGTGCTGCTGGTGGGCACCGTCGAACACGTGTATCTGCACGAAGTGGGCCTGCGCGACGACGGCACCCTCGACTTGGTGGCCCTCGGCGAGGCCTGCATCTCCGGCCTCGACGGCTACCACGCGGTGGCGCCGCCGGTGCGCTTCGGCTACGCCCGGCCGGGCACCTTTCCCGTGGCGCAGTAGCCGCGGCCTGCCGTTCGGCGTAGCTTTTGGGCAGGCAGCGTTTCCACGGCCGAATTTAAAATTTGGGGCACTCGCCCGGCCAACACCACCCGCTTCTTAAACACAAAAAGCCCGCTGCCAGGGAGGCAGCGGGCTTTTATAGTAACTCAATGCTTATTTCGGCTGGGACTTGGGCTGCGGCTGGTCGTTCTGGTTGCCGTTGCCGTTCGTGGACTGGCCGGGGCTGCTGGGGCGGCCGCTGGCGTCCTGCGGGGAGGTGGCGCTTTTGCCGGCGGGGGCCGAGTTGAGCTGGTCCTGCACGGTGCCTTTCTTGATGGCGGCCGCCGAGCCGTCGCCGCCGGCGGGCTCCACGCGCTGCTTGTTGTTGACGCTGTCGCGGTTCACGTCCGAGTTGTGCCAGCCGGGGGGCGGGTTCACAAAACCGTGGCGGAACTGCACGTTTTCGCCGGGGCTCCAGCGGTAATCGCAGGCCGACAGCGAGCCGGCCAGGGCGGTGCCCAGCAGCAGCGCCAGGGCAGAACGGGAAGAAAGCTTCATGAAGGGGTACTTGGGATTGGGACTGCAAAGTACGTTGATTTCGAACGGAAGGCCAACTGCGCGGCGGCTTTCGGCGCCAAACTATCCGGCCCCGGCGCTACTTTCGGTGGCGACAGCCGTACGCCATTCCACCCCCCGCCCCCATGCCCGATTCTGCTCCCCGTCAACCTTCGCGCCTGCGCCGGGCCCTCGGGGCCGTGGGGCGGGCGGCCCTGCTGCCGGTGCGCGGCGCGGGCTACGTCATCCGGTCGGGGCAGGCGCACCAGCACTTTTTTCAGCCCGTGCTGAACGGGGCCCTGGGCGACCAGCTGGCCGCGCGGCACGACCGGCGCGCCATCCGGCTCAGTTTCCGGCGCGGGGGCCACGACGTGGCCGTGGCCGACCTGCGCCTGAGCGAGCCGCACCAGAAAACGGTGGTGTTCGTGCACGGCCTCATGGGCGACGAGCTCATCTGGCAAACCGGCTTTCAGGACGGGCCCGCCGCCCGGCGCTACGGCCCGCGCCTGGCCGAGGAGCTGGGCATCCGCCCGCTTTACGTGCGCTTCAATTCGGGCCTGCACCTCTCCGAAAACGGCCGCGCCCTCAGCCGCCTGCTCTCCGAGCTGGTCGAAACTTACCCCGACGCCGTCGGCGAGCTGGTGCTGGTGGGCCACAGCATGGGCGGGCTGGTTATTCGCTCAGCGGGGCACTACGCTGCGCTTAATGAAGAATTAGGAATGAAGAATGAAGAATTATTTTTGAAAAAAGCCGACGAAGATTCATCCGACAATTCTTCATTCTTTATTCTCAATTCTTTGTTAAGCGCAGCGCCCTGGCTGGCCCACCTGCGCTCGGTGTTTCTCATCGGCACGCCCAACGACGGCTCGTGGCTGGAGCAGAACTCGCACCTCACGGCGCGCCTGCTCCAGCGCATCAACCTGTTCCCGACGCGCTTCCTCAGCAAGGCCCTCAACCAGCGCAGCAACGGCATCAAGGACCTGCGCCATTCCATTTTGGTGGACGAGGACTGGCAGGATGCTCGCGCCGACAACCTGTTTCCGCCGCGCACGCCCGTGCCGCCGCTGCCCGGCGTGCGCTACCACCTTCTGATGGGCGCCTGGCTGCGCGCCACCCTGCCCACGGCCTTGCGCGAGTACTTCGGCGACGGGCTGGTGGGCCAGGGCAGCGCCCGCGGCGCGGCCACCTTCGGCAACGAAGCGGCCTTGCCAGCCGGGGCCAGCGTGCGCACCGCCGTGTTCGCGCAGCAGCACCACGGCGGCCTCCTCACCCACCCCGAAGTGCTGCAGTACCTCAAGCAATGGGCCTGATGCGGCGCGCGGGGGCCCGGCCTCATTCCTCGTTGGGGGCGCCGTCGCAGTCGCACAGCACCTCGCGCACCGGCTTCGAAACCCGGTAATCGGGCAGCGACACTTCTTTCATGTACACCACGGACAAGTGGCGCAGGGGCGGATGGGCCGGGTTTTCGTGCCAGATGCGCAGCAGGTAGTTGCAGTAATAAGGCCGCAGCCAGGCGTTGTTAACGAATAAGTAGTTTTCGGAATACTTGCGCCACCGGTCGTTCTTGAACAAGGCGACGACGGCGGCCGGCTTGGCGTACGTGACCGGGGCACCGCCGCGGTTCAGGTCGAGCCGGCGGCCGTCGGCGGCCACGGTGCCTTCCAGGATGTACCAGCCGTCGTCCTTGAAGACCGCGGGGGCGAACATGCCCCAGTGCTGGTCGACGCGAAACAGCAGGCCAAACCAGCGCCCGGGGGCCGGCAGCAGCCCGCCCGCCGGGCGCAGCACGGCCACATCGTCGAGGTTCCACCAGCACACGTAGGCCAGCACCACGGCCACCACCGTGTTGCCCACCGCGCGCAGCAGCCGCCGGCTGCCCGCCGAGGCCGGGGCCGTGCGCTCGATGCGCACCCGCCACGGCATCCGCCAGGCCGGCAGGCGCGGCTGCCAGGCGCGGACCCGCGCCGCGTGCGGCGCCCCGCGGCGCGCCAGCCACTCCACCGCCACCGCCGGCAGCAGGCCCAGCAACGAGGCCATGTTCACCACGAAAAATAAGCCCACGTAGAGCGTGAGGCCGATGCCCACCTGAAAGCCCAGCAGCACGCCCACCACCAGCAGCCGCCACCGGGCCACCCCCACCGGCAGAAACAGGGCAAACGGCAGCAGCAGCTCCAAATAATACGTGCCGAAGGTGAGCCCGCGCAGCAGCCCCGGGTGCGGATACAGCAGCCGGCCCAAGGGCAGCAGCACCTGGTCGAGGCTGAAGGCGTAGTAGAGCGCCGTGCCGTCGCGGGTCCATTCGGGCCCATTCTTGAGCAGGGCCGTGCACCAGTACAGCAGGGCCAGCTGCACCACATAGGCCACGGTGGCGGCGCTGAAATAGCCGTAGCGCGCCGGGGCGGGGCGGGCGCGGGCGTCCCAGGCCCACACCCGGCCCCAAGGCAGAAACAGGCCCCAGAACAGCAGCATCCGCAGCAGGTCGTCGCCGCCCTGGCCGACGAAGGGGTTGCGGTTTTGCACCGACACCAGCAGCAGCCACGAGCCCAGCGTGGCCAGGCGCGTGTGGTAGCCCAGCAGCAACGCCCCCGCCAGCCCGGCCGCCGCCGCAAACAGCAGCGCCTGCGCCTGCCACAGCCCGCTGGCCGCGTGCAGCGACACCTGGTAGGGCGACCAGGCGTGGTCGAGCAAGGCCGCCAGCGGCAGCACGCCCAGGTTGGAATAATGGGCCTCCAGGTCGGTGCTGCGGATGGCCAGGTCCAGCAGCAGCACGGCCGCCGTGGCCACGCGCAGCAGCGCCAGCGCCCGCAAATCGAGCACAAACGGCCGCCGCAGCACGCCCCAGAAGCCGGGAGCGGCCTCCTGCATCGCAGCATGGGGGGGCTTGGTCACAAAATCGGGAGGCAGGCTCGTCACGGAACAGCAAGGCAACGGAGGTGAATGGCAACGACTAAGCCAGCCGCGGCCGGCGACGGCAAGCACCTGGTCCGGAACAAGTCGGCTTTTTTTGGGTCTTGATACGTTACAAAGCGCGTCGCCAGCCGGCCCGGCGGAAGCTGGTTGCTCAACTTCCCCGCCGCCGGTGCGTTAGCTGCCCAGTCCCGTCCCCACTCCATGCCCAACCCCGTGCCCGATACCATCCTCTTCGACGGCGTGTGCAACCTCTGCAACGGCTTTGTGCAGTTCGTCATCCGCCACGACCCCGAGGGCCGGTTCCGGTTCGCCGCCTTGCAAAGCGAAGCGGCCCGGGCGCTGCTGGCCGCCCAAGGCCACCCCGCCCCGCCCCCCACCGACCCCGAGTCGGTGCTGCTGCTGAGCGGCGGGCGGCTGTATTCCCACTCCACGGCCGTCCTGCGCATTGCCCGGCGGCTGGGGGGCGTCTGGCGGCTGGCCGTGGTGGGCGCGGTGCTGCCCCGGGCCTGGCGCGATGCCCTGTACCGGTGGGTGGCCCGGCACCGCTACCGCTGGTTTGGCCGGCAGGAAAGCTGCCTGCTGCCCACGCCCGCGCTCCAAAGCCGGTTTATGTAGGGGCCGAATGAATCGCTCGCCCAGCCAAATCGGGGGTTGACTTGGCAGAAGGATGCTTTCGGACAGGGAACGAACCAGTGCCTGGCGGGGGCGGCTACCTTGCTGCCCCGCCAATCCCCGCCATGCCCAAGCCCCGTTCCGCCACGGCCACTACCCCTGCTGCTTCCTTGGCCGCCCGCGTCTCCGCTTTGGAGCGGGCCTTGCGCGGCGCCGAGGTCGCCGCGGAGCGGGCCACCCAGCAGCTGGCCGACCAGCAAACCACGCTGACCCGCCTGAGCCGGGAGTTGCGCATGCCCCTCAACAGCGTGCTCGGCATGGCCGCGCACCTGGGCAACACCCCCCTGAACAGCCACCAACGCCAACTGGTCGACATCATCGCCGCCTCGGGCCAGCACGGACTCGAAGTGCTCGACCATGTGCGGGAGCCGGCGCCCCCGCTCCCACTCGCGGCGGCGGCCCGGGTGCCACACCTGCCGGTTCCGGCGTTCGACACCGGCCGGCTGCGCGGCGTCCGGCTGTTGCTGGTGGAAGACAACCCGACCAACCGCGAGGTGGCCCGCCTGCTGCTCCAGCCCTGGGGCGTGGTCATCCACGAAGCCGAAGACGGCCCCGCCGCCCTGGCCCAACTGATGGAGCAGTGCTTCGACGTGGTGCTGATGGACATTCAACTCCCCGGCATGAGCGGCCTCGACGTGACCCGGCAACTTCGCCACCACCCCGACCCCCGGCGGGCCGGCGTACCGGTCATCGCCCTCACGGCCAATGCTTTTCGGTCCGACATCAAGACGTACCTGGCGGCGGGCCTCACCGACTGCCTGGCCAAGCCGTTCGAAGAAGCCGACCTCTACCAGAAGATTGCGGCCGTGCTGCCCGGCCCCGCCATCCCCGCCTAACTGCGGGGTTCACGGACCGCTGCGGGGCGGCCGAAAAAGATTGGCGGGATGGGCAGCGCGGTATTCACGGGCACCGTGCGAGCGCCTGCCACCTTCGAAGGCTGCTTGTGTTAGCCAGCGCAGGGTAGAGACGCAACATTTTGCGTCTCCTCGTTGAACGATGGCGGGCGAACACGGACAAATGGCGCCCGCAACGAGCCGCAAGATGTTGCGGCTTTACCCCGTTTCAGCGGCCATGCAACTAAGGCAAGCCGCTTCTCCGTGAGCAGGTGCGCAGCATCGAACCAGTCGGGCACAGCAGGCACTGGCCCCCGGGCAGCCCCGCCGAGTCGACACATCGGCTTATCGGCAAAAGCCAAAATAATGTATGGGATTGAGGCAATAATTACTGGATAATAAAACAGGATAATTTTCCTGGTATTTAACATTTCCACTATTCTCCAGGGACTATTAGCTGACTATCCACCAGTTGACTATTGCCGCTTGGTATTATGAACGAACCTTTCCGGTTGAAATTTGCCTTATGGGCTCTCCTCAACCGGACGGCCGAAGCGGGAACCGACTCGCCCGACCGGGGTGGGCCACTGCCCTAGTCGCCCGGTTTAATTCACCAACCTTACTCCTTGTGAACAAAAACTTTCGAAGAATTGCGCTGCTTTGTGGCGCAGCCGTGTGGCTGGGCGCCCCGGCCCGGGCCCAGGTGGGCCCGCCGCTGTGGCAGGCCGCCCCCGCCCCGCCCGCCCGGGGCCCGGTGGGCCCGCCCGCCCGGTGGTTCACCCTCGACGCGGCCCAGCTGGCGGCGCGGCTGGCCCCGGCCCCGCCCGAAACCCGCCCCGCCGACGCCGTCACGCTCGAGCTGCCCTACCCCGACGGCAGCCTGCACCGCTTCGCCGTGACGCAGGTGCCCGTGCTGGCCCCGGCCCTGGCCGCCCGCTACCCCCGGATTCAGACCTACGCCGCCCGCGCCCTCGACGAGCCCGCCACCACCGCCCGCCTCGAGTGGACGCCGGCCGGCCTGCACGCCGAGGTGCTCACCCCGGCCGGCCCCCTGAGCGTGCTGGCCGACCCCGCCGCCCCCGGCCGCTACCAAAGCCGCGTGGACGCGCCCCTGGCGTTCACCTGCGCCGCGCTGCTGCCCCCCGGCGCGGCCCCGCGCGCCCTCGGGGGCACGGCCCCGGCCCCGCCCTCGCCCTACGGCAGCCAGCTGCGCACCCTGCGCCTGGCCCTGGCCGCCACCGGCGAATACGTGCAGAACCTGGGCGGCAACAGCGTGGCGACCACCCTGGCCAGCATGGCCAGCCTGGTGAGCAGCGTGAACGCCGTGTACGAGCGCGACCTGGCCCTGCGCCTGCTGCTGGTGCCCAACAACGACCTGCTCATTTACCTCGACCCCGCCACCGACCCCTACCCCAGCACCACCCCCACCGACCTGATGAACGCCAACGAAGGCGTGGTGAACGCCGCCCTGGGCGGCGCCGGCACCTACGACCTGGGCCACGTGCTGGGCTACCGCGCCGGCGGCTACTCCGGCATTGCCTACATCGGGGTGGTGTGCTCCTCCAGCCTGGCGGCGGGCGGGGCGTCCACGGCCGGCTCGGGCGGCTACATGGCCACGGTGCTCACCCACGAAATGGGCCACCAGCTGGGCTCAAACCACACCTTTAACGGCGACCAGGGCAACTGCGGCGGCGGCAACCGCAGCGCCGCCCTGGCCTACGAGCCGGGCGCGGGCAACACCATCATGTCGTACGACTCGCGCTGCGCGCCCGACAACGTGGGCGCGGGCATCAACTACTTCCACGCCGGCAGCCTGAGCGCCATCGTGCCCCGGCTCGGCTGCGGCGCGCTCGCGGCCACCGGCAACCAGCCGCCCAGCGTGAGCGTGCCGCCGAGCACCTACACCATTCCCATCGGCACGCCCTTCAGCCTGGCCGGCAGCGGCACCGACCCCAACGGCGACGCCCTCACCTACTCTTGGGAGGAGCTGGACGTGGGCAATGCCTCCGGCCTGGCCGGGGCGGCCACCGACGTGAGCGGGCCGCCCCTGTTCCGCAGCTTTGCGCCCGTGGCCAGCCCGGTGCGCACCTTTCCGGCCTTGGCGGCCGTGCTCGGCACGGCCGTGTCGGTGGGGGAAATACTGCCCGATGTGGCGCGCTCCCTCAACTTCCGCCTCACTGCCCGCGACAACCACCCCGGCGGGGGCGGCGTGGCCGCGGCCAACGTAACAGTGGCGGTGGCCGCGGCCGGCCCGTTCCGCGTCACGGCGCCCGCGGTGGCCCTTTCCGTGCCGGTGGGCAGCACCTACCCCGTGACCTGGGACGTGCTGGGCACCGACCAGGCCCCGGTGGGCTGCGCCGCCGTGCAGGTGCTGTTTTCGACCGACGGCGGCCTCACCTTCCCCACCGTACTGCTGGCCTCAACGCCCAACGACGGCGCGGCGCTGGTGACGCTGCCCAACGTGAACACCACCCAGGGCCGCCTGAAAATTCAGGCCGTGGGCAACATCTTTTTCGCGGTCAACAGCGGCGCCATCGCCCTGACCGGCACCCCGCTGCCCGTGGAGCTGACCGCCTTCACCGCCGAAGCCCGCGCCCACGCGGCGCACCTGGCCTGGGCCACGGCGTCGGAGAAAAACAACCGGGGCTTTGCCGTGGAAGCTTCGGCCGACGGCACCGCCTTCCGCCGCATCGGCTGGGTGGAAGGCCGGGGCCGCAGCGCCGCCCCCACGACCTACGGCTACGACGACGGCACCCTGGCCGCTTACGGCGCGGCCACGGTGTACTACCGCCTGCGCCAAGTGGACAACGACGGCGCCGAGACCTTCTCGCCGGTGCGGGCCGTGGCCGTGCCCGCCGGCCCGGCCGCCGCGCTGCAGCTCTGGCCCAACCCCGCCCACGGCCGCGTGACGGTGGGCGGCCTGGCCCCCGGCCAGCCCGTGCGGCTGCTGGACCTGGCCGGCCGCGTGCTGCTCACCGCCACCCCAGCCGCCGCGGGCGTGGTGGAGCTCGACTTGCCCGCCAACCTGGCCCCGGGCGTGTACGTGGTGCGCAGTGGCCCGCAGGCCCGGCGCCTGGTGGTGGAATAAGCGGGCAGGAACGGAATGAGAAATCCGGCGCGGTCTGGCGCCGGTGGTTTCCGCGCTGCCGCCGTTATTTGTGGCTCACTTTAACCACATCACGCAACATGAAAGCACCTTTCCGCTTGCTGCTGGCCGCCGTGGCCAGCAGCGGCCTGCTCGCCGCTGCCCCGGCCCAGGCCCAAACCTTTTCCAACAGTTCCTTCGACAACTGGGCCGTGCGCAATAGCGTGGAAGCCCCCGTGAACTGGCAGACCACCGATGACTTCGCCTTCGCTGCGCTGGGCTTGCGCATCGCCACGAACACCGTGACCAAAACCGCGACGGTGCACGGCGGCGCGTTTGCCGCCCAGCTGCAAACCCAGAACGTAACCGGCCTGGGCGAGGTGCCGGGGCTGGTCACGCTGGGGAATTCCTTCAGCGGGGGCGCCGACCTGCCCGGCGGGCTGCCCTTCACGGCCCGCCCGCGCAGCCTGCAGCTCTACTACCAGCTCAGCGGCCCCCGGGCCGTATCCGATTCGGCCTCGGTGCTGGTGGAACTAACGCGCAACGTGAACGGCAGCGCCGAGCCGGTGGCCAGCGGCCAGTTCGTGTTCACCGCCCTGGCGGCCACTTACACCCTGGCCACGGTGCCGCTGCGGTACCAATCCACCCTCGTGCCCGATTCGGTGAGCGTGTTCATCATCTCGGGCAATGCGCAGCGCATCACCGCCGGCACCACCTTGCTCATCGATGACCTCACCTTCGTGGGCACGGCCGCGGCCACCCGCGACGCGGCCCTCAGCGCGGCCCTCAGCATTGCGCCCAACCCCAGCCCCGACGGCCGCTACGTGCTCAGCAGCACCGAAGCCGACCTGCTGACGGCCCCCCTTTCGGTGCTCGACGCCACCGGCCGCGTGGTGCTGCGCCAGGCCGCCCCCGGGCGGGCCGCCGCGCCCACCCGCCCGCTCGACCTGAGCGGCCTGCCCGTGGGCTTCTACACCGTGCAGCTGGCCTCGCCCCGGGGGCTGGTCACGCGCAAGCTTGTGCGATAAACCGGCTTTTTTCTGCATAAAAAAGGCCCCGCTTCCCCGTGAAGCGGGGCCTTTTTGGTGGTAATTCAGGTACGTCGAGCGCCGCGCTGCGATGACGCTGCCTAACCGCCCCGTCGAAACGGGGTAGAGCCGCAATAGTTGGAGTCTCGCCGTTGAACGGCGACGTGTGGCTGACGCTCGGACGGCGCAGATGGCGCGGACGACGAGCCGCAAAATATTGCGGCTCTACCCCGTTTTTACTTATGCAGACAGGTTCTCAGGGGCTTTTTTTTCGCAGCTCGGCTTCGTACACCCGCCGGCCCAGGTCGCGCAGAAAGGGCAAGCCGATGGTGTCGTACTCGTATTTATCGTCGTTGAGCACGCCGTCGGCGTTCACGTAGAGCACGGCGCTGAGCAGGAATTCGATGCCGTGGGCCTCGTCGAGCACGTAGGCGTTGTCGAGCAGGAAGCCGTAGGCCTGGCCGATTTTGTTGAACACCCGCACGCCCGGCGGCAGCGGCGCGAGGCCGCCCCCGCCCAGCAGGAACTTGGCGTAGGTATCGGGGTAGTGGGCGGGGTCGTAGCGCGGGTGCGGGCTGGCGCGGGGGGCCTGCGAAAGGGCCTCGCGCAGCAGCGCGTAGTCGGCCGGGGCGAGGCGCAGCCGCCGCCGGGCCGGCACCGATTCGGGGAAGAGCACCGTGCGCAGCAGCCGCTGCAGGTCGGGCAGCGAGGCGGCGTTTTTCAGGCGGAAATCGAGCGGGCCGGCCACGCGCTGCGCGCCCTGCAGGTAGGCCTGCCCGATGGCTTCGCCGCGCAGGCCGGTGCGGGGCCAGGGGCCGGCGTAGTAGGCGGCCGGCTGCCGGTAGAGCAGGCGCGTGGCCGCGGTGTCGGCGTAGAAAGCCACGGGGTTGGTGTGGCGGGCGCCCGGCTCCTGGTCGCCCACGGCCAGGCGGTGCTGCAGGCGGCTGCGGCGCAGGCCCAGGCGGGCCAGGCCGGCGTTGAGCCCGGCGGGCCCCACGAATTCGTAGAGCCGGTTGAAGGCGTCGTTGTCGCTCACCAAAAGGGCCTTGCGCACGTAGTGGGCCACGCTGGGCCGGCCGGTGGCGCTGCTGGTGTCGCGCCGCGCCCGCGTCTGCCCCGCAAAGGCCGAGTCGGTGAGCATCGGCGTTTCGGGCCCGAGGCCCGGCACCCGGGCGCTGAGGGCGCGCAGCTTCTCCAGGGCCAGGGCGGCGGCGGCCAGCTTCACGGCGCTGGCCGGGTAGAAGTAGGTGCCGGGCCGCACGCGGTAGCCGAAGCGGCGGAAGTGCGGCCGGCCCGCCGCGCCGCGCCGGATGCGGGTGTACAGGATTTGCAGGCGGTAGGCCGCGGGGCGGGCCAGCACGCGGGCCAGGCCGGCGGTATCCTGTTGCAGCACCCGGCGCAGCCGGTTCGGCCCGGGCTGGGCGGCGGCCGGGCCGGCGGGCCAGCCCAGCAGCAGCGCCAGCCCCAACAGCAGCAGCAGTGCCCACCCCGTTTGTTGCCGCCTTAGTGCCATGCGGTAAAGATAGCGCGCCGGGCTGACGCCCCGGGACGGCCCGGCAAGGCGTTCGCGGCGAACCTCGGCGGCTGACTTCATCAAAAAGTATTTATATTTTACTATATTAGTCCTGTGCCGCCCCTCCCCCCCTCTCCCGGGGCCGGGCCGGTGGCCCGATTCACCGGTCTTTTCTGTGCCCTTTTTTCTGTTTTGCCATGAAAACATTGTTTCCTTCCCTGCGGGCCCTGGTGGCCGGCGCGGGCCTGCTGGCGGCCGTGCCGGCCCCGGCCCAAACCTTTCCCAACAGCAACTTCGAAACCTGGACCACCCGCGGCGGCGTGGAGGTGCCCGCCAACTGGCTCACCACCGACGACCTGCTGGGCGGCCTCTTTCCCACGGGCACCGTCACGAAAACCACGGCGGCCCACGGCGGCAGCTTCGCCGTGCAGCTCCAGACCCAGACGGTGCTGGGCACGGCGCCCTTTCCCGGCATCGTCATTCTGGGCACCCGGCTCAACCGGAGCACCACCGGCCTGGGCGGGCTGCCCTTCACGGCCCGGCCGCGCAGCCTGCAGTTCTACTACCAGCTCAGCGGCGCCCGGGCCGTGCCCGACTCGGCGGCCATGTTCGTGCTGCTCACCCGCCGGGTGGGCGGCGCCCCCACCGTGGTGGCCGGGGGCCAGTACGTATTCACGGCCCCGGCCCCGGCCTACACGCTGGTCACCGTGCCGCTGCAGTACACGTCGGGGCTGGCGCCCGATTCGGTGGCCCTGGTTTTTTTCTCGGGCAATGCGCGCGTCCCCACCGCCGGCACCCAGTTGCGGATTGACGACGTGGCTTTCACCGGCACGGCCGCGGCCACCCGCGACGCGGCCCTGAACGCCGCCCTCCTCGTCGGGCCCAACCCCAGCCCCGACGGCCGCTACCTGCTGCAGGGCCTCGCCCCGGCTCTGCTCGGCGCCCCGCTCCTGGTGCTCGACGCCGCCGGCCGGGTGGTGCGCCCAGCCGCCGCCACCGCCCCCACCCCCGCCCGCGCCCTCGACCTGAGCGCCCTGCCCCCGGGCCTCTACACCGTGCTGCTCTTCACCCCCGACGGGCTGATAACGCGCCGCCTGGCCCGGTAAGCCGCCCGCGGCGGCGGGCAATACCCAGCGGCTGGTGCACCGACTCCTGTGCCATCGGCCAGGCCCGCTACGCCACTACCGACGCCCGCCAGTACGCGCACTGTGTGGCCTTGCTCCCTGCGCGCGGCTGCCCCGGCCGACGCCCGGCCGCACCAGCCCTGGCGCGCGGCCGCCGTGTGCCAACCCCGTGCTACGGCCGTTAAACCACTGAAAAGACCTTGCGCTGACCGTTTAATCGGGTGCGCGGAAGCTTTAATGGAGCGCGCTGACCGGGCGGTGGCCTGGGCCGGCTGTTTAGGCGGGAGCGCGGCGGGTTTGGGGAGATGGGCCGGGGGATTAGGGGGAACGGCGCACGGATTAATGGGGTGCGCCGAGCGGGCGGAGCCACTTGCGAAACGTTTTGCTACCTTGGGCGCACCTCCGGCTGCGGTTGGAGCTAATTGTCTATCCCAATACCCCTTTTCCCTTTTTACTGATGCGCCAAACGCAACCCGTTTCCCTCTACAACATGGCCCAGAGCGAGCTGATAAAGGTCAGCTTCGACAAACACGGCTACCTCGTGCGCGACGCCGCCGCGCTGGCCCCGCGCGGCGTGGACGCTAAGCGCATTGCCGCCCTCGACAAGCTCCGCCAGGATTTCGAGCTGCTGCCCACCGACATCGAGCTGGACGGCGCCAAGCAGGAGGCCACCGACGCCAAGGCCCAGGTGCAGGCGCGGGCCGTGACGGAGCTGCAAGGCATCATGGGCATCGTGGGCACGGTACACGACGTGCGCTCCATCAGCTACAAGATGTTTGGCAGTGCCGGCCTGGCCGGTGGCCCCGAAGCCGAGCTCTACGTGGGCCTGCTGCGGGTGGTGCGCGTGGGCCGCGCCCACCTGGCCGAGTACGCCAGCGCCGGCCTCACCGCCGCCATGCTGGATGCGCTGGCCGCTTCGGCCGCCGAGTTGCTGGCCCGCCTGGGCGACCAGCAGGACGCTGAAACCGCCCGGGGCCGCGCCGCCGACGTGCGCATCCTGGCCGGCAACGCCCTCTACGCCGAGCTCGTTGCCCTCTGCGGCGTCGGCAAGGCCCTGTACGCCACCACCGACGCCCGCAAGTACCAGGACTACGTGGTGGACGACTCGCCCGCCCCGCCCGCGGCCCCGGTGCCGCCCGTGGCGTAAGAAGTGCGGAGGTTGATTGAAAAAGGGCGCCCGGTGGGGCGCCCTTTTTTGCTTTGTCGATAGCTTACTTCTTACAATCAATTCAGAGTTGGCGCTGCTCTGTGCTCCTGCCAATGTTGAAGCGGTAACGCAGGCCAGCACCAAGGCCAAAGGTGGGCTTTCGGGCGTAGTCGGCATCTAGCGCAGTGGTGTTTCGGTTGGCCGTTCCCTCCACCATCAGACCTACATGGGGCGTTACATCATATTCCGCGCCCAGCCCGGCGGTCAGATAGGTATTGGTTGGGCGCGAATCGACATGTACATGGTATTGCACTTGCCCCCCGACCGTTACCATGTCATCGCCCAGGTAATGATTGAATTCCACCGTTACCCCCAGCAAGGCATCCAAATGCAATCGGTGCGTGGGCCGACGGGCTAAGCGGTAGCGCAGTAGAATAGGCACGGCTCCATTGTACCAATCCTGGTAGCCATGCCCTTCAATGAGTTGTCCCGCCTGATTAAAGCTCGTGTTGCTATATGATGCACTCGGAGGATTATGCTGAAGAAAACCAACTTGCACCCCTAAATGAGGACCGAATTGGTAGCCAACAAATACATAGAGCGGCCGAATGACAACTTCCTGGGTATAGTAAGTAGGCGAAGCAACTCGAAACTGCTGAGCAGCTGCGTGGATGCCCGCGTAGAACCGAAATGGTTGCAAGGCGTTACTTCCCGTTCTACTGGTTGCTAACGGGTATGTCGCGTTATTCGGAACACCTTGGCCATCACAGGGCCATACCATCATGGAGGAGCCGATAAACGCCAGAAGGCCAAAATTCAAATAATTAGCCATCATTAATTGCTTAGTGGCTTTTGATACAGAAGTAGATAAAATCACCCCCTGCTCCTTCATTAAGGTCGAGTGATGCCTTAGCCCACCCAGCCGGGGGCTGAGCATTTGCGCTATTGGAGGATAAAACCCCAACTTCTATAGGAACACCAAATCCAGGGTTTTTTGTCAAAGTAGCGTGGATGTAGGTGCCTCCAACTCCTTCGTTTAAGTCGTATTCACGGAATCCAAGGCGTACCCCTGTGTCTTTCCAAATAGGAAAATACGGATAACGTATGTTCGTGTAGTCGCTGGTATAACAGCACTTTGTAACATAGCCTATTCCCACTACTGGGCCTACGGCATAGGGTTGCGCGTTTATAGCCTCTGGGTTTTCTGATGCGGTGCTAGGCACACGGGTAAACCCAATGTAAATAAAGGGGCCACCGGCCCCTTTGTTCAGGTCGCTATACAGCACCGTGTAGCTGCTCGGTATCCCGTCGTGGTCGCCCTGCGCTGAACCGTGTCCAATTTTGAGGTCCCAGATATATCCGTTGGGATTATCGGCTCCGCTGTATGGGGCCAAGCCCTGACTGCTGATGAAAGTGGTTGTAGGTGCAGGTGGGAGGTCGCCACAATCACAGGGGACGTATTCTTTGCTCGCAACCCCGCCCTCGCCCAGTACGGGCACCGCCACGACTTCACCGTTTTTATTAAGACGATAGTGTTCAGCGAAAGCGGCTGTACCCGCGTTGAACTTGGGCCGCGTGATGCGGCTGCCTGTTGCATCCGCCGCCTTGGTCCCTTTAGCTACGTATTGGCCGGATGGGTCCTGTAATTCACCCCTTTCTACTTTATCCACGAAGCGCAGCCATGCTGTCTGTGCTTGAGAAAATTTTTCGGCAGGCTTTGCGGTTGACATGGCTTGACTGGCTTGCTCCACTTTGGGGCTAAGCTCGGTGGAGGCTACTTTCTCGCAGCCCCAGAATGCAAACGCCCCCCCAATAATGCAATGGGCAGGGCGCGGGTAATTCCTCTTTTCATAGTAGTGAAATGAAGGTGAATGATGAAAAAATGGAAAGATGGAAAGGAAGACTTAAATATACACGCCAAACCGAAACATGCAAGCGGGCTGCAAGAAAAATAGCATTGGGGTAATAATCTTTGATTTCAACCAATTAAACTCTTAGCTTCCGCAATTTGGGCCACGTTCACCCGCCCCTCGCCGAAGCCGACGGGCACCACAAGGCCGGGCAGCAGGGGGCCCGGTTGGCAGTAGCCGCGCAACGACGCGAGCGGCGGGCCGGCCGGCGCCTGCTGGCCTTATTCTTCCCGCCGGGGGGGAACTGGCACCGCATCGGCGGGGCGGCCGGAGCGCCGGAAGGCGGCGGGGTCCTTGATGAGCGGCGCGCCGTAGACCCGGCCCTTTGGGGCGGCTGCGCCGGTGGGGCGCGGCAGCGGTTTCCCCGGCGGGGTTTTGGGCTGGGTTGCGGGCCTGGTTTGCGCGGAAGCCGCCAAACAGTAACTCAGCAGCGCCGCGCCGAGCAAAAACGTGGGAAGATTTTTCATGGCGAAAGGAGGGGTGACTGGCTGAATGTACGACCACGACCAGGACCTTCATTCAGACGCCGACGGCCCGCCAGCACCGCATGGCGCAAACGCCGTGGGCCAGGCCCGCTCCGCCATCATCGACGCCCGCAAGTATCAGGACTACGTGGTGAACGACGCGCCCGCGCCGGCGGTGGCCTCGGTGCCGCCCCAGGCGTAGGCGCTGGGCGGGCTGGAACGAAACAGGGCGCCCCGTGGGGCGCCCTGTTGTGGTTTTGGAGCTTGCCGGTGCTGGCGCGCGTCTCCGACGCGCTGCCGATTGGGTGCGAGCCTCTGGCTCGGACGGGGCGGCTTGTTCACGGCCCGCGTTTGGAAACGCGAACCCAGTGGGCAGCGCGTCGGAGACGCGCGCCAGCCGGAAAAAATTAAAACTTTTTGAGTTCGTTAAAATGGGTCAAGCATAAGCGTAGCTCTTTCGCTGATTTTAGCAAACGTCTCTCCACTGTTCCTTCGGCCTTAAGACCCCGAAAATGGAGCCAATTTTCCTCCCAATTTGCTTGGCCCACAATAGCATTCACGGCGTGGTTAAGAACATGTAGGTGGAGGGTATGCTGTTTATCGTCATAGTCTGGGAACTGTTGTTTAACCAACTGATAAACGATGACTAGCAAATGGTCCTCTATGTTCTCGTAGGAAACAGAAACAACCTGCTTCTCGCTGCGATATTGAAGGTCGTAAAAGACTACCCCCGAACCGTTTCCTTTGATTGAGTGAACGCAAATTCTGAGACAAGAAAAGCGAAATAATCTTTTACGGCTTTTGCATAGGAGCTCGCAGCAATCATGGTCAACAGGTATTACTGGAATTACATTCGGGACAAGAAAAGGCATCTAATTCTACTACTTGAGAATTGAGATGCAAAAAAACTGAATTAAGCAGCCGGCGCCACCTCCCCCTTCCCCGCCACGGGCGGCACCACGCTCACCCGCACCTCGCCGAAGCTGACGGGCACCACGAGGCTGGGCAGGGTGAGGCCCGTTTCCAGGGGGGCGGCGGTCACTTTAGCGGCTTGGCCGTCGGCGGTGGCGGTGAGGGGGCCGGGCAGGCCGTGCAGCACCACGCGGTAGGTGGCGTAGCTGGGCGGGTAGTCGCCTTCGATGGTTTGGGTGAGGACAAGACTGGTTTCGGTGCCGGTGAGGGCGAAGCGGCGCAGGGTTTTGTGGCCTTGCTCGTAGGCATAGCCTTCGCCGCCGTCGTCGTAGAGGACGCTTTCGGCGGTGCCGTTTTTGTAGTAGACGTGCAGGGTGAGTTCCTCGATGGCGCGTTCGCCCACGTATTGCAGCACGGGCTGCATGGGCAGCACGGCGCCGGCGCGTACAAACAAGGGAATGCGGGTGAGGTCGGCGGCGGCCCACACTTCGCTGCCGCCCTGGGTGGGCGCGTCGGTCCAGTAGTAGAACCAGTCGCCGCGGGGCAGGTACATCCAGCGGCCCTCGGCGCCGGGCTGGGTGATGGGGCAGACGAGCAGGTGGTCGCCGAGGCCGAATTCGGCCATGCGCAGGTAGGTTTCGGTGTCGTTCTGGTCGAGGAAGGTGAGTGGCCGGAGCATGGGCGTGCCGGCCGTGGCGTACTGCCAGAAGGCAGTGTACATGTAGGGCAGCAAGCGGTAGCGCAACTCAATGAAGTGCCGGGCCACGTCGGTCACGGTGTCGCCGAAGCTCCAGGGCTCCTGGTCGCCGTGGTCGCCGGAGGAGTGGGTGCGGAAGAACGGGTGGAAGGCCCCCAGGGCAATCCAACGGGCATAAAGCTCACCGGTGGGCATATCCACGAAGCCGCCAATGTCAGAGCCGATGAAACTGAAGCCCGAGATGCTCAGGCGCTGGCACTGGATGTTGGCCAGCCAAAGGTGCTCCCAGGAGGCGATGTTGTCGCCGGTCCAGCCGGAGGAGTAGCGCTGGCCGCCGCTGTAGGTGCTGCGCGTGATGGTGAACGGCCGGTTGGGGAAGCAAAACTGCTTCACGCCGTCGTTGGTGGCGCGGGCCATCTGCATGCCGTAGATGTTGTGGGCCTTCTGGTGCGAGGCCGAGTGGCCGTCGTAGTCGAAGCGCACGTCGGGCGGGAAGGTACCTTTTTCGAACACCGCGGGCTCGTTCATGTCGTTCCACACCCCGCGTACGCCGATGTCCTGGATGAGTTCCTGGAAGAGGCCGGCCCACCAGGCGCGCACCCGGGAGGCGGTGAAATCGGGGAAGTTGCACAGGCCGGGCCACACCGAGCCCTTCATCAGCGGGCCGTCGGCGCGGCGGCAGAAGCAGTCGTTTTCGATGCCCTCTTTGTACACCGAATACTCGGGGTCAATCTTGATGCCCGGGTCGATGATGACCACCAGCTTGAAGCCGTCGGCGGCCAGCTCCTGCACCAGGCGCTTGGGCTCGGGGAAGTGGGCCTTGCTCCAGGTGAAGCAGCGGTAGCCCTCCATGTAGTCGATGTCGAGGTAAATGGCGTCGCAGGGAATTTTTCTATCCCGCAAACCCGACGTGATTTCCTTCACGTTGGCCTCCGGAAAGTAGCTCCACTTGCACTGGTGGTAGCCCAGCGTCCAGAGCGGCGGCAGCTCGGGCGGGCAGGTGAGCAGGGTGTATTCCTGGGTCACCTCCATCAGTGTGGGGCCGTAGATGAAGTAGTAGTTCAGCTCGCCGCCCTGGGCCCAGAAGCTGGTCACGTCGGCCCGCTCGGCGGCAAAGTCGAAACTGGCTTTGAAGGTATTGTCGAAGAAAATGCCGTGGGCGATTTTCTGGTGCAACACGTGGTAGAAGGGGATATTTTTATAGAGCGGGTCG